>Ga0307515_10006511_pt1 | contig 23364 bp, 21 predicted proteins | sample 17_EM_MG_FD_194513 | JGI IMG/M metagenome (GOLD analysis project Ga0307515, IMG submission 194513) | Populus trichocarpa ectomycorrhiza microbial communities from riparian zone in the Pacific Northwest, United States - 17_EM | ecosystem: Host-associated > Plants > Roots > Unclassified | place... | reverse complement strand
GGTACAGCCCGGGCTGATCCCTGACAGAATGAACCGGGTTGATGGTTGACAAGTCATAGTGCGTCGGAGGGAGGGCTTCCGATGCCATTTGTGGAGACTTGTCGCATGGAAGAACGTGTTTTGATGCTGTCGGACTATGCTGCGGGGCATTGGAGCGTGAGTGATCTTTGCCGGCGCTACGGTGTGAGCCGGGAGACGTTTTACGCCTGGCGCAAGCGGCAGATGAGCGGAGCGCCGGATTGGTTTGTCGATCGGTCGCACGGTACGGTTTCCTGCCCGCATCGCACGCCGGCAGCCCTTGCCGAAGAGGTGATTGCACTGCGCCAGCGGTTTCCACACATGGGGCCGCGCAAGCTTTTGGCGCTGTTGCAGCGCCAGTCGGCGCAGACAGCTTGGCCGGCGGCCTCGACGATCGGCGACATCCTCAAGCGGGCAGGCCTTGTGGAGACTGCCAGGCGGCGACGCAGGCCACTGGACCAAAGCCGCCCGTTCACCGAGGCAAGGCAAGCCAATGACGAATGGAGCGTGGACTTCAAGGGCTGGTTCCGCACGCGCGACCAGCAGCGCATCGATCCACTGACAATCAGCGACAGCTACAGCCGGTTTCTGATCGATGTGCGCATTGCTCCGCAGACCATCGACGGCGTGCGGCCGCTGTTCGAACGGGCTTTCCACAGCCATGGCCTTCCGTTTGCGATCCGCTGCGACAATGGTTCGCCCTTCGGCAGCCGTGGAGCCGGCGGCCTGACCCGATTATCGACCTGGTGGATCAAGCTCGGCATCGAGGCACACTTCATCGCGCCGGCATCGCCCCAGGAGAACGGCAGGCACGAACGCATGCATCGTACTCTGAAAGCTCAGACATCCAAGCCGCCGGCCGACAATGCCGGCCAGCAGCAGGTCCGTTTCGATACCTTCCGCCAGCACTACAATGAGGAGCGCCCGCATGAAGCACTGGGCCAACGACCGCCAGCCGATCTTTACCGACCCTGCGAGCCACGGGCGATGCCCGAGCGCCTGGACGATCCTTGGTATGATGCCGATCATCAAGTTCGCCGCGTGCGCGACAGCGGCGAGATCAAATGGAAGGGAGATCGGCTGTTCGTCAGCGAAGCCCTTGTCGGCGAGCTCGTCGGACTAAGCGAACTGGAAAACGGCGATCATGTCGTGCGCTTCTGCAACCGCGACATAGGCCTCGTCGGCCCGGACGGCCGCTTCCGTCGCTTTGCTCCGCCGCGGCCGCCCGGGCCGACGAGGCCTAAAGCAGCACACACGACAGAATGAAAACTGTCAGGTATCATCCCGGTCTAAAATGTCGATCATCAACCCGGTCGTTCACTTGATGCCCACTTTCCAAGCTTTGCTGGCGCCAATCCGCCCCGGGGCGCCTGTCAAGCGGCGCTTCGCCACTTGCCTTTCTTCCCATGCCGGATAGAAAACGAGAAAGCCGACAGGGGAACATCATGGCATCCAACGCCTTCGCAGGCCTTCTGAATTCCAGCGCCGATCGTCACTCGCTGCTGGACGACGCCCAGGGTATCGTTTCCGGCAGCATGCTTGCCACGCTTGGCGTATCGCTTCTGTCGGGCGCGGGGCTGCTCACCGGCGGCACGGCGGGCCTTGCCTTTCTTGCGCATTATGCGACCGGACTGAGCTTCGGCCTCTGCTTCTTTGCCGTGAACCTGCCCTTCTATTATTTCGCCTTCCGCCGCCTGGGCCTCGCCTTCACCATCAAGACCTTCGCCGCCATCGCGCTGACGTCGGTGCTGTCCGAATTCGTCTCGGGCTTCATCAGCATGGCGCATGTCGATCCTGTCGCCGGTGCGCTGTTCGGCGGCCTTGTCATCGGCTCCGGCATGCTGGCGCTCTTCCGCCATCGCGCCAGCCTCGGCGGCATCGGCATTCTCGCCGTCTATATCCAGGATCGCTTCGGCTGGCGCGCCGGCCTCGTCCAGCTCGGCTTCGACGGCATCATCCTGGTGCTCTCCTTTTTCGTCGCCAGCCCCTTCATCATCGCCTGCTCCGTGCTCGGTGCGCTGGTTGTCAACCTGACGCTCGCCATCAACCACCGCAAGGACCGCTATATCGCCATGTAAGTTGCTGGCGGCTCTTCTTTTTCCCCCGTATTTCACTAGTTTCAGGGCGTGGACCAGATCGATTCCGAAGCCCGCGCCTTGCTTCCTGCCGCCTTTACCCGCTGGTTTGCGGAAAAGGGCTGGCGCCCGCGCGCCCATCAGCTGGAACTGCTCGCCCGCGCCGAGGCCGGCGAAAGCACGCTGCTGATTGCGCCGACCGGCGCCGGCAAGACGCTTGCCGGTTTCCTGCCGTCGCTGACCGATCTCACCCGCCGCGGCAGGATCCCGCCCGGCTCCGCCTTCACCGGCATCCACACGCTCTACGTCTCGCCGCTGAAGGCGCTCGCCATCGATATCGAGCGCAACCTGATGAAGCCGGTTGCCGAGATGGGCCTGCCCGTTACCGTCGAAAACCGCACCGGCGATACGCCGAATGCCAAGCGCCAGCGCCAGAAGCTCAACCCGCCGGATATTCTGCTGACGACGCCGGAACAGGTCGCCCTGCTTTTGGCGAACCGCGAGGCCGAGCGCTTCTTCAAGGACCTGAAATATATCGTCCTCGACGAGCTGCATTCGCTGGTCACGTCCAAACGCGGCCATATGCTTTCACTCGGCCTTGCCCGCCTGCGCCGCCTTGCCCCCGGCCTCAGGACCATCGGCCTGTCGGCCACCGTCGCCGAGCCGATGGATCTGCAGACATGGCTGGTCGGGCAGGAAGAGGGCAGGGAGCATCATGCCGGCCTCGTCGTCGTCGAAGGCGGCGCCAAGCCCGATATCTCGATCCTGTCGACCGAGGAGCACATTCCCTGGTCCGGCCATTCCGCCCGATACGCCATTCCCGATGTCTACAGGCAACTCGTCGAACACCGCACGACCCTGCTCTTCGTCAACACCCGCAGCCAGGCCGAAATGCTGTTCCAGGCGCTCTGGACCGTCAATGACGACAACCTGCCGATTGCGCTGCACCACGGTTCGCTCGATGTCGCCCAGCGCCGCAAGGTCGAGGCGGCGATGGCGGATAACCGGCTGCGCGCCGTCGTCGCCACCTCCACCCTCGATCTCGGCATCGACTGGGGCGATGTCGATCTGGTCGTCCATGTCGGCGCGCCGAAGGGCGCCTCGCGTCTTGCCCAGCGCATCGGCCGCGCCAATCACCGCATGGACGAACCCTCGAAGGCGATCCTCGTGCCCGCCAACCGCTTCGAGGTGATGGAGTGCCAGGCGGCGCTCGACGCCAATTATATCGGCGCGCAGGACACCCCGCCGGTCGGCCGCGGCGCGCTCGACGTGCTCGCCCAGCATGTGCTCGGCATGGCCTGCGCCGAGCCCTTCGACATGCTGGAACTCTACGGCGAAGTCACCAGCGCCGCGCCCTATGCCGATCTGAGCTGGGAGACCTTCGAGCGCATCGTCGATTTCGTCGCGACAGGCGGTTATGCGCTCAGAACCTATGAGCGTTACGCCCGCATCCGCAAGACCGGCGAGGGCCGCTGGCGTGTCTCCAATCCCGCGGTCGCCCAGCAATATCGCCTCAACCTCGGCACCATCGTCGAAAGTCCGATGCTGAACATCCGCATGGTCAAGCGCGGCGAGGGCGGCAGGATCGGCCGCGGCGGCGCGACGTTGGGGAAGGTCGAGGAATATTTCCTCGAGCAGATGTCGCCGGGCGATACTTTCCTCTTTTCCGGCAAGGTGCTGCGCTTCGAGGGCATCCGCGAAAACGAGTGCCTGGCGTCGCAGGCCTTCTCGCTCGATCCGAAGATCCCGTCTTATAACGGCGGCAAGTTTCCGCTGTCGACCTATCTCGCCGAGCAGGTGCGGGCGATGATCGCCGATCCCGACCGCTGGCGCCGCCTGCCGGATCAGGTGCGCGACTGGCTGTCCTTGCAAAAGGACAAGTCGATGCTGCCGAAGCGCGACGAGCTGCTGATCGAAACCTTCCCGCGCGGCAGCCGCGGCTACATGGTCGCCTATCCCTTCGAAGGCCGTCTCGCCCACCAGACGCTCGGCATGCTGCTCACCCGCCGGCTGGAACGGGTGGGCGCCAAGCCGCTCGGCTTCGTCGCCACCGATTACTCCCTGGCGATCTGGGGCCTGGAGGATATGGGGCTGATGATCCGCAATGGCCGGCTCAGCCTCTCCGACCTTTTCGACGAGGACATGCTCGGCGACGATCTCGAAGCCTGGCTCGACGAATCCTTCCTGCTGAAGCGCACCTTCCGCAATTGCGCCGTGATTGCCGGCCTGATCGAGCGCCGCCATCCCGGCAAGGAAAAGAGCGGCCGCCAGATCACTGTCTCGGCCGATCTGATCTACGACGTGCTGCGCAGTCACGAGCCGGATCACATCCTGCTGCAGGCGACGCGGCAGGATGCGGCGACAGGACTTTTGGACATCGGCCGTCTTGGCGATATGCTGAGGCGAATCAGGGGCCACATCACCCACCGGGCGCTGGACCATATCTCCCCGCTCGCCGTGCCGGTGATGCTGGAGATCGGGCGGGAATCGGTGCCGGGCGAGGCCCATGACGCGCTTCTGGCCGAAGCGGCGGACGATCTGATCGCCGAAGCGCTTGCTTGACGAGAATCGGGCCTGACTGAAGTATTTGGGAATAACAGAAGTGATGAACCGCCTGGCGCTGGCGCGCGACATATCGGGACTGGCCGCGACCTCGGGTGTCGAGACGGCGGTGCATGGCGTTGCCGCCGTCTGCGATCCGCTCGGCGCGCTCTATCTGCCGGATGCCGGCATGCTCGTCGTCTCCGACCTGCATCTGGAAAAAGGCGCGGCCTTTGCCCGGCGCGGCATGATGCTGCCGCCTTACGATACGCTGGCGACGCTGACCGTGCTGGCCGCCGTTATTTCCCGCTACGATCCGAAGCTCGTCGTCTCGCTCGGCGATAATTTCCACGACCGTATCGGTTCCAGGCACCTCCCGGAGAATTTCCGCACGCTGATCGTCGCGATGGCGCGCGGCCGCGAATGGATCTGGATCAACGGCAATCATGATCCCGACGGCATCGTCGATCTGCCGGGTGTTTCCTCCGACGAGATGCATTATGCCGGCCTGACCTTCCGCCACGAGCCGAAGAGCGGGCTGCAGCAGGGCGAAATATCAGGCCACCTGCATCCATCCGCCACCGTGCGGCGCCGCGAGAAATCCGTCCGCCGCCCATGCTTCGCCACCGACGGCGCCCGCCTGCTGATGCCGGCCTTCGGCCTCATGAGCGGCGGCCTCGACCTTCGCCACAAGGCGATGCACGGCCTGTTCGACAGGGCATCGCTGATCGCCCATCTGCTCGGCCGCGACCGGATCTATTCGGTCAGGTACGGGAATTTGCAGGGATAGCGCCAGCGCCCCTCGAATACCCTCAATCACACCCCTGCAACTGCTGCTGATACGTCCCCGCCATCCGCGCGAACTTCTGCGCCGTCTGCTGCAATTGCCCGTTCGAGCGCCAGTCGCCGCGCTTGTATCCTGTCGGCCCGGAATAATAGGCGAGATAGAGATTATAGGCGTCGTTCAGCGGAATGCCGGTCTCGACGCTGTTCTGGTAGTGGTACCAGCCGATGAAATCGATCGCGTCGGAAAAGTTCGTCCGCCGCGCCGTCCAGTTTCCGGTCTGCGACTGATAGTGATCCCAGGTTCCGTCAAGCGCCTGTGAGTAGCCATAGGCGGTCGAAGCCCGGGTCCAGGGAATGAAGCCGAACAGCTTGGTGCGCGGCGGCCGCGCATAGGGCTGGAAGCCGGATTCGGTGTACATCGTCGCCATCAGGATCGGCACCGGCACGCCGTATTTCTTCTCCGTCCGCTGGGCCGCACTCTGCCAGCTGGAGAAAAGCCCGTCGCGCTCGTCGAAGACGGCACAGATGTTTCTCGTCTGCTTCGGCGCCGTCGCGCAGCCGGCAAGCAGCGCAAGGCACACGGCAGTCAGAACGATACGAGTACGCATGACAAAACCTCTCGTTTCCGAGAGATTACTAACTCGTAAATGTTAAAAACCGGTTTTTAGTCGAATTCGAACTTCGCTGGAATCTTTTCGTGCTTGGGAGAAAGACGGTGAGGGGCAGATCACACGGCAGGCCATCTCTTATCAGACCGACGCAACGATCGTGCTCGGCCGGTGGTTTTGGGATCTTTCATTGACGTTGTTCCGTGGGATTTGCGGAATTATGCAGCTAGCGCATCGGCCCGAAAATCGGAATCGATTTTCGGAAAGCACGATGTGTAGATTCAAAGAGTTAGAGCGTCCCTTGTGCGTCCGAAAGGACGCACGGCGCTCTAGAACGGGATGATTTTAGGCCGGGTCGGCCTGAAATCTGAATCCCGTTCTACATTAAAGAGTTAGAGCATGATGTCGTCCGAAAACCGCTCACACTTTTCGGCATCATGCTCTAATGCCACCAAATTTGCGAACGCACCTGCAATCACAGACCAAGCTCTTTTCCAGACTTCTGGATAGCATCCCAAAGGGTGCTGGGCGTAAAGTCATAGCCTAAGCGCATCCATTGCATCACATCGAACGGGTGCGCGACGATCAGGTCCGCATTTCCGATCTCATATCTCAGAGCCTGCAGGGTTCGCTGGCCCGAAGAAGTAGTGTCGACCACCTGGGTTTCTACGGTAGAAGCATCCTTGGTCGTAAAATCCTTCAGGTTGTCCGTGACAAGAATGTCAGCTTTGGCGCCAAAGGCCGTAGCTAGCACGCCCGCATCTTCCACGTCAGATATAGCGAAACGCTCCTCTCCACCCAAAATGAGATATGGGTCGAGCGCATCCGGGCCGTATTTCATAATGTCAACAATGGACCCGGAGTACGATTTGATACGATCCTCTGAGAATTTCAGGCGACGGAGCACCATCTCGAGGGTATCAATCATCTCGAACGAAATGATTAACTGCGCGCTGTCCGCGATGCCCCATTGTTGACCACTGACCATGGACACAAGGGTCTGGGTTGCCGTTCCTTTATGACCACGGTCGTGCGCCATTATGTTGCCGACAAAGATGTTGACATCAAGCAGCACTCGGACAGGGCGATCCATGCCTTACTTCCGATGTGCCGCGGCGCGGCTCAGGGCCGTCGCTTCTTCCAGCATGTCAATCTCGCTGGACGCATGCTCCGGCCCCCCGAAACGGTGCTCGGATGCGAGGTCGGTGGTTGCCTTCTCAAGACGAACCCTCGCCGCCGCTGCCATCATTTCGCGGCCAAGTCTGATAATCGTTTCTTGGTCGTTCTGCGCGTTCAATTCGAGCAAGAAATCCCGAACTCCCTTCGGAAGCCCAACAAATACGGTGATTGCGCTGGAAACCGCATTTGATACGGATCTGTTCTCCATCGAAGCCACCATCTTCAACTTCGTGGCTGTCTTGCCATCGACGTTCGCCGAAATCGTAGACGACATCGCAAACTCCTATAGAAATACCTCATTCCTATATAATCTCGAAGGCAGCGATTAACAATGGCACCCACACGTTGGTGGCAGATGCTACCGAATTCCGTGGGATTTGCCCCCCATCCGCCTGCCGGCATCTCCCCGTTCTGACGGGGCGAAGGGGACATGCCGCGACCTCTCGGTCCCTCGCCAACGTCCCGTATGGCTCACCCCGGCAAAGGTCAGGGTGAGGGGCAGAGGTGTCGGCCCGCTACGCCCTGACAGGCTGGTAGCGCAGGATCACGGCGCCGGTTTCCGTTGTCGAGGATTCGAGAAGCTTCAGCGGCAGCTGGTCCTTGGCCGGCTTGAAAAGCGGGTTGCCGCCGCCGAGGATCACCGGCACCAGGCAGATGCGCACTTCGTCGACGAGGCCTGCCTTCATCATGCCGTCGGCAAGCTCGGCGCTGCCGAAGATGAAGATCGTCTTGCCGTCCTGCTGCTTCAGCCCGGTGAGTTCGGGCACCGGATCGCTGACGATGCGGGCATTGTTCCAACCGGGCTCGGTCATCGTTCGCGATACGGCGATCTTGGCGATGCCGTTCATATAGGTCTTGATCTTCTCCTCGCCCTCGGAAGTCGGCCAATAGGCGGCCATGCCCTCATAGGTCTTGCGGCCGAAGACCAGCAGGTCGCCTTCCTCGCCGAACTGCTCGGCATAGCGCTGCAGTTCACGCCCCCAGGCGAGATTGTGGAAATCGATCTGCCACGGCTTCGTGCCTTCGAAATAGCCGTCGAGCGTCATCAGGTTCCAGACGACAAGCTTTCTCATTTTCCGTCCTCCTTCAGGATCTAACCGTTATACAATCAAAACCAGTTGCGTTTAACAACTGGTTGAAAGCTAGATCGACCGATGGCAAAATGCAAGCAGTTTTTGGAGAAGAAAAATGGATGAGTCGCACCGCTCCGGCTGCCCGATCAACCTGACGCTTGAGATCCTCGGCGATCGCTGGAGCCTGATCGTCATTCGCGACATCATGTTCGGCAATTACCGCCACTTCCGCGAGCTGCTGCAGAATTCGCAGGAGCATATCGCCTCCAACATTCTTGCCGACCGGCTGCGCCGCCTCGTCGAAAAGGGCCTGCTCACCCGCAACGAAGACCCGACCCACAAGCAGAAGGCCATTTACAGCCTCACCGAAATGGCGATCGATCTCGTGCCGCTCTTTGCCCATATGGGCGCCTGGGGCCGCAAGCATCTTCCCGCCTCCGAAGAGCTTTCCATCCGCGCCGAGCTTCTGGAAGACGGCGGCCCGAAGCTCTGGGAGGATTTCATGGAGGAGCTGAGGGCAAAACACCTCGGCAAGCAGCTGCCGCCAGGCACGCCCTCCGTGCTCGGGCGCCTGACCGAGGCCTATCTCGGGATCGTCAACAGGAAGAAATCGGCCTGAGAATCAATCCTTGCGGAAGATCAGGCTGGCGCCCCAGCCGGTGATGACGGCAAGCAGCACGGAGAAACAGCCGTAGAGGATCGGCTGCTCATGCGCCGCATCGGTGATCATCTGCTCGATGCCGGTCTTGATGACGCGCAGCGGCAGCGATTTCTCGGTGACGAAAATGCCGCTCTTGAAGAGATAGGCGCGCACCGTATGCACGCCATTCGGAATGTTGGCCGGCAGGCGCAGGCTCGCCTTGAAGAGGTTCGAGGAAACGAAACGCACGCCGCTCGGATCGCGCTCATAGAGCCCGCCCAGCTGCTGCAGCCGGCGGAAGGCCTGGCGGAATTCGCCGAGATTGCTGCCGTCGCCGACGAAGCCGACCGGCGTCAGCGGAATGTGATCGATGCCGATGCCCTGGTCGGTGAGCTCGAGCGGCGTCGTCACGTCGTCGATCATCCGCGAGCTCGACATCGAATAGGAATGCGGCACCGTCTCGAAGGTCATCGAGCGTGTGTTCACCCAGATGCCGAAGACGCGTTCCTTCCGGCGCACCGTCGCATCCTCGCGCGGCCCTTCCAGCACCACGACCACGTCATATTGGCCGATGGCAAGCAGCAGCTGGTCGGTGTTCGAGAGCGCCCCGAAGATCGTCAGGTCGGCGCCGTGGAAATCCGAGGTGATGGCGATTTCGCTTGTGGAGGTGCCGATCTCAAGTCCTTCGCGCACCGCTTCCGTTGCCTGCCCCGGCAGCCACTGCGCCCCGGCAGCCGCGGGCAGCAGGCAAAGAAAGACCACGAGGGAAGCAAGCAGGCGCATCAGTAGCCCGCTCCCATCACCACCGAATAGACATCGACAGGTGTTACGACAAGCGCGATCGCAAGGCGCAGGCCGACGGCGAGCACCAGCAGGCCGAGCAGGGCGCGCAGCTGCTCGCCACGCAATCTCTGGCCGACACGCACGCCATATTGCGCCCCGATGACACCAGCCACCATCAGGATGAAGGCCAGCACGATATCGACGGAGAAATTCGTCGCCGCCTGCACGATCGTCGTATAGGCGGTCACGAAGATGATCTGGAACAGCGAGGTGCCGACGACGACATTGGTCGGGATGCGCAGCAGGTAGATCATCGCCGGCACCATGATGAAGCCGCCGCCGACACCCATGATCGAGGTGAGGATGCCGATCGAAAAGCCGAGCGCGACGATCGGGATGACGCTGAGATAGATCTTCGATTTCTTGAAGCGCACCTTGAGCGGCAGCCTGTGCACCCAGTGCTGATGGCCGGGCTTGCGCGGCGCCGGCGGCTCGTTGCGCGCCGCCCGCCGCATGGCGTTGACGCTTTCGAGCAGCATCAGCCCGCCGACGGTGCCGAGGAAGACGACATAGAGCAGCGAGATGAACAGGTCGAGCTGGCCGATGGCGCGCAGCAGCGAGAAGATCCAGATGCCGAGCGTGGCGCCCGAGAGGCCGCCGACCAGCAGCACCGTGCCGAGCTTGACGTCGAGCGTGCCGCGCCGGAAATGGGTGATCGCGCCCGAGATCGACGAGGCCACGACCTGGTTGGCGCCTGTGGCGACCGCGACGACGGGCGGGATATTGTAGAAGATCAGCAGCGGCGTGATCAGAAAGCCGCCGCCGACGCCGAACATTCCTGACAGGAATCCGACGGCCGCCCCCATGCCGAGAATGATGAAGATGTTCACCGACAATTCTGCGATTGGCAGATAGATTGTCACAGCCGACCCCGAATGATGACCGCTCCTGGCGGGCGGTTTCTATAACGTCCCCGTTCGAATGGCGCATCCTACTGTCAAAACGTTGCCAGAGGCTTTCGATCGGCCCCTCATGAGCGATGGAGATCGGCGGCAGAAGATTCGGCGGATGCGCGGATCGATATGTCCCCGCATATTCCGGCTTTTTTCAGGTTTTGTGACAGGCGGCGGCAAAATCCGAAAAGCCCTGCGGCGTAGTGTCGCCCCGATGCTTTGGAAGCCTGCCGCGAGCTATGATTTTCCGGTGAGCCGCACGAGCATGGCATGAAACTGCGCCAATTCAGTCTCGTTCAGCGGCGAGAATGTGGCCTGCAGAAACTCCTGCGCAATCACATTGCCCTTCTCAAGCACGTCGCGGCCATGGTCGGTGATCACGTGACTGAGCATGCGGCCCTTGCCCGGGGTCCTGGTGATCATGCCCTTGTCCACCAGGTTGACGGCCAGTGCGCCAAACGACTGATCCGTCTGGAAGGTCCGTTCGGCAAGATCATGCGACGAGGCGCCGGGGTGGCCGCCCACGGCCCGCAAAGCATCCCATTGCGCCAGTGTCGTCCCGATCTGGCTGAAGCGTTGGTCCAGTGACCGGTGGTTGCGGTATTGCAGCAGCTTGATCAGCCGGCCAATTTCATGAAGGGGGATGGACACTATATAAATACCCTTATATAAGGATGCTTAATTGATAACATGAAAGCATCATCATGGAAAACGTTGTCACATCGGCGAATGAATTGTCTACAGATATCGAATCCATTGCCGCCAATATCGGCTTTGCGCTGCGGCAGTCCGGCTCGGGCCGGCCGGTCCTGTTTCTGCACGGCGGCGGTGGTCCGGCGACGATCGCCGCCTTTGCCGCCGGGCTTTCCAGCTTCTACCATGTCATGACACCCATTCACCCGGGTTTTGACCTGACCCCGCGGCCGGCGCAGATCGCCACCGTCAAAGACCTGGCCAGCGCCTATCTTCTCTTCATCGAACGCGCCGGGCTTAGCAATGTCCTGGTCATCGGCTCGTCCATCGGCGGCTGGATCGCCGCGGAGATGGCAACCGCCAATCCGGCCGCGGTCTCCGGCTTCATCCTTCTCGATGCGGTGGGCATCAAGGTGCCGGGCCAGGAGATACTCGATGTCTTTTCCATTCCTCCCGGTGACATCGCCAATTATGGCTTTCATGCCCCTGATCGTTTCAGGATCAACCCTGCCGATCTCTCCGAACAGCAAAAGGCCGTTGCCCAGTCCAATCTCGCGGTCGTGGCAATCTATTCCGGCCCTGACAATATGCAGGACGCGACGCTTCATCAAAGACTTGCCGGCGCCAAGGCGCCGGTCCTGGTCATCTGGGGCGAAAGCGACCGGATCGCCTATCCCGACTACGGCCGCGCCTATGCGAAAGCATTCAGCAACGGCCGGTTCGAGTTGATTGGGGAATGCGGACACCTGCCCCAGATCGAGCAGCCCCAGCGCCTGCTCGAACTCGTGCGCGGGTTTGAGCAGGCGAACTAGAGCATGTCGCCGAAATGTGTGTCGCGGTTTTCCGAGGCGGCACCGAAACAGAACCTTCCTGGATCTCAATTTGAGAGAGGCTTTTTCTGATACATAAATTAACGATGTTATATCAGTTAGTTATCATTGACTTTTGTCCGAAACATGCATATTTATTCGGACAGGAGAACATCCATGGAAGACGTGAAGAGCATTATCAGCCAACGGCTTCGCCGGGCGCCCGCAGGCAGGATTGTGACCCCGAAGGAATTCCTTTCCGTCGGGTCTCGAACTGCTGTTGACAAGACGTTCAGCCGGCTCGCGGCAGCCGGGAAGGTTATCCGCGTGGCGCGGGGAATGTATGTTGCCCCTCAGGAAAGCGAATTCGGCCCTTACCCGCCGTCTGCAGAAAAAGTCGTCAACTCCTACGGAAAAATCACTGGCGAGCGGATCGTTCCGAGCGGCGCGAGGGCGGCCAATAACCTGGGCTTGACGACACAAGTGCCTGCGGAAGAGGTTTTCCTCACAACCGGAAAGGCAAGGACTCTGATGCTCGGACGCAGGAAGGTCTTCCTGAAGCATGCCCCTTCCTGGCAGACGGCAATGCCGAACTCCAGGGTAGGTGAAGCGATCAGGGCGATTGCACATATGGGCCCGCAGCGCGCAGCGTCGTTCGCAAAAGCAGTGCGCAGCAAGCTGACCGCCGGGGAGTGGGAGCAGGTTTCCAGGATGAAGCCGAGCGTCCCTGCGTGGATGGTGAATGCAATCAACGAGGCGGAGCTTGCCAACTAATTTTCTAGAACTGGACTGGAATGCCCAGGAACGGGCAATCAGTTTCGCCTCGAATGAACTCAACCAGGCTCCGCACATCTTGGAGAAGGACGTGATGACGAGGGATCGCGCCGTCGGGTTGCTCCCGCGAAAACGGGTCCTGGATCATATCGGAAACTGAAGCTCAATTGTCGTTCCTTCCCCAACACCAGAAATGATACGGGCGTCGCCCCCGCTCTGACGGACAAATCCGTAGACAACGGCGAGGCCGAGGCCAGCGCCTCCTTCGTCAACGCGGGTTGTGAAATACGGTTCGAATGCCTTGTCCATGGCCTCGGGCGACATGCCGGTGCCGGTGTCTTTCACGGCGATGCTCACGGCGGCTTCGCCGGCGGCGCGGCATCGAATGAGGATCGTGCCGCCCGATGGCATGGCCGCAGCGGCGTTCAGGCACAGGTTGAGGATCGATTGTTCGAACAGCGCAGGGTCCAGCGTGATCTTCGGCAAATCCTCGGCGATGTCGAACACCAGCAGGCACTTTTCACCGATGGCGATTTCCAGGACGTCCGCCATGCCGCGCAGCAGAGCTCCGACCTCCACGTCATCGGGATTGATCGGCTGTTGGCTTCCGATGGAAAGCATGCTGCCTGCCAGCGAGCGGCCGCGGTCAGCCGCCTTGCGGATACGGGCGATGTGCCGCTTCTGCCGGTCGTTGAAGCCGGTTTCACGCTCCAGCAAACCGAGGCTGCCGGTGATGATGCCGATCATGTTTCCGACCTCGTGGCTCACCTGGTGGGTCATGCGCATGATGCCGTCGAGACGCTGCGCCTTCGCGGTTTCAGCTTCCTGCCGGTCGAGGTCCGTGACGTCGCGGGCCAGCAGCGCTATGCCGCCGTCCGGCTGCCGCGAGAGCGAGATTTCGGTGATCCGGCCCTCCGGCGACCGGTGCCGAAGCACCGCGCGGTCGTCAAGCGTTCCTGCCTGATCGTCGAGCGGCAGCATCAGCGGATCAATTTCGGCTATCGGTGAGACGAATTTCCGCAACGGCAGCTTCCTTGCCGAGCCGGACCATCCGACGAGTTCGATCACGCGCCGGTTCATCGTTATCGGCCGGCCGAGCGGATCAAAGAGCGCGATACCCTCGTTCATATTGCGGAAGGTCGAACGGATCGTCCGCGCCGCGGCCTCTGCGGTGCGCCGAAGCCGCGAGACCCGCTCCACGCTTTCACGAAATGCCTGAAAGGCCTCGAGCAATCTCACGAGCTCCGTTTCCGTGCCCCTGTAGACGGGTGCGACGACATCCTTGCGCCCCTCCGCAAGCGCATTCATGCCGTTGGACAAAGCGACGATGCCGCGTGAGACCCGCATGACGGAGCGGATGGAAAAGATCGTCATGACCAGCACCAGCAGGGAGGCGGCCGCGACGGTGACCAGCAAGCGGCTCAGCGCGTCCGAGGTCGAGACGAGATCGTCGGTCAGGCCATGGGCGACGGCTTCGCTTTGCGACTCGGTTGCCTGCGAGAGCGCGCGGGAGACGGAGTGCAGCCGTGCCACGGCCGCGCGGATCGCGAACATTTCCAGAAGATAGTGGGTCTGGGCGGCGAAGATCCGCTCGTAGGGTGCAAGTTCCAGAGAGGACACGCGGACATCAGGCGGCGCATGCCCGAGCCGCGGCGCCGTTTCCGCCACATAGCGGCGGCGCAGTTCGCCGAGTTGAAAAAGACTGTCGGAATTCGACGCCGACTGCACCAGCGCGTTGAGGCTGCGCCGGAAATCGACATCCGCTACACCACCGCCCGTCGCGATCTCGCCCAGCGCCGCCGCGGCCTCGGCCTTGTGCTGCTGGGCCGCTTCGGCGTCACCGGCGAGTGCCGTCGTCTGCGTGCGGATCGATTCCAGCAATTCGACGATGCGCGCGCTGGCAAACCCCTTGAAGACGGCTTCTTCGCTTTCAGGCTCCATGGCCTGCAACAGGTTGTCGACCTGCAAAACGACGGCGCGGCTTTCGCTCGACACCTTGTAGGGCGAGGCTGCGTTCATGAGAAACGGGGCGCTCGATACGAGGTCGGACACCTGGCGCGACACGAGCGAGGCCTTGGCAAGGCTGGAAAAGGCCTGCAACCCGTATGCCGCCATTTCTTCACGGGCGCGCTGCAGGCCATAGACGGCAATCGTTGCAAGGCTGAAGACGAGAACGCAGATGAAAGCGATGGCGAAAGGCAGCCGGAAAGCAATCGAGGAGAGGAAGGGGCGATTGATCACGGCTGAGGCTCGCCATTGTCCAGCTCGAGGACGTAACCCTTTCCTCGCCTTGTCTTGATATGACGCGGCAGATCCGGATTGCGCTCGATCTTTCGGCGTAGCCTCAGCACGAGAACATCGACATTGCGGTCGATGTAGCGATCGCTTTCAGAGCCGAGCCGCTCAAGGATATGGGCGCGGCTGACGGGCGTGTTTGGCGTCTCGGCAAGGATTTCGAGCAGGGCGAATTCGGCGCTGGTCAGCGATTTTGTCGGGTCGCTTGCACAGACCGCGCGACGGCCCTTGAGATCGACGGACCAGTCGCTGAGCGCCAGGGAAGCGGGCTCGTGTTCGCGTTCGATCTCCCGTTCCGGTTTGAGTGCCGGTTTGAGTGATGGAAACGTGCGGCGCAACACCGCCTTGATGCGCGCAGTCAGCTCGATCGGTTCAAAGGGCTTGACGACATAATCGTCCGCAGCCGTTTCCAGTCCCAGCACCCGGTCGGCGGCGCTGCCGGCCGCCGTAACCATGATGATGCCGATATTCATCTGGGCGCGCAGCCGCTGTGCGAAGGTTCGGCCGGAAGTCCCGGGGAGATTATGGTCGACGAGAACGAGATGCACGGTTTCCCGCACCAGAATGCCCGCTGCCTCCTCCGCGGAGGCCGCCCTCAAGGGCAGCCATCCTTCAGCCTCCATCAGGTCGGAAATCAGCTCCGCCATATCCGGATCGTCTTCGACGATCAGAATCCTTACCCTCTCATTCAGCACGTGCAGTCCTCCCGCGTGTACCATAGGCGGGGCCGCGGCAATGATCAAAGCACCTCGTGTTATGACGATTGCAACATTTGTAATCTTTGTAATCTTCTCCGCGCGCCGGGGGTGGGCGGCTGTAAGATCCGTAACCATTCTTCGATTGCGGTCCGCGATGAATGTGACATCCTGACTGCGGAGATTGGGGCGCAACTGCTTCAAATGGGAGGAGAATTTGCGAGCTATCACCGCTTTCGGCGCCGGCATGGCTCTATGGCTGGGCAGCGCCATCACAGGCATGGCAGCGCCGTCGCTCGTCGTTTTATGCGGTGTCGATGAAGCCTGGTGCACCGCGATGGAGAAGGCGTTCGAAGCGAAGTCCGGTCTCGATATTTCCATGACCCGCAAGAGCACCGGCGATATTCTGAATCAGATTCGTGCCGAGAAGGCCGCTCCAACCATCGATGTCTGGTGGGGCGGTACGGGCGACACCCATTTGCAGGGCGGCTCGGAAGACCTGCTGCAGGCCTACCAGCCGGCCCATAGGCGTGACCTCTTGCCCTGGGCGGAGAATTTTTTTGCAATGTCGGGCGGTCGCTCCGCCGGCATCTATGCCGGCGCCCTTGGGTTTGCCTATAATTCCGATTTGTTGCGCAAGCTGAAACTGCCGGCGCCCACATGTTGGCGGGATCTGGCCGACCCGGTCTATATTGGCCGCGTCCGCAGCGGCAATCCGAATTCTTCCGGCACGGCGTTCACGATGCTCGCGACGCTGGTTCAGCTTTTCGGCGAGGATGAGGCCTTCCGCTTCATGGCGGCGCTCAACCGCAACATAGACCAGTATACGACCGCAGGCTCCGCACCGGTCAAGGCGGCGGCACGCGGTGAGACGCTGATCGGAATTTCCTTCATGCACGACGCCGTCACCTTGAAGCAGGCCGGCTCGCCGCTGGTGATCGTCGCGCCATGCGAGGGGACGGGTTACGAGATCGGTGCGGTCAGCATCATCAAGGGCGCGCATAATCCTGGCAATGCCCGGCTGTTCGTCGATTTTGCGCTGAGCCCTGAAGGCCAGGGCACCGGCGCCGCATCGGGTCAAAATCAGGTTCCCTCCAATGCCCTGGCAACGCTGCCGCCGTCGGCACCGGATATTTCGCTGATCAAAATGGTCGATTACGACTTCGCCACCTTCGGTTCGCCCGGGGAACGAAGTCGGTTGCTCGAAAAGTTCGACGTGAACGTCATGGCGACGAACTGACCGAGATCTTTTGACGACACCCTATTCGAAGTCCTGACGAGCCGCCCATGCGGGCAGCCCGATGGCCTTGCCGCGCCTCTTTCATACCGACGCTCAAACCACGACAACAGGAGAAAACCCCATGAAACTGAAACCCTTTTCCCTCATGCTTTTCGCCGGAACGGCGCTTGCCGCTTTCGGTGCACAGGCAGCAGGCGACCTCAACCTGATCTGCTCGGCCGACGTCGTCATCTGCGAGCAGATGAAGAGCGATTTCGAGAAGGCAAACGATATCAAGGTCAACATGGTGCGCCTGTCTTCAGGCGAAACCTATGCCAAGATTCGCGCCGAGGCGCGCAATCCGAAAACCGACATCTGGTGGGCCGGTACCGGTGATCCCCATCTGCAGGCCGCATCCGAAAACCTGACGCAGGAATACAAATCGCCGATGCTCGACCAGTTGCAGGACTGGGCGAAGAAGCAGGCCGAAAGCTCGGGCTACAAAACGGTTGGCGTCTATGCCGGCGCGCTCGGCTGGGGCTATAACACCGACATCTTCAAGGCCAAGGGTTTCAAGGAGCCGAAGTGCTGGGCCGACCTGCTCGATCCGGCGTTCAAGGGCGAAATCCAGATTGCCAACCCAAACTCATCCGGCACGGCCTATACGGCGCTCGCCTCTCTCGTGCAGATCATGGGTGAAGACCAGGCCTATGATTACCTGAAAAAGCTGAACGTCAACGTCTCGCAATACACCAAGTCGGGTTCGGCCCCGGTGAAGGCGGCGGCGCGCGGCGAAACGGCGATCGGTATCGTCTTCATGCATGACGCCGTGGCGCAGACTGCCGAAGGCTTCCCGGTCAAGTCGGTGGCACCCTGCGAAGGCACCGGTTACGAAATCGGCTCGATGTCGATCGTCAAGGGCGCCAAGAACCTCGACAACGCCAAGATCTGGTACGACTGGGCGCTGAAGCCGGACGTCCAGTCGCGGATGAAGGATGCCAAATCCTTCCAGCTTCCGTCCAACAAGACGGCGGAGATTCCGAAGGACGCGCCGAAGTTCGAGGACATCAAGCTGATCGACTACGACTTCAAGACCTATGGCGATCCGGCCAAGCGCAAGGAACTGCTTGAACGCTGGGACCGCGAAATCAGCGCGAACGCCAACTAAACCCGAGAACCCGGCAGACGTTGGCTGACAACACCGCGTCTCGCTTCGAGGTTCTCCCGGCCGGGAATCGTATTCCTGTCTCTCCGCAAATGGGGATGCGGTTTCCGGCCACGCATCATTCCATATTTGACGTCATGAAAAGGCGCGGGGATCGTCATGGACCATCGCAACCGTAGACTGGATATTGTCCTCGGGCTCGGCATCGCCGCGTTCCTGCTTGTTCCCTGGTACAGGATCGAGGGCGGCTTTCTTGGCTTCAGCTGGTTTTCCGGCTTCCCTGTCGAGGCCCCTGTCGCACCCGGCATCGTCCAGATTTTCAGCCACGGCCGCTGGTGGCTGAGCATTGCCGTGGCGATCCTTGCCTTGGCCGTTGCAGCGCGCTTCATCCGTGAGCCGATGCGACGCGGCACCCTGCTTGCCTGGGCCGGCGCCATCGGTGTTGCCTTCATGACGTTTCAGGGACTGGCAATCGGCTTTTCCGGCTGGACATGGACGATCAGCGAAACGCTGTTCGGGGCGCTTGCCGACGGGCAGCCGTCGATGGGGGCCGGGGCGGTGCTTCTTTCGTTTGCCTTCGTTCTCATCTTCTCCTTCGGGCTTGCCGAACGTGGCGTCATGAAAGGCGACGCCTTCGTCGTCGCCTCCATCACAATCCTCGTCTTCCTGGTCGCCATCTTCGTGTTCTACCCCGTCGGCAGCATGCTGGTCGGTGCGTTCCAGGATTTTGACGGCGCGTTCAACCCGGACGGCTTTACCCGCAACATCCAGGACAACTCAATCTGGAGCCTCAGCTGCGTCGTCGGCGGAGAACGCTGCGGCGTCGCCTGGCGCACGCTCTGGCTGGCGATCATGACGGCGGGCGGTTCGACCGTCATGGGCCTTGCCTTTGCGCTGGTCGCAACCCGGACCCGCTTCCCGTTCAAGAAGGGCCTCAGACTGCTCACGGTCCTGCCGATCATCACGCCGCCCTTCGTCATCGGCCTTGCCCTTACGCTGCTCTTCGGCCGCGCCGGCGTCATCACCGAAGGCCTCTCCAGCCTGTTCGGCATCGAGCCCGGCCGCTGGCTCTATGGCCTGACCGGCATCTGGATCGCCCAGGTCCTCTCCTTCACGCCGATTTCCTTCCTCGTCCTCATCGGCGTCGTCGAAGGCGTCAGCCCGTCGATGGAAGAGGCGTCGCAGACCCTGCGCGCCGACCGCTGGCGGACCTTCTGGCGTGTTTCCCTGCCGTTGATGAAACCGGGCATCGCCAACGCCTTCCTGATCGGCTTCATCGAAAGCATGGCCGATTTCGGCAACCCGCTCGTGCTTGGCGGCAGCCATGGCGTCCTTTCGACCGAGATCTTCTTCGCCGTCGTCGGCTCGCAGAACGATCCGTCGCGCGCCGCCGTACTTGCCATCATCCTGCTCTGCTTCACGCTGACGGCCTTCCTGGCCCAGCGCTACTGGCTCTCGGGCAAGAGTTTCGCCACCGTCACCGGCAAGGGCGACAGCGGTTCGCATATCGCCCTCCCACGCCCGCTCTCGATCGCCGTGCATGCCATGGTCATTCCGTGGATGATCTTCACGCTGGTGATCTATGGCATGATCCTGTTCGGCGGCTTCGTGAAGACCTGGGGCCTCGACAATTCGCTGACGACAGACCACTACGCCCGCGCATTCTCTGTAGAATTCCGCGATGGCGTGATCGCCTGGACAGGTGTTGCCTGGAACTCCTTCTGGACGACGATGGAAATCGCGCTGATCTCCGCGCCTCTGACGGCCGCCGTCGGGCTGCTGACCGCCTATCTCATCGTCCGGCAGAAATTCGCCGGCCGCAACGTCTTCGAATTCGCGCTGATGATGAGCTTTGCCATTCCGGGCACGGTCATCGGCATCAGCTACATCATGGCCTTCAACCTGCCGCCGCTCGAAATGACCGGCACGGCACTGATCCTGATTGCCTGCTTTGTCTTTCGCAACATGCCGGTCGGCGTGCGCGGCGGCGTGGCGGCGATGAGCCAGCTGGACAAGAGCCTCGACGAGGCGTCGCTGACGCTGCGCGCCACCAGCTTCCGGACGATCCGCAAGGTCATCCTGCCGCTGTTGCGCCCGGCGATCACGGCGGCCCTGGTCTATTCCTTCGTGCGCGCCATCACCTCGATCAGCGCCGTCATCTTTCTCGTCAGCGCAGAATACAACATGGCAACCGCCTATATCGTCGGCCTTGTCGAAAACGGCGAATACGGCGTGGCGATCGCCTATTCCTCCATGCTGATCGTCGTGATGATCGTCGTCATCGCCGGTTTCCAGCTCCTCGTCGGCGAACGCAGGCTACGGCGCGAAAATCGTGTCGCCGGCGTCACCTCAGCCCCCTCCCTTTCCCTTGGTCAGGAGAAAACCGCATGATCACCTCCCGCGCCGGCTCCGTCGTTTTCCAGAACATCAGGAAGCAGTTCGCCAGCTTCACCGCCATTCACGACCTGTCGCTGACCATAGAGCCCGGCCAGCTCGTCACCCTGCTCGGCCCCTCCGGTTGCGGCAAGACGACGACGCTGCGCATGCTGGCCGGTCTCGAACATCCGAGCTCGGGCAAGATCCTGATCGGCGGCAAGGACGTGACCATGCTGCCGGCCAACGAGCGCGACGTCTCGATGGTGTTCCAGTCCTACGCGCTGTTTCCACACATGAACTCGCTCGACAACGTCGCCTATGGCCTGGAATCCTCCGGTCTCAGGAAGAAGGACGCCCGCGAGCGGGCCGAGGAGGGCCTGAAGCTCGTCGGCCTCGGCGGCATGGGCCAGCGGCTTCCGGCCGAACTGTCAGGCGGCCAGCAGCAGCGCGTCGCGGTTGCCCGCGCCCTGGTCCTCGAACCGCAGGTGCTTTTGCTCGACGAGCCGCTATCGAACCTTGATGCCCGCCTGCGCCGCCAGGTGCGCACCGAGATCCGCGACCTGCAGCAGCGTCTCGGTTTTACCGCCGTCTACGTCACCCACGATCAGGACGAGGCGCTGGCCGTCTCCGACCGCATCGTCATCATGAAGGACGGGGTGATCGCACAGGAAGGTTCGCCCCGCGATCTCTACGAGGCGCCGGCCTCGGCCTTTATCGCCGACTTCATGGGCGAGGCCAACGTGGTTGCCTGCGATGTCATCAGCGTCGAGGGCGCCGACGCGACCATCCGCATTGGCGCGCTCGAACACCGGGTTCCGAGCCGCAATGCAAAACCGGGGCCTGCAAAACTTGCCGTCCGGCCGAATTCGATCACGCTGGAGCCAGCCTCGGCTGCGGCCTTTCCCGGGCAGATCACCCATGCAGCCTATCTTGGCGACCATGTGGAATACGAGGTAGAGACCAGCACGGGCAAACTGTTCGTCGTCGATCCGGCCGTCGAGCGCGCGCTTGCGCCGGCAACCGAAGTCGCCGTCGGTTTCAAGGGACGCGGTATCGCCATCATCAACGGCTGAGCCGCAGATATTATCGCAAAAGGACCAGATCCATGTCATCGCAGATTTCCGGGCTCGACGCGCGTTTCGCGCTGGCGCAGGCCATGGCCAGGGAGGCGGGCGCCGTCGCGCTCGATTATTTCCACCGGCGCGAAACGCTGGTGATCGAGACCAAGCGCGACCTTCAGGACGTCGTCTCCATCGCCGACCGCGAGGTGGAAAACCTCATCCGCGCCCGCGTTGCCGAGGTTCACGCCGGCGATGGATTTCTCGGTGAGGAATACGGCCTTGCCGAAGGACATTCCGGCTATACATGGGTGGTCGATCCGATCGACGGCACAAGCCCCTTCGTCAATGGCATGCCGAACTGGTGCGTTTCCATCGCCGTGCTTCACAACGGCGAACCGGTGATCGGTGTCATCTGCGCACCCTGCCATGACGAACTCTATGCCGGCGCTTCCGGCAAGGGCGCGACGCTGAACGGCAAGGTGCTGACGCTCGATCCTTCCCGCACCATCCGCAACGCCGTCACCGGCATCGGCGCCAACAACCACGTGACGCCGGCCTTCGTCGGGAAAATGGTAGAGAAGCTTTTGGAAGCGGGCGGCAATTTCATTCGCAACGGCTCCGGCGCGCTGATGCTCGCCTATGTGGCGGCCGGACGGCTGGTCGGCTACTACGAGCCCTATATGCACGCCTGGGATTGCCTTGCCGGCTACTGCCTCGTCAGGGAAGCCGGCGGCTGGCATCACCCCTTTCCGGTCGAAGGCGATCGCCTGACCAAGGGTTCACCGGTCCTGGCCGCAGCTCCCGGCGCACGGGATGATCTGATGAAAATCGCCGGCCTGTAGCGTTCATGGAGCATTACAGCGTCCTTTGCGCGTCTTTCGGACGCGCCAAGGACGCTCTATCATTTTGAATCTGCGCATAATCCTGCCTGCGGCGGCGCTATGCTGATTTCTCCGATGCTCTTCATCATCCCTTGGAAATGCCGCCTAACGGCTGCGCAAACGCTCCGCCTGCACGGTATTGGCTCCTACGCTGCCCTTTCGGGGTTTCCGGATACGTTGCCAAAATAAATTGCTTTTTCGCACATTTTGTGCAAAAATTTGGCTGTAACGGGAGTGTTCTGAAGATGTTGCTAGAGTTTCGCGTCAAAAACTTCCGGTCCTTCCGCGACGAGGCCGTGCTGAGCCTTGCCGCCAGCCCTGATCCAACGCTGGAAAGCACACACACGCACGGAACCGGCCTCGAGAAGGTCAAGCGCGTTCTCAACGCTGCGGCGATCTATGGTGCGAACGCCGGCGGCAAGACGAACGTCATCCGCGCTTTCCAGTTCATGCAGGTGATGGTCGTGACTTCGAGCCAGGTCCAGCCGGATCAGGAAAACGTTCTCACGCCTTTCCGCATGCGCCCGGACTTCGAGACTTACCCGACACTGTTTGAGACGACATTCATCATCGATGGCAAGCGTTATCAATATGGGTTCGAGCTGACCCGGCGCCACGTGATTAGCGAATGGCTGCTTGTCTACGAGCGATCCAAGCCCCAGGTCTGGTTTTCCCGTACCTATAATGAAAAGAAGAAGAGCCGCTACGATTACACCTACAGCGACTACTTCGTTGGGCCA
>Ga0307515_10006510_pt1 | contig 23364 bp, 21 predicted proteins | sample 17_EM_MG_FD_194513 | JGI IMG/M metagenome (GOLD analysis project Ga0307515, IMG submission 194513) | Populus trichocarpa ectomycorrhiza microbial communities from riparian zone in the Pacific Northwest, United States - 17_EM | ecosystem: Host-associated > Plants > Roots > Unclassified | place... | reverse complement strand
GGGGGGGGGGGGGGGCGCCTGCGGTGGGTGGGCGCCCGCGGTTGGTGGGTGGGGTCGGGGTCGTGGCGGTACGGCGAGCCCGCCGCACTCGGGCCCCACTGTTTGTCACCACGGTTGAACGGGTTGGTGCCGGGTACGCGGCGGGCTGCGCCGTACCGCCACGACCCGCTCCCGTTGTTCGGCGGCTGCGGGCCTGTGGGGAGTGCGGGGCTCTGGCTGGTCACTGGGCTTTGCGGGCGTAGTCCCCTAGGCCTTGTTCGACCAGGGCGAAGGCGTGCGCCGTGCGTTCGGGGGCGTCGGCGACGATCGTGTCGACATGGTCGCCCGCGTCGGCACGGCGCCAGTGCTCCTCGATGAGGGCGTTGCGGGCGGCGCTGATCATGGCTGCGGCGATCGTGGCGAGCATCAGGTCGCCGGTCTCCTCGGCGAGGTGGGCGGCCAGGTCCCGGGTGCCCTTCTGGGCGGCCAGGAAGACACGGTCCCGCAGGGCCGGGGTCCCCAGGACGAGTTCGCGCAGTTGGCGGACGAACACCTCGTTGGCCAGGCCGACCGATGGGTCGCGCGTCTCGACCAACTCCAGGAACTGCCGTCGTACGGCGTCCACCGGGGACTCGTCGGACCTGCGCTCGCGCACCGCGCGGGCCGCGTCGCCGAAGTGGTCCTCCATCGGCCGGAAGACCAAGTCCTCTTTGGTACCGAAGTAGTTGAAGACGGTCATCTTGGAGACGTCGGCCGCGTCGGCGATCTCCTGCACGGACACGTTGTCGAAGCCGCGCTCGACGAAAAGGGCGATGGCGGTCCGGACGATCCGCCGAGCCGTCTCCAGTTTCTTGCGCTCGCGGAGTCCCATCACTTCGGTCACGCGTTTACTGTACCAAGGCGAAATTTGATCCCGGATGAAACATTGACTCGGTATATGAAGTTCCTTCATGGTGGGTGCCATGACCGAGACCCAGCGAAAAATCGGCTTCGCCGTCTGCCTCGTCACGATCGTGCTGGCGCTGCTCGACATGCAGATCGTGTCCGCGGCCACCGTCCCGATCGTCCGGGATCTGGACCCCGCCCACGGCATCGACAAGATTCCGTGGCTGGTCAGTGCGTATGCGCTCGCGTCGGCGGCGATGTTGCCGCTGTACGGGAAGCTGTGTGACGTCCACGGTCCCAAGCGGGTCTTCGCCGCGGCGATCGGTACGTTCCTGCTGGGTTCGGCGTTGTGCGGTGCCGCGCGGTCGATGGACCAGCTCATCGCGGCGCGGGCGTTACAGGGGCTGGGCGGGGGCGGCCTGATGAGCATCACGATGGTGGTGATCGCGCACCTGAAGGGACCGGGCGAGAAGGACTCCGGCAGGGGCGCGAATGCCGGTGGGCTGGTGGCCGGTGGCGCGATGGCGATCGGGCCGTGGATCGGGGGTCTGCTCGCCGACCATGCGAGTTGGCGGTGGATCTTCTACGTCAACCTGCCGGTGGGGGTTGTTGTGTTGGTGACCGTCGCCTTCGTCTTGAAGCTGCCCGAGCAGCATGTCCGGCGCCCGTTGGACTACTTGGGGGCGGGGTTGGCGGCCGGGTTCTCCAGCGCGCTGCTGCTGATGACGGACTGGGGCGGTAAGCGGTACGGGTGGGCTTCGCCGGAGATCGTGGGTTTGGGGTTCGCTACGGCGGTGACGCTCGGCCTGTTCCTGTGGCGCCAACTCCGGGCGCCCGAGCCGGTGTTGCCGCTGTCGTTGTTCAAGGTGCGCGAGCTGCGGCTGGGCTTCGCGGTGCAGGCGATTCTCGGTGGCGCGATGATGTGCGCGATCTACTACGTCCTGATCTATCTGCAGGTCGCGCGTGGCATCGCCAGTTCGTCGGCGGGGTTGTTCCTGGTGCCGTTGGCGGTGGGGTTGGGGGTGGCTGGTCTGCTCACCGGGCCGCTGGGGGCACGGGGTTGGTCGGCACGGACGTTCACGCTCAGCGGTACGGCGACGACGGCCCTCGCGTTCGCGCTGCTGGCCACGACGATCGGACCGGACACGTCCCTGTGGCTGATTCGAGGGGAACTGTTCCTGGCGGGGGCGGGGTTCGGGCAGCTCGTCGGCCAACTGATCCTGTTGGTCCAGGACTCCGCGCCGCGCCACCAGTTGGGGGTGGCCACGACGTCGATCCGCTTCTTCCAGACCCTGGGCAACGCGCTGGGCACGGCTGTGTTCGGCACGGTGCTGGCCCGTTTCTACGCCGGGCACGGGCCCGGTGGGGACATCACGGGGCTGGCTCGTCTGACGGGTTCGGCGCGCATGGCCGGCGTACAGGCCTTTGTGGATGCGACGCAGGTGGTGTTCTGGGGTGGGGCCGGGTTGATGGGGGTGGCCGCGGTGTTGGCCTGGCGGTTGCCCAGGTCCGGGGAGGCGGAGGGGGAGGGGGAGGGGGAGGGGGAGGGTCGTTCGGTTGTCGGTGGCGATCGCGCCGCCTACGTACGCACGTGAGTCACGAACGCGGCGAAGGCTTCTGGGGGGAGTGTGAGGGCGGGGCCGTGCGGGAGCTCCAGGTTGGCCACCTCGACACAACTGCCGCCCGTGTCACTGCTGTAGGACGACTTGAACCAGGTTGGCTTCAAGGCCGGGCCGACTTCATGTGGGCGACGAAGCTTGTGAATGCCTCCGGCGGGAGGGTGAGGGCGGGGCCTTGCGGAAGCTTGGAGTCGCGGACGGCGACCAGGGCTTGGGTGGGGATGAGGTTGGCTACCTCGACGCAACTTCCGCCAGTCTGGTCGCTGTACGAGGACTTGAACCAGGCACTCTCGTCGGCCAGTTCGAGGGCGCTGCGGTGTGTGCTCATGACCGTTCCAACTCTCGTTCCGCTCGCTTCAGGAAATCGTGTGTCGCCCTGGGGCTACCGGCGTCCGCCCGCATGGCATCGAACCGACGCCTGTAGGCCCAGATCTCCGTGTCCTTGTCCGTGACGCTCACCGCGCTGAAGGCGTCGACGCTCACAACGGTGGGCAACGGTGGCTCGAACTCCATGAGGATGAAGTTCTGGCCGGACCGGTAGACGGGCTGGCTCATCGGCAGGATCTGCACGGTGACATTATCCAACTCGGTGAGTTCCAGCAGGTGTTCGTACTGCTCCTGCATCACCTCGGGTCCGCCGTACACGCGCCGCAGGACAGCCTCGTCGAGGATCGCATGGATCTCGACCGGGCGTTCGCTGCGCGTGATCGCTTCCTTGCGTCGCATCCTGATCTCGATGTTCCGCTCGACGAACTCCGTGTTTCGCTCGTCGACCGGCTTGGCGCTCTCGAACATGGCACGGGCGTACCCCGCCGTCTGGAGCAACCCGAACATGACGTCCGGCTGGTAAATCCGGAGGGTCTTGGCGTCACCCTCAAGTCCCACGCTCAGGTTGAAGCCGGACGGCATGAACAGCCGATACGACGACCACCATCCCCGGTTCAGCGAGTTCTTGTGGATGTCCAGCAAGAACTCGATGTCACCCGGGTCAGTCACTCCATACCGCTTCAATAGCGACTTGAGATCCTGCACCCTCGGCAGGCTGGTCAGCCCCCGCTCCACCCGGTGCAGGGTCGACTCGGAGACGCTCGTCCCCCTCACCGCCTGGCCCCTCGTGATGCCCCGGCCCAACTCACCTCCCCCGTCCGCCTGTTCCCGAAGGCGTCGCAGCTCCTGCCCCAGCTGCATACGACGAATCGTGGGCCCCGTTTTCGCTGCCACCGTGTCCACCTCTTTTCGTACCGTGCCCGCCAACTCGACCCGCATGCCCACCGAATCACGCACGGTGCCCGGCGGATCGCAGCCAGTGCCCGGAGTCTGGCATACCGTGCCCCGCGTCCGCAGGCGAATGCCCACCACCCGGCATATACCAGTTAATGCGGGATTCCCTTGTTCGATTGCCGCACCAGACCCCACCTGCGGAAAGTGGTCCCATGACCACTCCACGCAACAACCCCACCCCAACCCCCAACCCCCGTCCCCGCACCGACGCCCCCTTCCTCGTCGGCGACCGAGTCAAAGGCACCAGCTACGTGCCACCGGGACCCCACCGGCGGGAGGCACCGGAAAACTTCGAGGGTGTCGTCGTACAGGTCGGTTCCGGGTATGCCGGTGTTGACGCCGAGCAGGCGTTTCTCTGGGTGAAGTTGAAGGATCACACCGAGCGGCAGGCGCTGGTCGCCGACACCGAGTTGGTCGAGGAGTGAACCTCGTCCTCAGTACCCTCGCCGGTCTGCTCGCCCTGCTCGCCCTCTGCTTACTGGTCAAGCCGGACAACGCGCCGCCACCGCAGCCCCCGACCGAAGCCGAACAACCCCACGCCCCCGAACTCCCCACCCCTACAGTCTCGTTCATCACCACCGGCCTCGGCGGCCCCTGGCCCCCCGCCACCTACTGCGGCGGACGTTGCCACCCCGCCGCCCCTCAACCGGCGGCCCGTACCGCCATGACCAGCCCGCTCGACCACGCCAGCCGCACGGAGCGGAAGTCCGGGCGTCCCTCCAGTTCGGCCAACAGGTGTTTCACCGCGGACGTGTGGGATGTCGGCCAGTCCGGTTGTGGGAGCAGGTCGTCGATCATGTAGGTACCGCCCGGAGCCACGAGGTCCAAGGCCCGTTCGAGGTGGGTGAATTTGCCGGGCCAGGTGTCCGCGAAGACCAGGTCGAAGGGCGGCCCGGCGTACTCCTCCAGCCATGGCCCGGCATCGGCCGTCACGAAAGTCACCCGCGCATCCGACCCCAACTCCTCGCGGGCGATCGCCTGGACCGTGGCGTCACGTTCGACGGTGATCAGGCGGGAGGTTTCGTCCATCCCGCTCAGGAGCCAGGCCGTGCCCTCGCCCACGCCGGTGCCGAGTTCGAGGACGCGGCCACCTGGACGGGTTGCCGCGAGCACGGACAACAGGCTGCCGGTCCGCTCCTCGCACGACCTGGTGAAGCCTGCCTCCTGAGCCGCAACGCGCAGGGAGGGGAGGGTAGTTGGGGTGGTGATCGGGGTGTCGTCGTCCATCCACGGATGATGCAAGCGCCGCCCCTCCCGCGCAACAACGCCGATGACGCCCCGCCCCACCTCACCATGTCGGTCCGCTGTCGGCCGTGTCGGTCTCGCGTCGGCGACTTGTCGGTGCGCGCTGGAACCGTTCCGTTCCGGAGTACCCGCCGGGCGACCGTCCGGCGGGCCCGCGCCGCGCAAGGCACACAAGACACGCAAGGAGTCGTCATGACCACACACGTCACGATCACCGGCGCCGGACTCGGCGGACTGACCCTCGCCCGCGTCCTGCATGTGAACGGCATCCCGGCCACGGTCTACGAAGCGGAGGCCTCACCGATGGCCCGGCTCCAGGGCGGGATGCTAGACATCCACGACTACAACGGCCAACTCGCCCTGAAGGCCGCCGACTTGATGGACGAGTTCCGCTCCATCATCCTGGAGGGCCGCCAGGCGACCCGCGTCATCAACTGGGACGGAACCGTCCTGATGGAGGAGCCCGACGACGGTACCGGGGGCCGACCCGAGGTGCAGCGCGGGGAGTTGCGGCAGATTCTGCTCGACTCGCTCCCGGACGGGACCGTGCGGTGGGGGCACAAGGTCAGCGGCACCCGCACCCTCGACGACGGCCGGCACGAAGTCACCTTCGGCGACGAGAGCATCGTCGTCACGGACCTCCTCGTCGGCGCCGACGGTGCCTGGTCGCGCGTACGGCCGTTGTTGTCCGATGCCACTCCCGAGTACTTCGGGCGGTCGTTCGTCGAGACCTATCTGTACGAGAGTGAGAGCCGGCATCCGGTCGCCGCCAGGACGGTCGGTGGGGGTTCGCTGTTCGTGCTCGCCCCTGGCGAGGAAGCGAACGGGAAGTGGATAGGAGCGCACCGGGAGCGCGGCGAGACGCTGCACGCCTACGTGATCCTCGCCAAGCCGGAGGAGTGGTTCGCGTCCATCGACTTCACCGACTCCGCCGCCGCCACCGCACGCATCGCCGCCGAGTTCGACGGCTGGGCCCCGGAGATCACCGCCCTGATCACCGACACCGACACCACTCCCGTCCTGCGGCCCCTCAACTGGCTCCCGATCGGCCACCGTTGGGACCGGGTGCCGGGAGTGACTCTCCTGGGCGACGCCGCCCATCTCTCGCCGCCGGACGGCGAGGGCGCCAACCTGGCCATGCAGGACGGTGCCGAACTCGCCCTGGCCATCGCCGCGCACCCCGACGACATCGAGGCCGCGCTCACCTCGTACGAGGAAGTGCTGTTCCCCCGTAGCGCCGACGCGGCCACCGCGGCCGTGGCCGTCAACGAAGCCATGGGGCAGATGCTGATCGACGGCCTCGACCACGGCGAGCGGGGCGAGCGGAGCGCATGACGGACGGCTAGGCCTTGGACAGCCGGAACGTCGCCGCCGCCGGGAACTTCAGGTCGGTGCAGCCTCGGCGGGCGGCGACATCCGTGACGTACGCCTTGAAGAGGGCCTGGAGCCTCGTCTGGACGATCTTGTCGTACGGATAGTCGCTGCTCAGCGTGTGGACGGCCGGCTGTCCGGCGCAGGTGGAGGAGGCCCACCACACGTTTTCCTCGTCGTCGTAGCCCGCGGTGCCGGGGTCCAACGACCTGTGTTCCCTGCCGAAGTGGTCCGTCGCGACCTCGCGTGCCTCGTCGCCGAAGTAGGACTCGGTCCGCAGCCAGAAGGGGGCGAGCCGGATCACGTCGTCGAGGCTGTTGCCGCTGTGTTCGTCCTTGGTGAGGTCGGGCCACATCCTGCGCACCTCCGTGCTGCTCACGCCGAGCAGGCAGCTCTCCTCCTGCGCGTGGGCGGCAACGGGGGTGCCCAGGGCGCGGTCGGGGAGCCGCCAGCGGCCCTTCGCCGCAATGTGTCCGGCGTACCAGCCGCACGTCCCGCCGGCCGACTTCGCGTTCACCAACTTCGTGCTGGGCGTGGGCAGTTCGGCCGGAAGCGCGGGCAGCGTGGCCTTGCAGCCCAGCTTCTTCGCCGCCCGTACGGCCGCGGTGCGGGCCAGCCCGGCGAGCGTTCTGCGGTCGGCGTCCGTGACGGGGTCCCGCTCGAAGTACTTGGCCACGGTCATGGCGTTGACGGAGGTCGTCCCGCCGGACTTGTCGGTGCACTCGGCCTTCACGACGGCGGCGTTGCCGTAGTACACACCGAGCCGCCCGTCACCGATCGGGTACGCGCCCGTCTGCCTGGTCTCCCGCGTGACGTCGGCGTTCGGCTTCCTGCCCATTGTCGGGAACGGGTCGTCCCACCCGCTCACCAACTGCGCGAAGTCGTCGCTCGGGTTCGACCACACCGAGAGCAGGAAGTGGCCGTACGTGGTGCCCGGCTTCCCGACCCGGTAGATCTCACACCGCGCGGGCATGAAGCCCGGACCGAGCTCGTCGATCGAGTCGTTCGCTTCGCTGCCCGCCTTCGCCCTCGTCGTACCGCCGTCGAGGTCCAGCACCTGGTCGGGGTCGACGAGCCCGGCGCAGGCCTTCGCGATCCGGTCCCGGCTGGCGGACCGGTCGAAGTAGTCCTTCGTCTCCAGCCACAGCCCCCAGCCCCCAGCACCGACCCCGAACACCGCTGCCACAGCCACGAGTTGGTTGGAGGCGTTACGCCGACGGTTCCCTCGGTCGGGAGTCAGCCAGCGCGAGCGCGGAAAGGGCACCCGGGCACGCTCGGAGGATGAGGAGGATGAGGAGGATTCAGGCGTGTGTTCACTGTCGAAACTCACGGGCACCTCCGGCCGCCGCCGCCGAACTCGCCTATACCCACCGGTATTTCCACGTTCCCACTCCCCCGTTCCACGCCCACGAACCGTCGAAGTTAGCACGAGCGAAGGCCCTGCCCGGATCCCGGACAGGGCCTTCACATGCATGCATGTGTTTCTATGACGGACTACGACGTACTACGGCGTCCTACGACTCGACCTACGCCAGCAGCGCCGGGATCGTGCCCTCGTGCGCCTCACGCAGTTCCTCCAGGGAGAGCGCGAACTCGCCCTGGATCTCGACGGATTCGCCGTCTACAACGCCGATGCGCGTGACCGGGAGGCCCCTTGCTCCGCACATGTCGTTGAAGCGGAGTTCCTCCGAGCGCGGGATCGCCACGACCGCGCGGCCCGCCGACTCCGAGAACAGGAACGTGAACGCGTCCAGACCGTCGGGAACGATCAGGCGCGCGCCCTTCTCCCCCAACAGGGCCGATTCCACTACCGCTTGGATCAGACCGCCGTCGGACAGGTCGTGCGCCGAGTCGATCATGCCGTCGCGGGACGCGGAGATCAGGATCTCGGCCAGCAGCCGTTCCCGCTCCAGGTCGACCTTCGGGGGCAGGCCGCCGAGGTGGTCGTGGACCACCTGCGACCAGGCCGAGCCCCCGAACTCCTCACGCGTGTCGCCGAGGAGGTAGAGGAGCTGGCCTTCCTCCTGGAAGGCGACCGGCGTGCGGCGCGCCACGTCATCGATGACGCCCAACACCGCTACCACCGGGGTCGGGTGGATCGCGACGTCGCCCGTCTGGTTGTAGAGGGAGACGTTGCCGCCCGTCACCGGCGTGCCCAACTGCTGGCAGGCGTCCGCCAGTCCACGGATCGCCTCCGCGAACTGCCACATCACCGCCGGGTCCTCGGGCGAACCGAAGTTCAGGCAGTCCGACACCGCGAGGGGCTTCGCGCCCGTCGTCGCCACGTTGCGGTAGGCCTCCGAGAGCGCCAACTGCGCGCCCGCGTACGGGTCCAGCTTCGCGTACCGGCCGTTGCCGTCCGTCGCGATGGCGACCCCGAGGCCGGTCTCCTCGTCGATGCGGATCATGCCCGAGTCCTCGGGCTGCGCCAGCACCGTGTTGCCCTGCACGAAGTGGTCGTACTGCGAGGTGATCCACTTCTTGGACGCCTGGTTCGGGGACGACACCAGCGCCAGGACCTGGGACTTGAGTTCCTCCGAAGTCCCGGGGCGGGCAAGCTTGTTGGCGTCGTCCGCCTGGAGCGCGTCCTGCCAGGACGGGCGGGCGTACGGGCGCTCGTAGACCGGACCGTCGTGCGCGACCGTGCGCGGGTCGACGTCCACGATCTTGCCGCCGTGCCAGAAGATTTCGAGGCGGTCGCCGTCGGTCACCTCACCGATGACCGTGGCGATGACGTCCCACTTATCGCAGATCTCCAGGAAGCGGTCGACCTTCGACGGTTCGACGACCGCGCACATCCGTTCCTGCGACTCGCTCATGAGGATTTCCTCGGGCGAGAGCGTGGAGTCGCGGAGGGGGACGTCGTCCAGGGTGACCGTCATGCCGCCGGAGCCGTTGGACGCCAACTCGCTTGTGGCGCAGGAGAGTCCGGCCGCTCCGAGGTCCTGGATGCCTACGACCAGCTTCTCGGCGAAGGCCTCCAGGGTGCACTCGATGAGGAGCTTCTCCTGGAAGGGGTCGCCGACCTGGACCGCGGGGCGCTTCGACGGCTTGGCGTCGTCGAAGGTCTCGGACGCGAGGATCGACGCGCCGCCGATGCCGTCGCCGCCCGTGCGGGCGCCGTAGAGGATGACCTTGTTGCCCGTGCCGGAGGCCTTCGCGAGGTGGATGTCCTCGTGCCGCATGACGCCGATGGCGCCCGCGTTGACCAGCGGGTTGCCCTGGTAGCAGGCGTCGAAGACGACCTCGCCGCCGATGTTCGGGAGGCCCAGGCAGTTGCCGTAGCCGCCAATGCCCGCGACGACGCCCGGGAGGACGCGCTTGGTGTCGGGGTGGTCCGCCGCGCCGAAGCGCAGGGGGTCTACGACCGCTACTGGGCGGGCGCCCATCGCGATGATGTCGCGGACGATGCCGCCGACGCCCGTGGCCGCGCCCTGGTAGGGCTCGACGTAGGACGGGTGGTTGTGCGACTCGACCTTGAAGGTGACCGCGTAGCCCTGGCCGACGTCGACGACGCCCGCGTTCTCGCCAATACCGACGAGGAGGGCGTCGGACTGGGGGGCCTTCTCGCCGAACTGGCGGAGGTGGACCTTGGAGGACTTGTAGCTGCAGTGCTCGGACCACATGACCGAGTACATGGCGAGCTCGGCGCCGGTGGGGCGGCGGCCGAGGATCTCCACGACCTTCTCGTACTCGTCCTTCTTCAGGCCGAGTTCGGCCCAGGGCAGCTCGACGTCGGGGGTCTCGGCCGCGTGCTCGACCGTGTCCAGAGGCGTCCGGCTCATACGTTGACCAGCTTCTTGAGGATCGAGGTGAAGAAGGGGAGGCCGTCGGTGCGGCCGGACCCGACGAGCGCCTCGACGGCGTGCTCCGGGTGCGGCATGAGGCCTACGACGTTTCCGGCGGCGTTCGTGATGCCCGCGATGTCGCGCAGGGAGCCGTTCGGGTTACCGGGCTCATTAGTGGCTCCGCCACGGGCCAGGTACCTGAAGACCACGCGGCCCTCCGCCTCCAGCTCGTCGAGCGTGTGCTCGTCGGCGACGTAGCGGCCGTCCATGTTCTTCAGCGGGATGTGGATCTCCTGGCCGGACACGTAGTCGCTGGTCCAGGCGGTGTCCGCGTTCTCCACCCGCAGTTTCTGGTCACGGCAGATGAAGTGCAGGTGGTTGTTGCCGAGCATCGCGCCGGGGAGGAGGTGCGCCTCGGTGAGGATCTGGAAGCCGTTGCAGATACCCAGGACGGGGAGTCCCGACTTCGCCTGCTCGATGACCGTCTCCATCACCGGCGAGAAACGGGAGATGGCGCCCGCGCGCAGATAGTCGCCGTAGGAAAAACCGCCCGGGAGGACGACCGCGTCGACCTGGTGGAGGTTCTTGTCCTTGTGCCAGAGGGCTACCGGTTCGGCGCCGGCGAGGCGGATCGCGCGCTGGGTGTCGCGGTCGTCGAGGCTGCCGGGGAAAGTGACGACGCCAATACGAGCGGTCACTTGGCGGCCTCCGCCACTTCTTCCACCTTGACGGTGAAGTCCTCGATCACCGTGTTGGCGAGGAAGGATTCCGCAAGATCGTGGATGCGGGCGAGCGCGGCCTCGTCGACCGGGCCGTCAACTTCCAGTTCGAATCGCTTTCCCTGACGTACGTCGGAGATGCCTTCGAAACCCAGGCGTGGCAGCGCACGCTGGACCGCCTGGCCCTGGGGGTCGAGGATCTCCGGCTTGAGCATGACGTCGACTACGACGCGTGCCACTGGCACTCCCGGTGTTGTGGTGCTGAGCGTGTTCCTGCGGGTCTTCGACAGGTGACTTCAGACTACCTGCACAAAATTTCTACGCGAGTAGAGTTGTAGGAATCTACGTGAGGACCATCACGATCCGGTGTCGAGCGGGGGTCTTCACGAAAAGTTCAGGGAAAGATCCCGGATCGATCCCGGTTCCCTATTGCGCGGAGACACGCGGGAAGATTTAGTCGGGCTTCACATTGCATTGCCGGGCACTGTACAAATGAATTGGCAATAGCCGATACTTTGCCCAATAACAGGCGGACAGTCGACATCTCCGCACCTCCGTGACGTCTCCGTGCGTCCCCGCGGATAGTGCGGTTTCAGGTGTCGCACGAAGGGACCGATATTCGTGGCGCAGAAGGTCGTGGTCACTCTCTTTGACGACATCGACGGCTCGGAAGCGGCGGAAACGATCGCCTTCGGGCTCGACGGCAAGTCGTACGAGATCGACCTGAATCAAGCCAATGCCAAGAAACTGCGTAAGGCGCTCGAGCCCTACGTGGACGCAGGTCGCAAGCGGTCGAGGTCGGGCAAGGCCTACCGCCAGACCGAGGTCGCCCCCGACCCGGCGGCCGTCCGGGCCTGGGCCCAGGCGAACAAGATGGACGTGCCGGCGCGCGGACGCATCCCCAAGAAGATCTACGAGGCGTTCACCGCCGCGCAGTGAGCAGTCCCGTGTGAGTCGGGCCGATGAGTCGGGCCGACGGCCGGTCATCGGCCCCTCGGGGCAACCGACTTGCGCTGCACCCCTCCTGGTCAGCTAGAGTTCGGAGCACGCCGAGGGGCGAGGCCGAAAGGCCCAGCTCACGGAGTACATGCGGGTGTAGTTCAGTAGCAGAACATCCCCCTTCCAGGGGGAAGGCGCAGTGTGCAATTCCTGTCACCCGCTCTGCAGCATCACCATTCGGACCACTGTTGTGGATCAGGTAGGCTGGTGCTCGCGCCGATCAGTGAGAGCTGGTCGGAGGCAATGCGGACGTAGCTCAGTTGGTAGAGCGCAACCTTGCCAAGGTTGAGGTCGCCAGTTCGAACCTGGTCGTCCGCTCCAGCGAAAACCCCGGTCCGGGTGGACCGGGGTTTTTTGTGTGCCCGATCCGCATCAACAGATCGTCCCCGTCTGACATTTGTCATGTCGAGTGATGACAGCGCGCACTGCTGCCGGCCGCCGATCGCCGGGACGCTGAAGTCATGGACACCAACGAACACGAACACGTGATTGAGGTCACTGACCTACGCCGTGTGTACGGGGGCGGGTTCGAGGCTGTGCGGGGGATCACGTTCTCCGTGCGGCGCGGGGAGGTCTTCGCGCTCCTGGGCACCAATGGGGCGGGCAAGACGTCCACGGTCGAACTTCTGGAGGGGCTCGCGCCAGCGTCCGGCGGGCGGGTGCGCGTCCTCGGGCACGATCCCTACAGCGAGCGGGCCGCCGTACGGCCGCGGACCGGGGTGATGTTGCAGGAGGGCGGCTTTCCGTCCGAGCTGACCGTCGCCGAGACCGCGCGGATGTGGGCGGGCTGTACGAGCGGGGCGCGGCCCGAGGCGGAGGCGCTCGCGCTGGTCGGGCTCGCGCGGCGGGCGGACGTACGGGTGAAGCAGTTGTCCGGGGGTGAACGGCGGCGGCTCGATCTCGCGCTCGCGCTGCTCGGGGAGCCGGAGGTGCTGTTCCTCGATGAGCCGACGACCGGGCTGGATGCCGAAGGGCGGCGGGACACCTGGGAGTTGGTGCGGGCGCTGCGCGACGGGGGGACGACCGTGCTGCTCACCACGCACTACCTGGAGGAGGCGGAGGGGCTCGCCGACCGGCTCGCGATCCTCAGCGAGGGGCGGATCGCGGTCACCGGGACACCGGCCGAGGTGACGGCGGGACGGCCGTCGCGGATCTCGTTCGAACTGCCCTCGGGTTACTTCGTGGGGGACCTGCCGCCGCTCGGCCCGCTGGGGGTTGTCGGGCATGAGGTGGCGGGGAGGGTCGTACGGCTGGAGACGCGGGAGTTGCAGCGGGCGGCCACCGGGTTGTTGGTGTGGGCGGAAGGGGCGGGGATCGAATTGCGGCGGCTTGAGGTGCGGTCGGCCTCGTTGGAAGAGGCGTTCTTGGGGATCGCTCGGGAGCAGCAGGGGGTGACCGTATGAGTGCCGTGATGACTACGCCGGTCGGGCGGCTACGGGCGCTCGGGCGGGCCGAGTTGGCGTTGCTGGGGCGGAATCGGAGTGCGGTCGTCACGGCGCTGCTGGTGCCGTTGGCGTTGCCGTTCAGTGTGCGGCCGGCCGTGGATCAGATGGACCTCAAGGGGGAGGGGTTGTCGGTCGGTTCGGTGATGCTCACCGCCGCGATCGGGTTCTCGTTGCTCTTCGCCGTGTACTCGTCGCTGGTGAGTGCCTTTGTCGCACGGCGGGAGGAACTGGTCCTCAAGCGGCTGCGCACCGGGGAGCTGGGCGACGCCGAGATCCTCACGGGGACCGGGCTGCCGGCGGTGTGTGTCGGGTTCGTGCAGTCCGTGCTGCTGACGGTGGCGTGTGTGGTGCTGCTCGACGCGGGGGCGCCTGCGATGCCCCAACTCGTCGTCCTGGGGCTGCTGTTCGGCCTCTTCCTGAGCGCCGCGCTGGCCGCCCTCACGGCGAGTGTGACCAAGACCGCGGAGAGCGCGCAGGTGACCGCGCTGCCGGTGCTGTTCGCGTCCATGCTCGGCTCCGGGATCATCATCCCGCTGCAGCTCCTGCCCGATCGTGTCGCCGCCGTCTGTGAATTCCTCCCGCTCTCCCCCGCGATCCGGCTGATCAGCGGCGGCTGGAACGGCGACCTGTCCGGCTACGACGCGCTGGGCGCCGTCCTGACCGCGCTGGCCTGGACCGTCCTCGGGGTGTTTGCTGTACGGCGGTGGTTCCGGTGGGAACCGCGGCGTTGAGGTACGGGGAGCACCTGGACATGCGGGCACCTGGAGGTTCGGGCGGCTGGTGGGGGCGGAAGAGCACACCCGGAAAGGTCGAGACGTACACCCGGTGGTCCTTCCACTTCTTCGCGGTCTTCGAGGTCGCGGCGGCCGGGCTGCCGCTGTTCGCCCAGGTCCGGGCGGGTCTCGCGGGCTGGATGACGGCGGTGGTCGTCGTGCACGCCCTGCTCTGCTCCGCCACCGCCTCCCGGGCACTCGACTGGACGCGCGACCGGCGGGCGCAGCCCGTACGGCTCCTGTGGGCCCTCGGTACGGTCACCGTGCTGATCTCCGTCGTCGCGCTCGTCCTGCGGGAACGGGGTCCCGGCGGCGACGACCTGCGGGCCGCCACGAACACGGTCTTCGTGTGCGTGCTGGGCTTCGGCACCGGCACGCTCACGCTCGGGGTCCGCGGCCGGCGGCCCCTCCTCGCCGTGGTGGCGAGTGCCGTGGGCGGGGCGCTGGTCGTACAGCTCCCGCTGGGCGTGGCCGCGCCCGCCGCGCTCGGCACCGCGGTCGCCGTCCTCTTCACCGCCGGCTGTCTCGCCTTCACCGCCGCCTTCTCCGTCTGGCTCCTCGACGCCGTGTACGAACTCGACGAGGCCCGCGAGACCCGGGCCCGCCTCGCCGTCGCCGAGGAACGGCTGCGGTTCGGACGCGACCTGCACGACGTGATGGGCCGCAACCTGTCGGTGATCGCGCTGAAGAGCGAACTCGCTGTGCAGCTCGCCCGGCGGGGGCGGGCTGAAGCCGTGGAGCAGATGATCGAGGTTCAGCGGATCGCGCGGGAGTCACAGCGGGAGGTGCGGGATGTCGTACGGGGATATCGCGAGGCGGACCTCCGGCTCGAACTCGCCGGTGCGCAGGGCGTGTTGGCGGCTGCAGGCATCGACTGCGAGGTGACCGGCGACGCGGCCGGGCTGCCGGTCGAGGTGCAGTCGGCGCTCGGGTGGGTGGTGCGCGAGGCGACCACCAATGTGCTGCGGCATGGGGATGCGGGGCGGTGTGTGGTGGGGGTGCGGGTGGCTGAGGGGCGGGTTGTGCTCACCGTTGAGAACGATGGGGCGAAGGTGGGAGAGGGAGACGGGGGCGACGGTACGGGCGGAGCGGGGCTCGTGGGGTTGCGGGAGCGGCTGACCGCCGTCGGCGGGAAGCTGGAGGCGGGGGCTGTGGACGGTGACCGGTTCCGGGTGGTGGCCACGGTGCCATTGCCTTCGGCGACGGGGACGGGGATGGGGAGCGGGGCCTCATGATCGCGCTGTGCGCCGTACGTCCGCTGGTTGCCGGGCGCTGCGAGCGGGGCGAGGTGCCTGGTGACCGGGCACGTCGGACAGCCTCTGCCGACCGCGAGCGAGATCGCCTCACCATTCGGCCACTCCGCCACCCTCACCACCTCCCCGCCTCGACCAGGAGCACCCCATGACTGCCCCCGTCGTAAGACTCCTGCTCGCCGATGACGAGCACCTCATCCGGGGTGCGCTCGCCGCCTTGCTCGGGCTGGAGGATGACCTCGTCGTCGTGGCCGAGGCGGCTACCGGGCCCGAGGCGTTGGCTATGGCTCGGGCTCATGAGCCTGATGTGGCTGTGCTGGATCTTCAGATGCCGGGGGCCGACGGTGTGAAGGTGGCCACATCGTTGCGGGCCGAGCTGCCGGGGTGCCGGGTGTTGATCGTGACCGGGCACGGTCGGCCCGGGCATCTGAAGCGGGCGCTTGCGGCTGGGGTGCGGGGGTTCGTGCCCAAGACCGTCAGTGCGCAGCGGCTTGCCGAGATCATTCGTACCGTGCATGCCGGAAACCGTTATGTCGACCCCGAGTTGGCCGCCGACGCGATCTCCGCCGGGGACTCGCCGCTGACCGCCCGTGAGGCCGAGGTGCTGGAGTTGGCCGCTGATGGGGCGCCGGTCGCGGAGATCGCCGAACGTGCCGCGCTCTCGCAGGGGACCGTACGGAACTATCTCTCCTCCGCCGTCTCGAAACTCGGGGCCGAGAACCGGCATGCGGCAGTGCGTCTCGCACGCGAGCGAGGTTGGGTATAGTTGCTCTCGCGCCACGGCGCAACGCGGACGTAGCTCAGTTGGTAGAGCGCAACCTTGCCAAGGTTGAGGTCGCCAGTTCGAACCTGGTCGTCCGCTCCAGCAAAAACCCCGGTCCGGGTGGACCGGGGTTTTTCATGCCCTCTATCCCCAGTTCAGACCCGTGAGGCGCTCGTACGCCTCGATGTACTTCGCGCGCGTCGCGTCCACCACCTGCTGCGGAAGGGCCGGCGGCGGCCGCTCGCTCTTGCGGTCCCAGCCCGACTCCGGGCCGGTCAGCCAGTCGCGCACGAACTGCTTGTCGTACGACGGCTGCGCGCGGCCCGGCTGCCAGGTCTCGGCCGGCCAGAAGCGGGACGAGTCCGGGGTCAGGACCTCGTCGGCGGCGATCAGCGTCTCGCCGTCGAAGCCGAACTCGAACTTCGTGTCCGCGAGGATGATGCCCCGGTCACGGGCGATGTCCCGGGCACGGCCGTAGACGGCGAGGGTCGCCTGGCGCAGCTGCGCGGCGGTGTCGGCGCCGACCTGCCGGGCGACCTCCTCGTACGACACGTTCTCGTCGTGCTCCCCTACGGCGGCCTTCGTGGCCGGGGTGAAGATCGGGGCGGGGAGTTCACTGCCGTCGACCAGGCCCTCGGGGAGGGCGAGGCCGCAGACCGTGCGGGAGGCGTTGTACTCGACCAGGCCGGAGCCGGTGAGGTAGCCGCGGGCCACGCACTCCACCGGGACCATCTGGAGGGACTTGCAGATGAGGGTGCGGCCCGCCCAGTCTGCGGGGGCGCCGGGCGGGAGGTCGGTGCCGAGGACGTGGTTGGGGATCAGGTCGGCGAGCTGGTCGAACCACCAGAGGGAGAGCTGGGTGAGGACCCGTCCCTTGTCGGGGATCTCGGTCGGCAGTACCCAGTCGTACGCGGAGATGCGGTCGCTGGCGACCATCACGAGATCGCCCGCCTCGTTCTGGTACAGCTCGCGCACCTTGCCGGTGTGGAGGTGCGTCAGGCCCGGAACCTGGAGCGGCTCGGGCTTTTCTACGAATCCGGACACGGGTTCCTCCAGTAAGTCTCTCCAACTGGCTCGATTGTCCCGTATGCGGGACCGACCGCTGGTCGCGGGGTTAGTCGTGCTTGCAGATGCGGTCCAGGAGGTTGGCCGTGGCGCGCTGGACGCGGGCGTCCACGTGGCCGGGGCGGTCCAGGGCCGGTGACCAGGCGAAGGTGCCGGAGGCGAAGACAAGAGAGCCGGAGGGGGCGCGGTAGAGGGAGGTCTCCTGGTGGCGGAGGGCGCCCTCGCTGTCCGCGTACGGGGAGTGGGCGAGCAGGATGCGCTCCTCGTGCCGGGGGAGCTGGGTGCGCGGGAAGTACCGGTCGGCCTCGCCCGCGACCAGGCCCTCGATCGGGTCGCCGTCACCGGCGCCGGTCGCCTCCCACAGCCAGTGGTCGGCGTTGCGGACGATCAGGGGGTACGGCTCGGGCACCCGGCCCGCGTACTGGATGCCGACCAACTGCTGCTCGGGGCGGTCGACTTCGCGCCACAGCACCGGCTTGCCCGGGCCCCGGCGCTTGCGGCAGGTGAGCAGGCGGTCGGGGACGCCGGACGGGGAGGGCCCCAACTCCACTTGCCAGTACATGGTGTTGGCGGAGAGGAAGACGAGGGACGTGCCGTGGTCGCGGGCACGCTCGACGGTACGGCGCATCTGCGTCGACCAGTACTCGTCGTGGCCGGGGAACACCAACCCCCGGTAACGGGTGGGGTCCACGCGGCCGGAGTGCAGGTCTCGGGCGTCGGCGTAGGCGAGGTCGTAGCCGTAGCGCTCGGCCCAGCGGATGAAGTCGTAGGCGTGGCCCACGTGGAGGGGCAGGCCCGCGCCCGCGTACGGGCGGTCGAAGGAGACCGTCGTCGCGGCCTCGGACTCGCCGAGGAGGCGGCCGTCGCCGTCCCAGGCGTGGTAGAGGCTCGCGCCGGTGTGGCCGTCCTCCGGGTAGAGGTTGTAGGCCTGCCAGGTGATGTCGGGCAGGAGGAGGAGCAGGTCGGCGGGGTGGTTGTCGCGGACCGTGAACGGGATGTGCGAGCGGTAGCCGTCGGCGGTGGTGAGGACGGCGACGTACGCGCCGATGCTCCAGTAACTCGGGATCTGCAGGCGCCAGGACAGCCACCAGTGGTGGCAGGAGACCGTGCGGTCGGCGGTGAGCGGCGGGGGCTGCACGATGCCCGAGAGGCGGGGGCTGGTGGTGATCTTGGCGGCGCCGTCACCGCCGTAGTGGCCGATGCGGTAGATGTCGACGGCGAACTCCTGGGGCGGGTCGACCGTGACGTGGAAGTCGAGTGCCTCGCCGGGGGCGACCGCGCTGGCCGAGGTGAATCCCTTGATCTGGCGGCGGACGTCGTCGGCGGAGCGCGGGCCGCCGCCGTCCGACGCGCGCGGGGCGGGGACGTGAGGGGTGTGCCGGTCGGTGGTCGCGCGGGGCGGTGTGGGGTCCACGTACCAGGGGACTACGTGGCCGGTGTCGTCGAAGTAGGTCTCGCTGCCCCGGAGCCAGGGGACGGGGCCCTGCCCGAAGGGGTCCGTGACGGCGTGCGCCAGCGCTCCGGACTCCCAGCGGCGGATCTGCTCCGACCCCATGGTCGCTCCCCTCCCTCGTGCCCCCGTGGTGTTCCTTCGTCCAACTGTCGTATGCCGTAAGCCTTTGCCAGATACGGGACGGCGTACGGGATCGGCCTCAGCACATCACATTAAGCACTCACTCTGTCACTGGTCGTTGCTAATTGACCAAAAGTGGAAGTGCGGATTCCGCCAGGGTCTTGCGGGATTCAGACGAGCCGTACCGGCTTCTCCGGGCGTATGCCCAGGTCCATCAGCCACGCGCGCAGGGGTGCCGGGTCGCCGTCCTCCACCAGGCTGAGCACCCTCGGGGCGAGGTCGGCCGCCCTTTCGCCGTTGACGAGCAGCGTCGGGCCATCGAGCCAGTCCAGGCCGGGCAGCGCTCCGGCCGTGTCCATCGCGGCGCAGCACACCATCGCCGTGACGTGATCTGCGAGCAACTCCCGGCCGGTGCGCGGTGGTTGGAGCGGGAAGAGGGGGAGCCCGGTGTCGTCCCAGAGTCCGGTGTCGGGGCCTTGCCCGGGCGGGGCCGCGCTGATCGGCGGGGTGGCCGCCTCCTCGCGCGCCAACTCCGCGGTCAGCCCTGCGGCGAGGGCCGCGCTGTGCGGGGAGCCGCTTTCGCCGAGCTCTTCGTCGTCATCGTCGGCCATCGCCTTGTAGGGCTCGGGCTCCGGGGGTGCTTCTGGGTGGGAAGCTGCCTCTGGGTGGGGGGCCGGGGCTTCCAGTTGTGCGGAGGTGGACGGGTCGGTGCGAGTGGCGTCCGGCGCGTACGGATCTACGGCGTCGGCCTCCCCGTACCGGTCGTCCGTGCGGTCATCCGTGCGGTCATCCGCACGGCCGGCCGTCGTCGTCGGGTCCGTCAGGTGGTCCACCACTCGGGCCAGGGTCGGGGGGTCGTGGTGGGGCGGGGTCGGGTCGGGGGCGCGGCGGACGCCGAGGGTGTCCAGGACGCGGTGGAGGCGGGCCGCGTCCGTGCGCCATTTGCGGTCGACGACCTCCTCCGGGTACTCCTGCCAGGCCACCGGTGCCCAGTCGGGACCGGTCTCGGCGGGGCCGCCGTGGAAGAGGCGGGCGGCGAGGAGTGAGGTCGCCTCGTCGATCGTGCCGGGCTCTTCGAGCAGGTCGCAGGCGGGGCGCTCGCCCAGGCGGGAGGCGAAACCCTCGGCCAGGCGGTCGCGGCGGGACAGCTCGGTGAGCGCCGCGACGACGCCCGCATCCAGCCGGGACGGCCAGCGGCCCATCCGCCACGCGGGCAGCGCGACCCGGGTCAGCAGCCGGTCCCAGCCCGCGTACGCCAGGCCCACCTGTTCCTGCGCGACGATCCGCAGGCCGTAGTCCACAGCCTGTGCACGCTCGGCGGCAGCGGCGGCCACGCCCCGCTCCATCTCGGCCGCGTGACCCCGGCAACTGCGCAGCAGCAGCCGGGCGACCCAGCCGACACCGGCGAGCACCCAACGGAACACCGGACCGCGCGGTGCCGAGGTCACGGCCACCGCCGCGTCCAGGCCCCGTACGAAACGGCGGGCCGCGGCTATGTCCGGGTGCGCCGAGGGTCCCGTACCGGCGACGACCGGGGCGAGCACCGCGCGCAGCTCGCCAACCCGCATCCACCACAGGAACGGCGAGCCGATGACGAGGACGGGCGCGGCGGCCGTACGACGGGAACGCCCCGGGGTGAGGCTGCGGACGCCGGTGATCTCGTCGCCGCTCTTCTGCGGGGGCGGGCCGTGGGACGGGTGGGTGCGGTCCTCCAGCCAGCTGTCGCAGTCCGGGGTGAGCGCTATCGCGGACGGTGCGGGGACGTCGAGGCGGTCGGCGAGGTCGCGCACCATGCGGTACAGGTCCGGGGCCGATTCCTCGGCGATCGCGACCGTAGGACTCACGGCCGGGCGGGCCCGCGCGACGACCAGCGCGATGGCGCCGGCGGCGAGCAGCACGACGATCGCGGCCACGCCCATGATCCAGCGGGCGAGATCCCAGCTCCGGCCCATGAGATGGCCGGAGGAACCCCCGGCGAGCAGGATCACCGCGACGGCGGCGGGCAGCAGGGCGACGGCCAGCGCCCGGCTGCGGATCCGCAGCACGGCCAAGGCCCGGGAACGCGCCGCCTGCGCGCCCGCCTCCACACCCACACCCATACCGGTCACGACCGGACCTCGCCCCCTCCGTGCTGTCCCACTCCGCTGGTGTTGCTCACTCCCCCACTGTGGCACCCACCACTGACATCGCAATGCCGGTGGGCCAAGTGCCGGAACGCTTGCGCCGCACCATAGTTGGGGCCCCGGTCCCCGTCAGCCGGTTGGGGCATCGGTCACTCGATGGAATGGCTCAGGGGAAAGGTGGATGACAGAGGGCGAGGGTGAGGGCAAGGTTCAGGCCCCGAATCCTGAGACGGAATCGGGGCCTGTCGGGTTTATCGGTGCGCGGAAGCGCTTGGGGTCACTCGCCCGACGCCGCCTTCGCCGCGATGTCCGTGCGGTGCTGGGAGCCGTCGAGACGGACCCGGGCCACGGCCGCGTACGCGCGCTCGCGGGCCTGGGTGAGATCCGCGCCGATCGCCGTGACGGAGAGGACGCGGCCACCCGCGCTGACGACCGTGTCGCCGTCGTACTTGGTACCGGCGTGCAGCACGTACGCGTGCGGGGCGTCCTGCGCGGCCACCTCGTCGAGGCCGGTGATCGGGTCGCCGGTGCGGGGGGTGCCGGGGTAGTTGTGCGAGGCGATGACCACGGTGACCGCCGCGTCCTCGCTCCAGCGCAGGGGGGCCAGGTCGTCGAGGGTGCCGTCGGCGGCGGCGAGCAGGACGCCGGCCAGCGGGGTCTTCAGGCGGGCCAGGACCACCTGGGTCTCCGGGTCGCCGAAACGGGCGTTGAACTCGATGACCCGCACACCGCGACTCGTGATCGCGAGACCGGCGTAGAGGAGGCCGGAGAAGGGGGTGCCGCGGCGGCGCATCTCGTCGACGGTGGGCTGGAGGACGGTCTGCATGACCTCCTCCACCAGCTTCGGGTCGGCCCACGGCAGCGGGGAGTACGCGCCCATGCCGCCGGTGTTCGGGCCCTCGTCGCCGTCCAGCGCGCGCTTGAAGTCCTGGGCGGGCTGGAGGGGGACGACGGTGACGCCGTCGGTGATCGCGAAGAGCGAGACCTCGGGGCCGTCGAGGAACTCCTCGATGACGACCCGCTCGCAGGCGCCTGCGTGCGCCTTCGCCGCGTCGAGGTCGTCGGTGACGACGACGCCCTTGCCGGCGGCGAGTCCGTCGTCCTTCACGACGTACGGCGCACCGAAGGCGTCGAGAGCCTCGGCGACCTCTTCCGGGTTCGTGCAGACGTAGGAGCGGGCGGTCGGCACACCGGCCGCCGCCATCACTTCCTTGGCGAAGGCCTTGGAGCCCTCCAGCTGCGCGGCCTCCCCGGAGGGGCCGAAGACCGGGATGCCCGCCTCGCGCACGGCGTCGGCGACCCCGGCGACGAGGGGTGCCTCCGGGCCGACCACGACCAGCTCGGCACCGAGTTCGGTGGCCAGCGCTGCTACGGCTGCGCCGTCGAGGGGGTCGACCTGGTGCAGCTCGGCGACCTCGGCGATGCCTGCGTTGCCGGGGGCGCAGTGCAGCGCGGTGACGTCGGGGTCGTTGGACAGGGAATGGCAGAGGGCGTGTTCGCGGGCGCCGGTACCGATGACGAGGACCTTCACGGGGGTCAGCCTAGGTCACGGTGAGGGTGGGGGTGGTCGGGGTGGGGGTTGGGGGCGGGGTTGGTTGGTGGTGCGGCGGGGTTGCGGGCCGGTTGGGGGTGGGTGGTCTGGGTTGTGTGCGGAGTGCGGGTGCGTGGGGGCTTGTCGCGCAGTTCCCCGCGCCCCTAGGGGGTTGGGGTGGGGCGGGGTGAACGGGCGGGGCTGGGCGCGCCCGCGCGGCGGAGCCGTATATCGATACAGCCCCGCGCGCCTGAGGGCATCGGGGTGGGCGGGGTTTGGAGGACGCTGCCTACTCGTTGGTGAATTCCTCGATCACCGTGGCTCCCAGTTCTCGGACGATCAGTTCGTGGCCGGAGAGGGCTGACTCGTCGAGGTCGGGGTCGTCGTCCTCGGGGGTGTCGTCCTCGGCGGAGACGGTGCGGGGGGCCGGGGCCGGGGGCGCGGGGGGTTGGGCGGGCGTCGGGGCCTGTGACGAGGGGGAGTTGGGGGTGTTCGTGGGGGCCGGTGTGGGGGTGGGCTGGAGGGATGCCGCCGGGTGGGGGGCGGGCGTCGCGGGGGCGCCGTAGCCGCCGGACAGTGCACCTCCGTAGCCGCCCGCCGCGCCGCCGCCACCGCCGCCGTAGGAACCGCCCGGCTGTGGGGGCGGGGTGCCGCCGCCTGACGGGTCCACGACCGCGTCGATCTTCCACTTGACGTTGAACTGCTCGGACAGCGCCTGCTTCAGTACGTCCTCGCTGCCGCTGCTGTTGAAGTTGTCCCGCGCACCGGCGTTGACGAAGCCGATCTGGAGGGTCGTGCCGTCGAAACCGGTGACCTGGGCGTTCTGGCTGAGCAGGATCCAGGTGAAGCGGCGGCGGTTCTTCACCACTTCCAGGATGTTCGGCCAGAGCATGCGGGGGTCGAGGCTGCCGGCCGGGGGTGCGGCGGCGGGTTGGGTGGGGGCCGCGGTCTG
>Ga0307515_10006509_pt1 | contig 23365 bp, 20 predicted proteins | sample 17_EM_MG_FD_194513 | JGI IMG/M metagenome (GOLD analysis project Ga0307515, IMG submission 194513) | Populus trichocarpa ectomycorrhiza microbial communities from riparian zone in the Pacific Northwest, United States - 17_EM | ecosystem: Host-associated > Plants > Roots > Unclassified | place... | reverse complement strand
CATGACTGAAAAAGACCATCTGCCAACCAATGAGCATTCTGTAATTTGCCACAGTAAGATGGTACGTACCACCATCAACCAATGAGAATGCTTCGAGCCGACAAACCATGTGTATATATTATAGATGATAGTACGATAGATAGAGGTTCAGAAAGATGGCCTGACAGTTGAATTAGTCTTCAAACATAAATTAGTAACCCAGTCAGTCTGATAAGCTAGTTCGCAAGGAAGTCCCTTCGGCTAACTTATGACTGCCGCTTCTCTTCATTCCAACGAATTTTACCTAAAAATGAAATCAGAAATCACTCGACCGGACAGTCTTACAAACATTAGAAGGCAGACAACGGAGTGTCAGATAAGTACAAATGCATACGAGAGAACACACATATATGGTCCTTGTGGCCTGGATAGTTTGATACAATTAAGCATTATCAGTAACTGTTCGATCTTACCAAGGCTGTCATTAACGGCTATCCGATACATATTTATCTTATTGTCCGCAGCGATCACTGACCTACTACAATCCGTAGTATTGTATAAGGTTGAGTAGATACTTCCAAGTTCTAGCAACTGATGCCTATAGTCGAAAGATAGCAACCTTCACACCTCCCTCTGCCGCAATTGCACCCCCATGAGCAGCAAACCCAATATGGCGAAACACATTCCAGCTGTAGCAGCTGCATCCTGACGGCTTTTCCATGTAACCAACAAGGCAATGTATAATATCAAACTTAGGATTGTACAAAATCCTCCAGCCATATATAACCTTAATAGGGAAAGACCTTCGACGACATGAAGTCCCCAACCATCTACATACCCCGGCTGAGTTTGCAAGGGAGGATCCAGCTTCATGGGTATCTTGTTAAGAATCCCGCTAGACAGATTAGCATAACACGGAATCCAGTTTCGAAATACTCACTTCGACTGAGTGAATATATGTGGTTCTTCGAAATAATGGAGAAGAATGCCTTTGTGAACCGGGCCATGGGGTGGTTCGACACATGGGCGCGGACAAAAATCATAATCCTCCACACCGTTCGGCGGGATTTCTTCGGGCCCAATGGCTACAAAATCCTTGAGATAAAGCTGAAACTTCAATGACACCATAATTAGCAAATATTTCCATCAGAGTGAAAGAAAAGATGCCCAATTCCTCACCTTGACGAATCGGATGCTTTCGACCGTTCGCAAAGTCAGAACTGATCGCCATCCTCGCACCCGGAAATAGTGGGACCGGAATTCACCAAAAATGTTTCCATCACTAGAGCTGGTAGACACAGGAATCTGGATAAGACGCGCACGGTGTCGTTTGGTATTAATACAGACAAGAAGGTACTTTAGCAACTGGGTAGATACTCCTGGTTGAGAATTCGGTTCAGTGCCTGTCTGAGGCAGGGGAGGCTGGCACCGTCTTGATCGGATGTTCCAGCTCCTCAGACTATCGAATACGTTTCGTACCCCTGTGTATAGTGTGAATAGGGATTGGGAAAAGCTCCCTTGGCTAGTCGACTCTGCGCGTTGGTCATCTCGTAGAGGCCCGTCGTCATAAAGCTCAGCACCACATTCCTACCGACAAAAATTAGATAGATGAAAAAATACACGCTGCAGAATATCAGAGCCACATACACAGTTCCAATATTCACGACACCTGCCACGTGCAAGTGGCGGCTCCCAAGGCCACCAGATAATTGGATCCTCAAAACACAATGCAAAGCGAAACTTGCAGAACTCTAGTATTTCTGGTAAGTAGGTCACTCCGTACACAAGGAGTAAATAACAAAGATCTAGACTTGAAAGGAAGAAAGAAGCATCATCAATAATCCGCAATATAGTCTCGATTAAAGGCCAACAGTGATAAATACTACTTGTAGGGAAACTAGCTGAAGGGGTGCATGTCGTTGATTGCAAACCTTGCAGCGACTGATTCCAAAGGTCACCGTTCGCAGCTGGCGGATATTCGCTTTGGTCAGTGATGCCGGGATCGACTTCCACAGTTGGGCCGACATCTAGGATTGTGGCGATGGATTCCTGGCCGCTATTGTCCCTATTGGAATCTATACTTACCCCGGACGACAACTGCAAAACCCTGTTTACTCTGGACGTTTTCTCTTCCTCCTGAAACACAAACCGGGAAGAATCTGGTGACGGAGGGATCACGGCCGGGAACTGAGAGCGCGGTATTCTCATTGAATCAGGCTCTTGAGCTGAATTCAAACCGACTGGAACTCCACAATTGAGAGATGGATGAGTAGGGCCGATTGAAGGTGAAAGATCTCGCCTGAAGGCCGCATCGAAAAAAGCAATTTCGAATAAACACGCTTGTCGAAACCCAGTGCTCCATTTCTTCCGGTTCGCCCAACATTCATAGTTACAGCGGTTGGCCTCCAGGTACGCTGATTTCATTGTTACTCAGTTGCCTAATAAACGCAGGGACAATAGAAGTACTTACCAGAAAGTTTTCTCGCTGGTTGACTCTGCATGCTTTCCTCGAACCAGTGCTTGTAGAATAGTGTATTATTTTCACCTATATATGTATTAGCATATAAGTTCAACTCTCAAAATCCTGTGTTCGTTGGTATGTACCAGGTCCCTGCCTATTCAAGTGGCATGCAATTTGATGCCAACCCTACTGAACCTATCAGTTGTCTGCTCTTATGACCCCTCAGAATTATTGTGGGACCCACTAACCAAAACGCAAGGAATCATCCTGACAAAATTTGAGAAAACATCGTCTGTCATTGCATTTAGTTCCAACCAAGCCGTGTAGCCTGATATCGCTTGAGAAAGTGTCTCATTCCGCAAGTCTTCCGCATTAATCCCCATCTTGTCGACACATTTGTTGAACAATCTTTCCGCGTGCCTCAGCTTATGGGAGAGTTCGTCGGTTAAGTTCTTCATGCCAACTTCAGTGTGGGTAGCTGGGTCTTGTAGCCCGCGGATGGCGGAGAAGCGTGCGTATTCGACCAGGTAGAGATAGTATTGCTACACGTTTTTCGCGGGTTAAAGTGAGACCATAGGAACAGATCTGGAATATACCTTAGCAAAATCCCTGTATGTACTGTCAAATTCTGCGGCGGAAGCCCGGTAACCGACTGCACAGAATTGATTATTTAAGTACAACTCCCAAACGTCCGCATTGGCTTCGATAAGTGTCTCTATTATGGTTGGTGAACTAGGTGGGAACTTCACGTCTCGGTTGAGGATGGCTGGAACTACATTTGAGTTATATTGTACCAATAAGTGAACGACTGACAAACATTTGGACATCGTCTAACAGAACGGTGTTATTCAAGTTCTTTGGCCGGTAGCTTGTATAACTTGTCGCTATGATTCTCGATGGTTTACGTTGCGGATGTGAAGTGAGTGTGTAGTATTCCAGAACCCAGATCTAAACGGCCGACTCTTTGTGTTTCGCTACATACTAGATATAAAGTTAATGGAAATATCAAACAAGACTCTGATACACGATATGGGCTAAACTTTTCATATCTTAATCCTTGCTACTCTTATCAATGAAATATATGCTCGACGATCAAAGGTGCCATCGCATCCGGCAGTTACTCTTCACACGACGTTGCAAGGTGAGGTTGTACTATTTGTTGTCGCTTTCACATCTTACTTTGGACCCCGTCAGTGACTGCTGTCGTCAGGTACCCACACCCAAGATTTCAGAGCCCAATCGTTGTTGAAAGTGACAAACACGAAACGGAGGATCAGTTGAACCAGAAATACCGATAGGCAGCCGTGTGACAGCGCACATCCCGTACGTTGCTGGTACTTTCCAATAAATCGGGAATCAGCGAATATGAGCCAATACTCCCTCTACAACGAATCGATAGCGTCAGACCATATCACACAGATCTTTAATCTGGAATTCACTGTACTTTGTCATTTCTCATCGCAGGACAACGCAGAAGCTGGCAACGGCGTCAGACTAAGTGTGTTGCGAGGTATGTCACGCTGATTGTGTGCTACAAAAACTTGGTGGCAGTCGGTGTTTGGCTATTTATGTGTGAATTATCTGCTATTTATCAGATCAACCAAATAATCCTCCAACACGTCGGCCTACGTTTAATTCCGCAATTATATTACCGGCAGGTTCTATTTACCGCTCGCAGGTGCGGCTTTTTCAACATCCTTCCCTGTTAGGTAACAGATGCCAACTTACTAGCAGCTAGAAGTCGATATAGTCGGGGTAGGGATAACATAAAGTGACACCAGCACAAGTCAAATTAAAGCCAATAGCATAAATGCGGGTGCCGAATAGTGCCTTATGGATACGCGGCGGTGAACTGTTTCGGTCAGAATGAAGACTGCAGGCAGAATTTCAATCGCCCAAATCATAAATTTCAAAGGCAGACAGCCCTGCGATATCGCTGGCAGGTACGCATTGAGCTTCCGTATTTGCTCTCCGGTCACTGTTGCGCGAGGTTGGCAGAACATCATTGGTCAGTTGATTTTGTGCAGCTATTACAGATGATGAGACCGCAGAGCCTCTACATGAGTTAATTTCGGTGGTGAAGTTAATCTTGACTTTCCCATCTTGTACCTGTTCAAGTCAGTACACAGAGTACACGGCAGTGCGGATAAAAATGACAAAAGGTCCGTCTAATTAAGTCTGCGAGTATTTGTCTACTCGCAAAGTGATATATACATGTAACCTACAGAATTCATCGCTCTTTCAATTCCTGTTCTTTAATTTACTATATCTTTAAAATTGATAGAGCGGGCTTTAAAAAAACGCTCAAAACGCCGAAAATCGATGCTTTTCCGCAATGTTCTCCCAATATTAGAGATATAGTAAATTGGAGACCAGGGGTTGAAAGGGCGATGAATTATCCATATTTTATGTATACATAACATCGCGATCAGAGTCATTGTTATTTTTGGAAACCGTCGGCATCAAATGTTCCGAAACTCGAAATGTTAGTGTGAGCAGCTGCAGTTTGCATAACATAAGGATGGACTGAAATGCAGAAGAGGACAATGTTAGGCTATGGTACTGTATGATCAGGTTTGGATTGTCTCTAGGAGGCGTGGAGCGTCTTTTTATATATCCTGCTTTCGAGAGTACGTACTTATTTCCACTTAATTAGATTCTACTCTTCACCTCCGAAATGCAGGCAAAATAGATTCAGTTCCCCGGCCTACAACTTCCAGATATGCAGGCTTATGTGAACTAAGCTGTGCTAATCTGGGCATTCGCAAATCGCAGCCAAGCCCCGCCCTCTAAAAAGCTGGTGAACGCCCGGCAAACAGCCGTGCCCCTTCAGAATACTGGGCACAGGCTGTGGATCAATGGGAGGGAGTGTATGTCCTCCACCCCCCTACAAGTCCACAGCTAGTGCCAGTACCTAGCCAACGACAGCTCCGAATCCATTTACATATTGATTAGCTATTCAGTGCGAAAGAGCTTTGACTTTGACCGAGAATTGGTGGAGCGATAGGGGGTGATAAGTTAATAGTGGAGTACAGCATTGAGATGTGTTCCGTGGTACAAATGCTAGATATTCTGGGAAACTCTTTGCATTCACTTGCCGTTTCCAGACGCTCCCGAGACATCGTTCGGTTAGTAGGACTTGGCAAGACGATGGTATCATTGTCTACCCGTCGCTACGGGTATACCCGAGATTAGCCTGCTCCCCGACATCTCACCAACTGCAAGAATACCCTAAGGGAACTGTAAACCTCGGTACTCTCGTCCGAGGAGATACTCCTAATTGGGTAATAGATTTGGTTATGAGAGCAGGGGGTGAAATTCGTTGAAAGTCAGTGCACAGTGTAGTTCTGCTTTTCCTGTTCACGATCACATGTTGCCAATTCTGTACCGCTTCTTACCACATCTGGAGCTTCCGATCACTTCACCGCGTACCTGAGTAGATTGCCACCACTCTGTCTTCTCATATCCCTGCACTGTGGTCGAGCCCGCTTGATGTTTCCACGTGCGCTCCGAGACTTCCTGTCAGTCCCTAGAGCGCTTCCTAGTGCATTTCCGTGGCTCTCCCAAGTGTGCTCCCCACCGGGTCTGTGTGCGCTTGTCATTTTCCTAAGTGCGCTTCCCGTTCTCCTAGATAGGTTGCGCAAGTGCCCTTCGCGGGAGTGCAAATGGTGGTGAGAATTGGATTTCCCACAACACTCAGCATATCTCAACCTACTAAAGTTCAGTTATGTCTGCAAGCATCGCAAAGTCGCGTATACTTTTACTTCCCGGACTTCAATTTACGACGTCTCTAATATCCAAGTGCGGCTGTACATACACGCTCCTGTAGCACCTTGTTCGACAACTGCTCACTTGATTTTTGGAGATATCGTAATCGGAGATTTGCAGGTATAAGAGAGCATAGTTATGTATACCTCGTGTATAGCACAAGTTGTAACAATCATGCACTTATTTGGGCGGTTTGCGTTCAAGCTCAGTTTGATTGATAGGTACTTGCAATATTCCGCCACAGACTTGCAACTAATAAGCATCGTAAACGAATACAAGTTTCCGTGGTGGTTTCGCCGCCTGGGAATAGCCCACATAGGCCGTCTCCAGCACGGCAAGCCCAGCGATGCCACTTCCGGAGGGAGCCGAAAGCGACTTCGTAGTGTGTCTTGTGGCATGCCGGGTGTCTCAGCCCCGGTTGCGGTCAGCTCATGTTAGGTCCCTCTACCTCCCTCGTAGCCTTGCATTTGCGTGATTGTTGAATTAGCTACCACTGAGGATAACTACTACAATGGATCATGTTTTGAGTATCAAAGCTGTTCCGTCAGCTAAAATCATCGACATTGACTATGCTGGCTTGATGTAAGCTGCCATCAGAGGTTTCTGATAAATAACTAGGGGTGGAAACGGACCGTCCGCGCGCCGGCCGTACAAGTGGTGATATCTCGATCACTCGTTCATTAAAATATCACTCGATCATGGCAAAATCACTCGGCTGACCGGAAGGCCGGCTGACCGGAAGGCCCGCTGTTACTATATATGGTCTGATAGGGGGTCGCCGATACTGAGTCACCCAGTAGACTCATACACGATTGATCACTCGCCACGCACCACATGATCATCTCTGCGGGATCTCCAAATTGTTTATGTGTATAAAGGCTTCAATCAGTTCTATAGCTTCCTTCAGATAGAACAAGAAACTTCAACTTCACCTTAGACAGTAACACCCACTAGATTTACTGTCTAACGTTTATAATCACTATGTTAAAATTGTCCTTAATTTCGCTGCCGCATAAGTAGTAATCCGGAATATGTGAGCCTTCGGGCAGACGAGGCGGACTATTTCCATACTCGAGAAAGGCCCAGTGGCAAGGAGGAAAGAGTGGGAACTGGCATAGAGGCTGTAAATGATGTAATTTGCACCAGATGTCACCTGCTATAGTATTTAAGTGTGGATCGCGTCCGTAGTAGGGATTTCGGTTGGAGAGTATGAGGCAACTGTAGGCTTCATAAAGAGTCCGTCCTAGGCGGACGGACCTCTACCCTATCCCGGACTATCATGTGTCGGGCGGAAGGCTTTTGAACCACTGCACCCACATGCACGCTGAGTGAGTTACTTTGGATGCTTGTTTGACTTGATTGATGGACTTGATTGATCGTCTCTATCTTGAGGGCCAAAGGCCCGTATATGTACAATCTTGTTGAGATCAATCGAGTACGAATAGAGATATTGAATTGACTATCGTACAAAAGTGATTGTCTAAAGAGCAAAGAGAGAGAAAGACAGGCTAATATATATGGGAAAGAAGAGGGCATACTCGGTGAAGCCGAGTATCATATCCGGTGACCGATGCCGAGCATCACAGCCGGAGCTAGCCCTACTCCTCGGTATGGGGGCTGGTGGCGGCCCATGGGGGCCGCAAGCCATCGGGCCAAATCCCGTGCCAACAAATCTTCCATATGTGTACGCGTATGCTCTGACATGAGACGCATCACCCTGGTCCTGATGCTTATCCTCATACAACCACCATATTCATACAAGTCTTGATTCTCATACAAGATATCAGACGATGCTGAGACTCATGATCCAAGTACATATGCAACAGTGATTGTTGGGTGAAGAGAGTGATGCGGCATGACTGGCCTTCACTCGGATTTGTGCTCTTGACCCTGACAGAAGGTTCCTGTACCCAGCATTGGGACACAACAGTTATATGCTATTTAATCCGTTGCACAATGAGTAATTTTCAATTTAGAAAACTTGTGATAGCGAGCGGTAACCTCCCGCCAGGGCCCACCGGCAAGATCCCCTTTCAGCTCCCTAGGTGTTTACGCATGCCTGGTGCCACTTCACATGCCCCACAATGAAGTATGATGGAGCGTTCTAGAGGATTAGCAGCCGCTGAGGCTATTGTGAAGCCTGGTGACTAGCATAGATAATGACGTTTCTGGAGGCAGGCTGAATGGTAGGTCACAATATATCATATGGAATGGCGCCTCCATACTCAACATCTTCCTAAATACAAACTCCAACCCATTCGAAATACTGTTACAATGCAAAATTGCATTATGTCTCATCCCAATCAACAACAGTTACATATGCACACTGTCGATGGGACTAGTTCTTTGAAGTTGTTTCTGCACAATATCTGGGCACCGGTTCTGTCCGGCAATTTTCAGAGCGTAATCTTCATAAAACTTTGTATCTAATAGCATCGGTACCCGCACACGCTACGTGACGTTTCTGCACCAAACCCAGATACCCACCTTCTCATTCACCTGCAGTGTTCCTAAGCGGCCAGGCCGGCCTTAGCGGCGGCTTTCAAATGAGGGCCGGACCGGGCCTGGCGGCTTTTCCGGCCGGCCTGGCGGCTTTTCTTGGCGGACTAAGCCTAAACAGAATATTTTGTTTACTAAGAAAGTCTCCAAAGTACGAAACATAAACCCTATACAACTCAACCATCGTAGCCCTGCCATTGCCGTATTCCATCCATCAACCAGACCAAGGCTTAAGCAGGCCGATGCAGGCTTTTAAATCACGTGCAGGCCGGGCGGCTTCTGACCCAGGCCGGGCCGGGCCGCCCTTAGCGCAGGCATTCAGAATGGAGGCCGGGCCGGGCCGGGCAGCTTAGGAACACTGTCCACCTGTAGAGCTGTTGGAGCAAAACGACTGGAGCGGGCATTGGCATTTGCCATAGCCTTGAGAAGCTTCTCTAGGATTTCTATGCTCACCGGATCTGCAGCAAAGTGCAGATCTATTCGGCAATAAAGTTCAATCGGTAGAGCATAAACATTGTTCCCGTCAATCAGAGTGTTGCGGTTACTGCAAACATTTCCAGAGCAGGCTTCCTAACGGTTCGGGACGACTATAGTCTTTCGGGGCCCCGCGTCGCCGTCCCGTCCCGGGGCATGATTTTGCCGGACTAGTTCATCCGGGGATGATATCGGCTGCCCTAGGGCCGGAACAGGTACCTAGAGGAGGCAGGCGACTACTAGAGCTAGGCAACTGTCGGTTCACCCGGTGGTGGTTGCGATGGTGGGCTTTACAATCAGTTGCAGCTGGTGCCATGATGCTGTGAAATGCTGGTGGTGAGCCTTAATACAAGCGGTAGCAGGCACCACAGTGCCGGTAGAGGGTCTGAATAGTATAAAATAACAAAACATAATTTCCACCTCTTCCCATCATTGACTTCTGTATTTCGTGACGTCATAGAGACTACAGGGCCTTGTAGGTATATAGTCTAAGAACCATTTGCCCTAGTCTTAAATGGTCTAGAATTCTCTGCCCTGAAAATCATAGTCCAATCCCGGGAAGAGTGTTGCCCGGACGGGACGGACTATCAGGAAGCCTGTTTCAGAGAATGCCCTGGAGAGAATCAGAGTCGGCAAGAAGTTGAAAGAAACCGAAAGTTTTCAAGTTGTGGAATAAGCAAGTCTGGTAGATACCAAAGTCGCAGCGACAGATATCACGAAGTTACTAATAGAGATCCAGAATGACCTCGTCGGTGTTACTAGAGCCTTTTTACTCTCTGCTCTGGTAACTAACAGAGGATACGAGATCAGCTGTAACTCTAGCTTGAAGTGGGGACTTGAACTCCGCCACATGAGTTGTTAGGTGGGGTTCTGCCTTAGAAAGCGGCTCGCTTAAGGAGTTGCTGGAGTGATGTGGGAATCCGAACCTGGCCCATTTCACATGCATATTGTAGCATACAAATCTACATAGCAATAGATATCCCACCAAAAACCGAACAACAGGAAATTAGCAGCGATCACGGGATTAATGTTAAGGATGTGTTATGTATGCGAACTCAACGTAGTACATTTCTGGTTGTATATGACCGTAGCGCCTTACGGGCATCGAGATGCGACTTAATGTACACGGCCCCCACCCCGGTTTTGTTTTTTTGTTTTAATCATACTGTATTCACTCTACTTAGAGTATGACAGTCCCTTAATCCCCTCCGCCTCCGGGCTGGCCGGCTAGATGGCGGAGCTCCCCTCCTGCTGCCCGTCGTCCCCTTTTGATACACTAAAGAAAGAAAGAAAGAAAGAAAGACAGAAAGAGAGAAAGAAGGCATCTGACAAGCTGGTCAGCATAGAATACAAGGGAAAAAAGAAAGATAGAAAGATGAAATCAAGGAGAGCTCGCAGGCTCTTATTCCTCCGCCTGTAGCCAGCCGGCTTTGATTCCTCCACCCGTTGCCCGCCGGCTCTTCCTCCTCCGTGCATTTTGGAGGGGAACTTCCCGACGTGAGTGGCCGCCAGGAAGTCCATCACGGCTTGGTCGCATTTCTCTATGGAGAGCAGCTCAGATACTTTCAGGTGTCGGCATCTGCCCGCTCTTCATCCCGTCGCTGTTCCCACCCTTTTCCAAAGCATCCTCTGCTGGTCGTTCCATTGGCTGGAGTGGTGGAAGAGATGCTCCCGCATCTGGGCTACCGTCCTGCCTCCGCCACCGCACCACCAGCATTTGTCGTCATCTCGGTATCTGAACAATTTTAAGTATGTCCCCACTGGCCCATGTCCGGACTTCAGTCGGTAGAACCTGGCTGCTACAGGCTTCACGCTGTTCATTGGGATGGGTCTCTTGCTTCCAGCTTTGCCTTTCAGTCTATAGCCGTGGTGTTTACTGCATTTGTCGGCCGCCCACTCACCCTTCGCCGCCGTCTTTGCTTCTGAGATTCGTCTGGTCATGGTTGCCACCAAGGTATATATTCCCTCTCATACTGTGCCTGCTCGGCGGCCCTCTCGCGCTAGATTCACTTGGCGATCTGCTTCCTCATTTCCGGGGGTGCCAATATGTCCTGGGACCCAGTGGATTTCTGTCTCTATGCCGGCTTCGCGGAGATTCCTTGCGCATTGGCTAATCCACCTGGCTTGGTGCTGCCCTGGCCCAGGTTCCAGGCACTCCGTTCATTGAATTGCGGCTTGTTAGTCACTAAGGACGGCTACCTTTGTTACTCCGTGTGTCTGCAGTCTGTCCCTTTTCTGTACTGACTCCCAGAGTGCGAGTCCTATGGCCCACAATTCTGCGTCGTAGATCTCCATTCGTCCGGTGACAAGGTGGCTGTGGAATGCTTCCCAGCGGTCTCGGTGCTTACACACTGCTGCGGCTCCCACCCTGCCATCATCGGATTGCGATCAGTCCCTCCACCACATGCAGACTCCCGCGCCCGCTTTGGGCTACCTCTCGCTCGCACAGTGCTGCGGTTCTCTCTTTGCCGCCACGTTATTGCTCGGTACAACCGTCTTGACCGCCGGTTCCTCGTCCGGGCGGGGCCAGCGCATGGTCTCTGCCTCATGGCCTCATTGGTACTCTCTCTTGATGACTCTGCATCGCAGTGCGCCAGATGTGGGGTGGTTGTAAGTCTTCTTTTGCCTCGAGCCTTCGCATGCACTTGCGAGCCTCGCCGTGAATCGTTGCTGCCTGGAGTCGAGGACTACTGGCGCAGGTGTCAGTCCTGAATCTCTTATGAGCGGACCGAGTGGCATCGTAGGCAGGGCGCCCAGGGTTGACCTGGCCTGCCGATTCAGGAGGAGTTGAAGATCCTCTCGTCTGCCGATTTCTTTCGCGTCCCACCATAATCCACTGCCGTATAGTGTAATCGCTTGGACGCAAGCTATCTGAACGGCCCTTACCCGCTCTGGGACGATTCCGTGCATCCTCGTCAGTACGCGCAGTCAGTCTTCTGCTGCCCTGGCCTTCTTCATGCAACAGTTGTGATGCTCTTTGCACAATAGGTAGGCATCCATCCATACTCCCAGCCACGTTGTCGCTTCTTCATTGAACCGGACGAAGCTGTCTCCCTCTTTGATTTTTGCTGTGAGTTTCGGCCCGAGGTGCTTCTTGTGGCCTCTCATGCGGGTGAAGGGTGCTGCTTCCGTCTTCGCAGTGTCGAACAGGAGGTCTCGCCTGCTTGCCCACTCAATGCTCTCCGCTGCGCAGGCTTTGAATTTCCTGACCACCTGATTCACCTCCTTTCTTGTTGCTACTCATCCAAGGTCGTCTACGAAGAAGAGGCCTTCGACGCCCTGGACTCTCTCTTCCACCCACTTTATTAGCCAAGCGGTGTGTATTGCGAAGAGGATCGGCGACACTGGTGAGCCCTGTGGGACGCCTGCTTCCACGGGGTGGCTCTGCAGGACATTGCCCTCGATTACCATCTCCACTGTCCTGTCCGAGAGGAAGCTCTCGGTCCATCGTATAAGGTCTCCATCTATCTGCTTGGCCTTCCTCCCCCACCCCGGTTTACTACGTGGAAAAGGGAATCCGCATTCCAGCTCCCCAAGCCTCAATTTCCAAACCGCACTACGTAGGAAATCAATATTACAAAAGAGAGACGTATGTTTATGTGAATACCGGTTGAACTTTCCGTAAGCCAACATAATTACTTCAATTGCTCCAAACCACCGCAACCTTGCTCCTCCGGGGGGGGAGTATACTTGAAAGGACCCCCAAAGTTTCCTAGAATCCTAACACTAGATTTTCCTCTAAACGAGACGAGAGGGTAGAGTCTTCTCCGAAGAAGTTCGCCATTATGTAGGGTCACTGACAGTACTGTTCAATTTGGGTTCTATCCCCAGGAATAGATGATACTTACTTTGCACCTTTCCATTAAGAGTGAAGAAATAACTTTCACTTTCCCAATCTATACCACACCCGACTACATCGCCACGGGAGTATTTTGGACGGTAAATGTCCCAGCGGTAAGGTGGCTTGGTGCCCATTAAACAAGCACCGTCAGAGTTATATGCAGAAGCAAAACAATAACTATGAGGAACGTTGCCCGGAAGGATGTGTTCTCCGCAAAACCCAACCTCCATATCCCTAGTTTAATAAGCCCACGGAAATTCATTCTACTGTCCTAGATAGTGGCTTACAATTTCAATGGCGATTCGACCACAGTAACTTCGAAATAGTTCGTGCCAAGATTCCCAGGAGGGAAGGGATGATCGGCTCTCACAGAACATTTCGTACTCGCAAATGTGCCTAAACCATGTCAACTTCAATTGTGGAGTTCATTGTTGACCCTTACCGGAATACAGTAATCCTGCTCCACCCCCTTGAAGCTGAATCGACACACATGCCTGTTCACTAACCCATTTCGCTGGTGGAAACACGGAAATCAATGACGGATACGCCATTTCCGCGAATTTTTCCAGTGCCAATGCATTCCGCGACTGACAGGAAGTCATATATGCTGTCCAATTGTGTTCGTCCGGATTTATATAGTTTCCACCTAGCTCCAGGAATATTTTAAGAATATCAGTAACCCCACTTTCCACAGCAGCATGCAAGAGATGCGTATATTGTTCATTCAGGGTTATTTTGCTGCATTTCAAAACTAGATATTTAGTATGAAGAAGCATTCCAAAGTACGCTACAGCTTGTACTGAGGCTGGATAGAGTCCAAACTGTCGGCCACTATCGAGTAATAATCGCATCACCTCATTGCCCCATTCGCTGTTTCCTGCCGCGGCTGTAACGACTGGTTCAGTGATCACGATGTCGGAACGCGTAGAGAGCAGTATCTTGATCACCTCCTTGCCACTAGAGTTACCTGCTGCCGCTGTGACGATGGACTCGGTGATCTCGATGTTGGGATGGGCAGAGAGCAGCATTTCGATCACCTCCTTCCCTCTAAGGTTCCCGGCTGCAGCTATAACGATGGCCTCGGTGATCTCGAAGTTAGGATAGTTAGCGAGCAGTATCTCTATCACCTCCTTCCCTCTATAGTTCCTGGCTGCAGCTATGACGATGGCCTCGGTGATCGCGATGTTAGGATGGTCAGCGAGCAGCATCTCTATCACCTCCCTCCCTCTGTAGTTCCCGGCTGCAGCTATAACAATGGGCTCGGTGATCTCGATGTTAGGACGGGCAGAAAGCAGTATCTCCATCAGTCCCTTCCCTCCATCGCTCCCGGCTGCAGCAATAATGATGGCCTCGGTGATCTCGATGTTAGGATGGTCAGCGAGCAGCATCTCTATCACCTTCTTCCCCCCAGAGTTCCCGGCTGCAGCTATAACGATGGCCTCGGTGATCTTGATGTTAGGATGGTCAGCGAGCAGCATCTCTATCACCTCCTTCCCTCTATAGTTCCCAGCTGCAGCTGTGACGATGGCCTCGGTGATCTCGATGTTAGGATGGTCAGCAAGCAGCATCTCTATCACCTCCTTCCCTATATAGTTCCCGGCTGCAGCAATAACGATGGGCTCGGTGATCTCGATGTTAGGATGGTCAGCGAGCAGCATCTCTATCACCTCCTTCCCCCCAGAGTTCCCGGCTGCAGCTATGACGATGGCCTCGGTGATGTTGATGTTAGGACGGTTAGCGAGCAGCATCTCTATTACCTCCTTCCCTCCAAAGTTCCCGGCTGCAACTGTGACGATGGCCTCGGTGATCTCGATGTTAGGATGGTCAGCGAGCAGCATCTCCATCACTTCCTTCTCTTCATGGTTCCCGGCTGCAGCTATGACGATGGCCTCGGTGATCTTGATGTTAGGACGGTTAGCGAGCAGCATCTCTATTACCTCCTTCCCTTCAAAGTTCCCGGCTGCAGCTATAACGATGGGCTCGGTGATCTCGATGTTAGGATTGTCAGCGAGCAGCATCTCCATCACCTCCTTCCCTCTAGAGTTCCCGGCTACAGCTGTGACGATGTCCTCGGTGATCTCGATATTAGGATGGTCAGCGAGGAGCATCTCCATCACCTCCTTCTCTCTATGGTTCCCGGCTGCAGCTGTGACGATGGCCTCGGTGATCTCGATGGTAGGATGGTCAGCGAGCAGCATCTTCATCACTCCCATCCCTCCATCGCTCCCGGCTGCAGCTATGATGATAGGCTCGGTGATCTTGATGTTAGGACGGGCTGAAAGCAGCACCTCCATCACCTCCTTCCCTCTAGAGTTCTTGGCTGCAGCTATGACGATGGCCTCAGTGATCTTGATGTTAGGACGGGCTGAAAGCAGCACCTCCATCACCTCCTTCCCTCTAGAGTTCTTGGCTGCAGCTATGACGATGGCCTCAGTGATCTTGATGTTAGGACGGGCAGAAAGCAGCACCTCCATCACCTCCTTCCCTCTAGAGTTCTTGGCTGCAGCTATAACGATGGCCTCGGTGATCTCGATGTCAGGATGGGTATTGAACAGCACCTCCATTATCTCCTTGCCCTTTCTGGCTTTCTTTGCAATTTCCGTCACGATATCCTTGGTGATATGGATGTCGGTACGAGTGGAAAGCTGATGAAACACAGCCTCGTGGCCTCCAGCTGCGGCTCCTTGAAGCGCGTTACCATATCGGCCTCCCTGGGCGTTGATGTCGGCGCCGTGACTCAAAAGTTCTTCAGTGAATGCGATAAGTCCTAGAGACGACGCAATTTGAAGCGGATTTGTTTTGACAAAATCCTTATAAGGTGACACTGAGAACATGAATACTTGGTACGCGAGATCTATTTTCCGCCGGGACTCTGCTAGCTTCCGGAAAGGGGTACACAATGTTTGATGTTGATCACTTGTCTCAACCTGTCTTACATGCTCAGGCCAATAAGCTGCCGCGTAGATTAGAAATGGGAGCTTGTGTTGTAGAATTCCTATATTTGTCCTGACGTCGTGTTCCCATGGGCGTCGAACAGCGACCGGCCCAACTTCACATTCGTCGAAAGAAAGATAAGCCAAGCAGGATGCAGCCAACTGCATGTTGGACTGCACTGATGAGGTAACCAAAGAGGGTAGTGAAAGTCCCCCCTTCGTTGAGGAACTAATGCCGCTGAGGAAGTCTTTCGCTGACTGATGAACAAGATGAACAGTATCACCACCATCTTCGATTCTGAGCATTGGTCCAAAAATCAACCGAAGAACCTGTCTCAAGTCTGTATGCATGTCATCCTCCATCGAGGACATGGAGGCGTGGTGTTCTGGGCGTATAGCAATAGCTATTGTCAATTCTTGCAAATTCAGTGGACGCACTGCCCACACCACCCATTGAAGTATGCTCTTAGCAGTTTGTAGGTCTTCCGTTCGTATCTTCCGCAAGATGTTTGTATATACACCTGCAAGATCGGATGGTAACGTTTGGAGTCTCTCCCTGATAGCCCGAGGTGTTGTATTTGTGGAATGTTCGAGATCATCCAATATCAGGGAAACCCAGAGAAACATTCCGTTAGCGCCATGTATAAGAGCCTGTCGCACTTCGTCACCGAGTTTCCCTGTGAACTGAAGCTGTGTGTGAACTGAGGCTGAGACAAATGCTGTTATATCATCTTTCAAGTTCTCAGCCGCCAGAGGCAATTTTATGACATTGGCCAAATAGGATGTAACTGGAATGTGTGGGCGACTAGTAATGATAATTTTGATAGGTCGTTTGGTGGTGATGGAATCGTGTAAGAGATGTTTCAGCTGGTTCAAGAGCTTTGTCCGCGATTCTTCCTCACATTCGTCTACAATTGTGAGCTATACTGTCATATCATGCTAAGCGTAAATACCTAGAGCGTCAATCAGAATATAGCCTTGTCTAGCATTGGTGTCGTTCATTATTCGCTCAAAGATTCGCCAAAGCATGCCAATTGTCCAGGTAGTATTCTCCTTTTTGGTGGCGAACTCATGCTCCGCTAAGAAGTGTTTAATAAAATCAGGCACTTGCTGTAAAAGCTGACTGAGTAAGTTGACCAGGATTGCCTGAGCAGTCCTTAATCTTTCATCTTTGTCGTCGCAAAAGAAATATGCCATGAAAAGCTGATCAGCTTTGCTTAGAATGATTTGCTTGGTCAGAAATGACGATAAGATGCTCTTGCCACAGCCTGGAATTCCAATAATCCAAAGAATTGCCTGGCCGTCATGCTTTACCCAGGACCTGTAACGAAGGTCATCAAGCACCCACAGGCACGTATTTTCATGTCGTCTGAGCAACAGTTCGTCTCGGTAACTTTCGCAGTCTGAAGGCTTTAAACTTTTCCGGCATTCGGTGCATTCCTGGAATTCTGAGTTCCGGTTATTGGTTATTGACCATTCCAGCATATATTTCAAGAGATTGTACATACTTTGGAGAATTTTAATCTTTATTAAGGCATCTATAAAGTCGGTATCAGAATTCTTGCACTACAGATAACTTAATAGGAATAGACCGCTTTGTACCATTTGACTCCGTAATACTATCCACGCATTCCATCAGATACCTAACCACAGTTTGATAAGTTGAATCTTCTGCTGATGCAAACTTGACCATATTCGTATGGCTTTCTTCAACGGGAACTCGCTGCTCGGTCGACAGATATAGTAGGGCGGAAAACCGTTTGACCATTTCAGACTCTTTGCCATCTCTCTCATACCCGCCCGAATCTGACTGGAGAAAGTTAGTCTTATTCAACTTAACTAAGCTTAGGCGATGCTCAACCCTTTTTACTGTCGGTGTCTGCACTGTCTCATAAAAGCTGATAATATTTGGCTTATACTTCTCCCAGATATAGCTGAGATCTTCCTTTTGAGTTTCCAGAAATTCGGAGCCTTCTCTCAATTGTCTGAGCAGGTTATGCCTTGACGTTTCGTAGCCGCCGGACTCCATATCAACCATCTCTTCTAATTCATACGTTCGCATGCCATGATGCGGAGTTCCAAAGAGAACTATCGAACGCACTGCATCTAAAATGTGTGTGTGCATCCGGTTGCGTTTGCATTCGATCATCGCCTTAGAAGCGACGTCAGTTTGAGTCTTTCAGATAGGATTCTGAACGCAGGATACACTCACTTGCAATATCAGGATACCACCGAGGCTGTGTCCAATGAATATGATAGGCCGAGTTTTCTTCACAATACACTGTCAGTATATGCAGTACAGCGATTACATTGGACACCCAACCTTAACCGAGCTCCGGGCGTTTTCAATATCCTGGATAAAAAGCCGTTGGTAATCCAGCAACCGATTTTCGGTTTTACCCTGCCCGACAAGACGGCTATCGTAACCGTATGTCATGATCCGGATGTTTTGGATATCGTGCGGTAAGAAGTCCTTTAGCCACATTTGGTGGGTTTCACGGTTTCTCCAGGATCCAAATGCATGACCAGCAAGGCCGGTCACCGCAATTACACTACAGCAACCCAAACATCAGCATCTTTTACGGTGGCACAGGCAAAAACTAACTCTGCAACTATGTCTCCCTTGGGAACGTTCAATGGTGTCAGATTATAGAAATCACTGTCAATCTTAAGAACAGCCGCCGTTCTGCTGGCCAATTCTGAGACCGACAGATGGGTGCGACTGTGTAAGTGTTCGTTGGAAACATTCAAGTTAAGCAACGCTGTTTGCTTGGTAGGTCGGTCCGTCGGGAACCCACCTGGTAGTGGGACCCAGCTGACACATGCTGGGTAGAGCGATGGTCGAAATTCCGGACGCGTGAGGGATGGGTCGATGTCGTGAAGAGCATCAAATAGATTGTCCTCGGTCCAACTTGATGGAAGACCGGATATCCGAAAACATTTTGGTCGCGGATTTGAACTTGTGAGGTCGATCCAACGTGGTTCGCCGGTACTGACGGCAAGAACACCGCCCCCGGTAGTGGCGCGCTTGGAGCTTTCTGGTGATTTTGAATCATCGGGTTGCTGCTTGCGTTTTCCTTTCCGAGATCGTGACCGGGTGTTCGTATCTACTGCCTCTTGCCTTGAGCTTGACTGGGCGCTTAGTGACGTATTGCCCCTGCTAGACCTTGTTCGTACATGCGGAGTAGTCGACCCTTGATCGAGAGGTACAGTTGAGCGGAGATGTCGTCGAGTCATTTCGTTCGGAGGGGGAAATCGTTTAGTCGGACGGGAAGTATGAGAGATAATTGTGGTTTAATAAGCAAGCGACTAAAGCTTTCAAGCGAGTGCAGCTTCGATGTAGTTTAATATATATGTGGTGAAGTGTTGTGCAACTCAAAATGCGGTGACGCGGCAGGCACAAAAACGGATTTTATTTGCAACGTACTTAGTATCGACACCCCTGTTCCTAAAAGGTGCGCCATCAGCCAGAACAAATCAATTTGATTGGAGAGGGATTCAATCTCGAAATTGAAGTTGAAACGATCTATAAATGCTATTGGCCCGAGGCCGAATCTTAAAGGGTGAATGGCTACATACCTAATCGTATCAGTCTAATCTAATCCCTGTCATTGGAATACAGTCGCTTCCTTGCATGTAATGTTTGAGTGGGAGAGAGATAGCCGTTGAATAGCCTGCCCACCGACAAAATCGCCTCTTGCCAATAATAAGCACGGGTTTGAAGGGGATACACCCCTCCACAACCCGTCCACACTGGAGCACAAAGCGCTAGCGAGTCCTGGTCACGATGCCCCCCCCAACTGCCTATTTGTTTATTTTAATCATACTGGCGGAGCCTGTTTCCCCTCCTCCAGATAGTCGGCTAGGTTGGCGTTACCCTTCTGCTACCTTCTTTCCAATTTCAACAGCCGCAATTGTCATTATACCGACTGCATGTGAGTATTAGCAAATTCCGCTGTACTACAACCGAAACTTGAATGAGCGCGACTGCCGAGTAGGTTCAACTTATATTTTCTTTACTAATAAAACAGTGAGCTGTTAACCTCGGATTACACACCGGCTTTTATTGGCTCCCCGCTTGCATCATTGTTGATGAAAGAAACACAGCAACCACAAATGGCCGAACAACTGGCTATGAATTATGTTCGACGGATGTGCAGTAAAGGGAAACCATACTACAACCAGAATGAGCCTAGTATTATACTAGGGTATATTATTTTTGGATTCTCTTCCGGGCGGTTGGGGTGCGGTGTAAGCTGTCTCAGAACACGGTTTCATTTTCTCCATTTCGCAAATGTTTTGCATTGACAACACCTTCTGCAGATTCACAGCCCACCACGCTAAGCACCAATGCACCTCGCTATGGTGGGCTATGGTCAATGCTGACTGGATGCGTTGGCGATAGCTTGACTGGATGGCTGCAGGCATTAAAATCGACTCCTGCACGGGCGCTAAAAAATTGACACAAGTTGTGTAACGAGTGAGAATAAACACGTAAACTAACATTTTGCCCGCAAATATCCTGCATATGATCAGAATATACTCCAAAAATAGCATTGTGGAATGCAGGTTTCTCCATATGCGTGAGCGCCCTATCTGTCCTTCTCAAAAAAACTTGTCTTCTCTTCTAAGTTCGGCCACCCAGCCACCGACTAAGCCAGATGAACGTGTTAAGATTATTATTCCTTCAACGCACCATCACCTTCTGTTTGGTTCAACCCGGACGTCTTCCACGATGGATATTTCGGTAATAGTATAGGTTACTGGACCGCAGCCCAAGCCATCAAATTCATTTCCACTGACAAATGTTGCTTCCATCAAGGATCGAGGGGTCAGTGGCGGAGATCGGCAGAAGTGGCAGACGGCAAGAGTGGGAAATCATGTTGAATGTACTGGTGACTTCGAGTCTTCCCTAGAGTTTTTTCTGGGCCTATTAGCAACATTATGGATGGGAGTGTGGCGGCTTGGTGAACATTATTGATCAGTTTGGTGATGTTGATAGCGTACGCGGACATCGCCAGGCTCGGTATCCAAATGTGTTATTGCTCGTGTTAGTACAGAATATCGGTCTATCGGAAATGGTTACTACGTGTTCGGAATTCAATGGTACTCTCTTTGCGATAGGGTTCGTTTTACTAGCATGCACCTACACAAGAAGTTGAAAAGAATCGACATCGAACATGCCGAGCACGCCCAAGGTTGAGTACCTAAATCTCCATTCTCAGGAGGATACGAATATATACACGTCATGGCTTACTGGCCGGTATGCAGCTGTTATACACCGTACCCCTCCAGCGCTGTCCAAAAGAATGCTTCCGAGCCAGAAGGACCGCTTCAAATCTTCCCAAATTCCACCCGAATAGAAACACTCCTAATCACGTCTAAGATCCCCGAAGCAATCACTAGCATGGTTCTTCCCGTCTAGTGCTCCAGCCGAGCAAGTATCCCTGTTGCTTGCGTCTCACCGAGCATAGCGACTATGTAGCTTAGTATTGCGTTTATTAGGTCTCCCCTAGGTGCTGCCTTTAGGAATGTACCATGTGCTGCTGGCACTATCGTCATCAATCGAGTTAGATTGCGAGAGGTCGGTGGCGTGTAGAACATGATATACATAAGCGTGCTAGGATCGCCGGTAGTCTCTATCGAAGGTTCTGTTCCAATCGGCCGAATCGCTATCTGCCGTCGTCTTTGTCGTATTCTTGTGACACGTACTGGACGGAGGAGTAGGACACGATGTTGACAGTGTCAGTGTTAGTCTCCGTGAGTGAATGTCCGCCGTTGGTGTACTCTGAATATCTGACCTGTATCACATAAGTGGTAAGTACTTTCCTCTGGCAGTACCATAGTACCACCAGGGTGCTCTCCTTGAGTTTCTTGTTGCGCATATGGGCAGCATCCGCCCAGTCTCCGAGAACCGTCTTGTAGACATCCCCGAATGGGCTTCCCGTCACGTCGTCATCGTCGCCATTCCTAACAGCATGCTGTGCCGACGTCAATGTGTAGCGCCGTTATTTCGTTCTGGTTTCGAATACATCTCAATGGTGTTCGTTCAGCTACCGTGTTCTCGTTTCGTGTCGCTGCTGGTCCTGTCGATATGCTCATTTGCTACCGAGTTGTCACTACAAAAGTACTGGAGTCAATAACTGTGTTCTCGTCTCGTGTCGCCGGAAGTACTAGCTAGCCCACAGTCACATTGTTGACATAAACGACGGCTGGGAGAAGGGATGATTAGGGAGGAGAGACTATGGTGGCAGTAGGTAGATGACAGATAATGCCGCAGAAGAGCATAGACGGTGGTGCGCAAAAAGGGCACGAAATAGTCGGTGGCATAGGCGGTGAGGAGGACTGAGACGAAGGCGGAGAGATAGGGGCGGTAACGGGGTAGAGTAGAATACGGCGTAAAAAAGTGTTACACGTAGACGAGGTCGGAGTAGATAACTACGGCAGTAGGAGGGCGTAGATGGTGGCGCGCAGATGAGGAGGACATGGCATAGGCGCAGATGTACGCGGTGATGATGGAGAGACGAGACGGACGGTTAGACGACAGCATAGGGATAGGATGCGGCGGAAAATAGATGCTTTGAACTAGACAAGGTCGGAGTAGACAACGGCAGTGGGTAGATGACAGCGATAAGATGCCGGAGGAGGGCATGGGCGACGGTGTGTGGTAGAGGACAGAGTTTAAGCGTACACGGTGTAGATGGGGGCATAGGAGGCGCGGAGGAGCCAGCCGGCGGAGAGAACTGTAGAAGGGTAGACAACGGCGTAGATAAGAGTTGAATGTGGACGAGGAGTATACGACGGCGGAATAGATTAGGACTGAGTCGGGAGTGGAAGAAGGCGGACGAGGAGAGACAGCGACGACGTCAGTGTTCACAACCGTCCCGTCCGTCCGAGTTAGGACGGGGACGGACGGAAGGACGGCCGTCAACTGGTGTTTCACCGTCCCCGGCCGTCAACGGTCGACATCCATGGATCTTTCGCAAAGTACATAATAATATTCATATAAAACTCATTACAATTACCCTGACTGTGAAGCAAGATCCTTCAGCATCTGCTCCATCCGCACAATGTCTGACCGCGTTGCTCCAAAGATCAAGCCCTGTTGAATCCATGATTTTAGGCATTCAGATGCTTCAATGATATCATCCCCCAAGCGGTTTCATACGTTACTGATCAGCAACTTTGCTCAACTGAATACACGTTCTGGTTCATCTGACATGGCAGGCTCGCCCTCAAAAATATTAGCACAATAGATCTATGAACTAAGCCTAGATTCATCGATTTATAACACTTACCGCGCGCTCTCAAGCTGTTGATGTGAATGAGTGAGTTGATTGTAGGTACAAGAGAGACGGACAAAGGTGCGTCTTAAGTATGAAGAGCATGAGGGCGAGCATCGTGTGAAGT
>Ga0307515_10006508_pt1 | contig 23369 bp, 1 predicted proteins | sample 17_EM_MG_FD_194513 | JGI IMG/M metagenome (GOLD analysis project Ga0307515, IMG submission 194513) | Populus trichocarpa ectomycorrhiza microbial communities from riparian zone in the Pacific Northwest, United States - 17_EM | ecosystem: Host-associated > Plants > Roots > Unclassified | place... | reverse complement strand
GAGCTTAAGGCTCCTCGCCACACTAGTGCCGCGGCGACACGTGACGGCAACTTGCCGCACGTAACGGCAACTTGCCGCATATAATGGCAACTTGCCTATATTCCCAACATTTTATAAATTTAATTACTCTATTAAACCGGTTATTACTACTTTAGAAGCTATTTACACTTAACTAAATTAAATTAATTAATTACGCCTATATATTATTTAGTATATTGGCCTTAGCCTTTCTACCTAACACTTTTTAAGGCTTTTATTTTAGCCTCTTTCTCCTTTACCTTCTCTATAGCTTACTTAATCGAATTTATATTTACAAACTTTATATTTAGATCTACAGCTACCTACCTATAAAAAATTAGGCCTTTAAGACCCTTAAGCTGTAATTATAAGCTATATATTTAAGTGTCTTTATATATAGTCTCTATAGTAAGTTACTTAAGTTATTAAATAACTTTATATTAAAGTAACTAAGTCTTTTAATTAAGCATATATTCGTTATAAAGGCATTAAACTATTAAATATGTATTGTAAGGCTTCTTTAGGATAGTTATAATATTAAGTTAATTACTATTAGCTTACTTTATATTTAAAGCTTTTATTAAAGCCTTATTTTTAATTTACGAAAATTTATAGTCCTTACGCGGATTCTATAGATAAATAATAAGAATATACCACTTAAACTTAATTGTTTTTACTATAAGGCCTTCCTTTTAGGCCCTAGAGTAATACTTAATAAAGCAGTATTTTTTTAAAAAAAAAATAAGGTTATATTATTAAGAGATATAAGCTTTATAATTTACTTTTAATACTTTAATTTAATAAAATAGAGGCACTATGGATCTAAGGGTTACTATATTAAATAAGGAAGTAGAGGAATAACTTATATATTATTATATTAATAGTTTAATAAAAACTTAATAATATAATGGCTTATATAGCTATTAAGACAAACAATTAAGCCTTAAGTAAGAAAATATTAGTAAATTACCTAAATATAATATAATAAGCTATTTAACTATTCTCTAAGATTATGTATATATAATAAAACGCTTTTCCTTAGTTAGACTATCTTAATTAGAGGTGTTTTCCTTTAAATATTATATAAAGTTATATTAATTAAGGTTGGTATTATCTCTATAATATATATTAATTTGCAATTATTTAGTAACTATATAAGAGATTTCAGTTTAGAGGTATCTCTTACGGTAATTAAGTTTATATATATACTTAATATAACTCTAAATTTATCTAAATTTAAGTATTTTCTATTTATATATAAGCCTTCCTTTATACCTTTATATAAAGGTTATAGAATTTTTAAATTTACTTTAGTTATGTCCTATTAATTTATATACTTTCTATTAGTTAAATAAGTAAGAATTTAATATATAGATTCTATTTAAAATAGCTAATTATATATACTTTACCAAGGGGCTTAGTATCGCTGTTTTAATTAAAGGTTTAGGGCTACTATTTCTTATAATTATGTATATAAGGAAGTAAATACTTATAAGTCCTATTTAAGTACTTAATTAGTAAAAAAGGCCTCCTATATAGGAGTTAATTACTATTCGCGGTATGTTATGTTATAATATTTAATTACGCTATTACGGCTCCCGTTAGGGTCTATATAGTAGGTCTATATGGGTATATATATATATATATAAGAGGGGAACTGTATCGCTAGGGCTAGATAAAACCTCTCCTTCTCTTATTATACGGCCTATATAGCCTCTCTTCTAATTAGTAACTGCCAAGCACAAGTAAACGTCTCTTTAAGGCGCTATAGAAAAGCCATCTTAATGCATACTCCTAGGTCTATCTAGTGGGGTATATAGCTAGGGCCTAAGTTCCGTTCCTGGCTGCTTTAGTTATTTAAGTAGGGCGTAAGCCAGTAGCCTATAAGGCTAGTAGTGGTGTAGAAGGTTCTATTGTTTATATCTATATTAGCGTACGCAGCTCTATACCTTACTAAGTTTTATTAAGTTCTATTAGGATATTAACCTCTATTAAATCCTACTAGGTTACTAAATTCTATTAAATTTTGCTAGGTTGCTAAGGTTCTGCCAACTTCTATTAGGTTATTAAATTCTGCTAAATTACTAAGATTTTACTAAATTCTATTAGGTTACTAAAACTCTACTAAATTCTATTAGGTTGCTAAAATTCTATTAACTTCTATTAGGTTGCCAAATTCTACTAAGTTCTACTAGGTTAATAAGTTCTGCCAAATTCTACTAGGTTGCTAAAGTTCTGCCAACTTCTACTAGGTTACTATCTGCAAAATTCTACAAAATTCTACTATTCCTACAGTATTTATCCTCTGCCTCTTAAAGCACTTTCTAGCCTCCTCTCTTTACCCTAACCAGCTCTCTAGTAAATAAAAGGTGTAGTAAGAGGTTTGTCTATATAAACCAGTCCATAACTACCTTAGCAGCCTTTAGCTTAGTTAGGAGCTCTTTATATAAGGATATTCCAGCATAGTAATACATTTCCGCCCGGCCAGCAGCGTGCCTAGGGCATGCTATTCACGGTAATATATAAATTGGTTTACTAGCTTACTATTTAATTAATCGATTAAATTTTACGGAGAGATACTATATATAAGTGCAGCTGCTTATAAAGACTTATAAACACCAGATTAAAAAATTATAATAACTATCTATAAGTTTTGCTCCTTTTAGTCTATATTAATCGATTCGTTATAAAGTAAATAAGTTAACAAGTTGGTGATTTAATTTTAACAATATAGCTGAGTTTAAGGGATAACTAAGTTCTAAGGTCCGAGTTTATAGCAACTAGCTCTTTTATGGTATTTAGTTAGAATAGGTATATAGTTTCTATAGTATCTCATTTTAAGTAGCCTATAGTATAACGTAATTAGCTATTAGAGGTAATATAGTAATTAATATTACTATTTAGCTTATTTAAAAGCTATTTATAAAAAGAGCATAACTTATTCCTTTTACTAAAATAGGTATAAGAATTAGAAAGATATTTAGTTAACTTAAAAGGGAGTATAGTAAAAACTGGTTAGTACAATATCTAATTATAATAATATACTCTATATTACAATCTACACTCCTTAATTAAAGTGTTTTTGGTGTAATATTACAATATTCTAACTTTTGGTAATATTATTAAGTCTCTCTTACCAAAATCGATATAACCAGTAGAGATTTTATACGGGAGGGAGCCTAATTTAGCCGGTAAGGTAGACTCCTTAAGCCTTTTTAAGTATAAAGCCCCTTATTATATTGCTTATTAATCCAATATGTAACACTTTATATAACAATACCATTAGTATAATAATATGCTTGGCCGTATAAACCGTATCATACTAACCAGTTTTTACTGTAGTAATAAATAGTAGAAAAGACTATAAAAATTTAAGAAACCCTAACGCCTACCCCTATCCCATTTATAGCTTATTTCTATCCTTTTACTCTTTATTATCTATCTACTAGAAACCTATTAGGAAGTACTTCTTTCTAAAGATCCTATTATTATTAACCACTTTTAAGTAGCTATTTCTATTCTATCTAGAAATAGAAAAAGCGCCTCTCTTCCTTTCTTTATATAAAATCACTTTTTTTTAGAGAGAGAGAAGAGCCTAATTGCCTTTATATTTTCTTTCTCTCGTTCTAATATAGGATATAGTCTAGTAGTAGGTGCTTAGGGATTTAAAGTATATATTTAATATAATATAATATTATAGAGTAAGTATAAGTAATAATAATATATAGCGAAGTAGATATTATTAAGCTATATATATAAACTATATAGTAAAGTTAAAACGTTATATAAGGAAAGAAAATTAAATATAGAAGGAAGAGGTATATATTATTAACTTAGTCACTAAGTTAATAGAGCCGCGCTATATATAGGACGAAGTAGGGTTTAGGTAACAGTTATTATAGTTTTAATAAAAATTTAGTAAGGTTAGTAAAAATTGATAGAAACTGTAGAAATTGCGGATATATAGTAATAATCTTTATAATAGAAATAAGGAGGTATATATAAAGTATTATAGAGGTAGTTTTATAGTAGGACTTAATTTAACTTAATAAAAGTTTAATATAGTTTAGTAAAAATAAGATTAGATTTAAGTATTCTAGTAGGTATTTTAATATATATAAGTTTATAATATAAATACTTTTTATATAACCCTTTTTAAATAATGTTTTTCCTTTCTTTTAAACTAAAACTTCTCCTTAGATTTTACTTCTTTAATAAAGTATATTACTTTATAATACCTTTTTTAATAACTATTAAAAATATAGCTAATATTTTATACTTTAAAATATTCTTCTTTTATTATTATTATTAAGTATAATATTTTACACTTATTAAGCTTAGACGTTATAATAGGTCGTAGTGGTCGGGCCCTAATTGGGTCAGGTTTAATTAAGTCTAATTATCGGGCCGGATTGGGCCGGATTGAGCCGAGTCGGGTTAAGTCGGGTCGTAGTCACAAGGGGGGAGGGATATTATCCCTTATCCCGTCAATTCGCGTTTAATAGTTATCGATAAGAACCAACCAAATAATTAAGCTAAATTTAATACTAGTTCTAACGAATATAAAGCTTTTAATTTTATAGTAATTTAATATACGGGCTTAATTTTAGGAGTTAAGTCGTTTGATATAAGGCTGCTAGCACTTATCCTTCCTATAGTAATTAATTAATTAGTGGAATCTATATAGGTGCACGCGTTATTTTAAAACTTGTGTTCGCGTATAGGCTACTTACTTGTTAAACGCTAACGGGATAAGGAATAGTAGATACTATAGTAGATATAGAGTTCTATATAGAGCTTTATAGTAAATATTATCCCTTATATAGATAGATACGTTCTATAAAATATGCTCTATACGCACTAATCAAAAAGCTGCATATATAGGCGGTAAGTTATTCTACTAAATTAATAAGATTTTAAATAAAGCCTCGAGTATATTATATTTTCGTTGTAGATTATATATAGAGATTTATTTAAAGGCGTTAAGTTAATAGATATGCGCCTACCAACACGGGTCATTTTTATATAGTAGTATTTAACAGGGTCGACACCTATATATCTTTCCTATGCGAGAGTGTTAATATTCTTAATATTACGCATAGGCTATAGAAATACTACCTTATTTATACAAAAGAGAGTAGAATATAGAACTCTATATAGAGCCTCAGTAGATCTCTATATAGAGTTTTAACAGAACTTCCTATAGAGCTTTTAGCAGAACTTCTAGTATAGTCTTTAGTAGGGCTCCATGTAGAGCCTTTAGCATAGTATATCCCTTAACCCACTAGCGTCCTATTAGAATTTAGTCCGTGCTTAAATACTAGAAGAAAAAAGCGTATAGCTAATTACTCTTAACAATGCCTTTCTAATTATACTTTTAATAATATAGACCTTGTTTAACCAACTCAATAAAACGTTTACCTAAATCGATGTGCTTAAAAACCACTACCGAACCCATAGCCGCTGCCCAATTTTACTCCTATAACGATTTGATTTAATTAATCTAATTGGCTAGTTCTTATCGATAACAATAGGACGAATTTCGGTGGGTTAAGGGGTAGGCATATCCGGTAGTTAGTGTTTTTAGATTAAGCTACCGTTAACCTCAAATATATATGCTCCGTCTTAGCTGTAAATATTAAATAAGCTTGCTAAGTAACCTTATCCTTACTGGTGCTAGCCGTGTTATAAAGTAAGTACGTGTTAGATAGACAAGTTACTTATAAAAACTCTGTTAATTAAAGCTGGCTTTAAAAGCTCTTTGTATATATAAGGTAGGGGTTAAAAACTAATAACGATACTAATGACGATTTAGTAACTATTACTTAATTGCCATAAGGTTAGTATTACTACTTAGTTAGTAATAGGTAATAAATAGGTAATAGAAAATAGATAGTAAGATATAAAATGGTAAGAAACAAGGTATAAGTTATAAGGTGGCACTTAATAGTAACCTTAATGTTTAATATATTCCCCTAGCTGCTTAGTCTTAACTAAGCAACTAAATAGAAAATAGAAAAAGTTATAATACTAATTTGGTATTAAGTTAAAGAAATTACAATAGTATATATATTAGATCCCATAAGAGATACTTAAGTTTATAAGTACTTTCTCTATTTTTTTTGGCTATATAGCGACGTAGTGCGGGACACGTTATAGAAATCCTCTATAGAGTTACCTTATCTAAATATTATCTAAATTAAATTAAATTAGATCCTAAATATTAATAAGATTTAATTATTAAATAAATCCTTTATGCCTCTATTATGGTAAGGCCTTTATTAAGCTATCTGCGACTTTAGTAGCAATAGGTATCTAATTAATTCTAATTTAATTATTACGTACTTCTTAGCGTAGCTAGTAGTGGTATATATTAACGTATTAAAGCTTTATAAAGAGCTCTTATCCGTCCTTTATAAGTAGTTAAATGGTCTATTAATTATTACAGTAGATCGTTTATTCCTTATCTAAAGATAATTAAATTTCCTTAAAGAAGCAACTTATAAGGGATATTATTGCGGTTACCTTAGGTTATTAGTCTCCTTTTAATAGTTATTTAAGTAAGTCCTATTTTAAGATTAATAAGACCTCCTCTATAGGGTATTAGATCTTTAAAAAGTATTACTAATAAATATAGATACTCCTTTTATCTATATACTAGCTCTATTTACTTAACTATTACTTATAAAATCTTATTGTTAGAGAAGACGTAGCCGGATTTAGAGGTTCCTACCCCCCGTTTTAGGAGGCTGTTTATCCTTACTTAGACCTATATCTATTGCCGCTTTTATAACGTGCTAAGCGTGCTAAGGGCTCCCTTACTTACCAAACTTAGAAGCGCGCGTGTAGCCCTATAACGTACCTCTTAAGGCTCCCTAAACGTCCCTTAGCGCCTATTTAAGAAGTTATAGATATTTACCGCCTACCTAATCTAGTTTCTACCTTTATCCTTATCCTTTGCTAAAAGTACTACCCTTATATAACAGAACCTCCCTTTTATACTACGCCCCTTTTAACCCTTTTCCTGTAGTAGCTATATATATATATATTTCCCCCTGCTATTATATTGTTTACTTCTAATATTTAATTTCTAGGTTTCTACTTATGGGGTTTTTTTTACCTTATCCCGCTTTTAAAAACGCCTATCTCCTATAAAGCCTTTTTTAGCGTTCCTATTAATAACATTTACTCTTAAGTTAGCTTCTATATATAGGTAACTGGCAGCTACTAAAGCACTAAAATATTATGCGTTTAACTACTATACCCTTTTAAAGCAAGAAATAGCGAAATATAGATTTAGTTTTTAACTTAGACTTAGATTTAAACTCTAACTTTAGAGCTAGGGAAGACGCCAATTTTAAGGGGGAATATTTATAGTAGAGAATTACGTATTATAATGATTAAGGAAGAGCGAAGTTAAAACAAAAGCCCTAGTCTACTTTTTTATTAAGCGTAAGTTCTAAAAATAGAAAAAGTTCGTTTATATTTAAACTAAAATTTACCTTATAATACTAACGATTTATTTTAGGTTCTATTTAAAAGTTAAGTCTAACCTAACCGAGGCCCTTTATTAGTATATAGCCAACGCGTTTAAAATATACCTTAAATAGCGTGTAAAGAATTCTTAAATTAAAAAGGAAAGCGTAATTAAGGCGTATTAAAGACAAATACTATATAAATTTATAAATATAGTAGGCTATAGTATAAATAATAACGCAGAACTTAATATATAAGATATAGGACAATCTTTAACTTAAAAAAAACTTAACTGATTTATTATAGTGGACTCTAACCTACTTAACACTAATATATAAGCTGGGCACGTCGGAGAAAGAAAAGCATATAATGTATATATAAGACTTATATATAATTATTAATGCCTATTAGATAATAGACGCAAAGCCTTATTGAAGTTGTTTTTAAGTATAAATAGGAGCAATCCTTCTCTTTAGTGCTACAGCAATAAGACCCTAAACTCTTATTAAAAGTTTAAGCGTAGGAGGCTTTAATAAAGCGCTTTCATATAAATATATTATAATCCTAAAAGTTGATAATATAAAAAACTTTAATTAAACTATAACTGCCGCCCTTATAAGTTTTATATATATTAAGAATTTTAGAGGTAAAGGTAGATAGTATATAGCAATGCCAATTAAAGACGGCACGAATAGCGCTAATAGACCTACAGTAAAAGGTTCATTTTCTATCTTAAAAGCATCTTAGCTTTTTGTATCCTATCCCATTTTATAAGCCGTACTATTATAGATAATATATTTATCGCCATTACACTTTACTAAAAGAGATTTTTAGACTTAAGATCCTAGTAAATAAAGAAAGTCTTAAAGTAAAGTTTAAGAAGGAGATAGAGGAACAACCTATCTTTTAAGATATTAAGATAATAGCTGGTTATAGAGAAGTGTTAGATACTAAAGCATTCCCTTACTAGAAATGCTACGATTACTATATATAGTTAGGCCAAGTAGCTAGGTTTAAATAATCGCTTAAACTTTACTAGCTATAATAAGTATTTAAAAGGAAATTAAATAGCAAGTATCTAATTTAATATAAGTATATCTATTAACTAACCTTTTTAGGTACCTTTACTCTAAATAAGCGAAATTGGATAATAGGTTATTATAGCAATACCTACTAACGGTTTTATTTACCTAATTTAATTAAGCGCAATTTCTAGTTAATTTACTTTAGGACTCTATTATAGGATAAACTTATTTAATATGCCGTATAAATAGGGATCTTAAGGAATAAGTAGGCCCCTAAAGGTCTAACTAATAAATAGAAGCTTAAATTCCAGTTAGAACTTAATTAATACCTTAATATTTTATAGCTTTATAAGAAACGAAAACAATATAAGTAAAAGATTAGGAGCTAGGGATATTACCTTATTAATACCATAAAGGGAATAAAACTATATAACCGTTATAACGAAGCTAGATACAAACTTTGTAATATTATAAACGTCCTATATAAACAAAAAGAGGACTAGGTTATTCTTAATTTTTATAATACTATTAATAATTACAATATTAAAAAATAGCTTAGTAGTAGCGTTAGAACGATATTTCTACCTATTTAGCTATATAGTATAAATTTCACGAACGTGCTGCTATTACTAAACTACTATCTTAGCAGCTAAATAAGCTTAAAAAGGGTACGCTATAAAACTCCGTATAAAGTTTATCTGCAATCTTATTAAGTATTATAATTAATAAAAGAGTTAGCAGAATGGGATCCTAAGTAAGGCTATTAGATTTTAAGTTAAGTCTAAAGTAGGCTAAAGTATAATAGGTATAAAAAGAGGTGTAAGTAACACTAATACTAGTACCTATAAATAGGCAAAGCGGCAGAAAGATTAGATTAGCTTAGACTTACCTTTTAAAAAAAACCTAAATAAAATATAAAGCGCGGTCCTAATTAAGATAAAGGGTGTTAAAATAATATAGCTGCTATATACTATAACGTTTACTAATCCTATTCACCTTATCTATATTAGCGATAACTAACTCTTAACGCTAAGGCGGACCTACCTATTTACAAAGAAGAATATACTATAAAGGCATCTTAATAATTAGGTTATAAAAGGAGTATTTAGGTAGGGGTTCTACTATAAGCATCCTTATTATTTAGAGTGGATTAAAGGACTTAAGCATTTTAAAAATCACGCAGCCCTTATATATAGCGTATAGTATCTAATTAAGAAGCACTACTAGGTAAGTCGCCTTGCCTATACGAGAATCCTATACTAACCCTCTAGTATCTATAAAAAGGTATATAACTAGTAAATTTAGAACTATACGTTCCTTATATATAGAACCTTTTCCTAGTTATTACCCGCCAATCTTATTATTCTTTATAGCCTTTTATTTATTTTATTAGTTTATTATATAATTTTATTCTAGTATTTAATAGAATAGATAAAGATCTTATAAATAGTATACCTTAACTAACTAATTAATCTTATCTAAACTTTTATAAAGTTATACTTATGTTAAGAGGCTTAGTAATAGAATACGCCTCCTAATATATTAAAAGGGTTTGCTATAAAGCAGACAATTATAATTATACTTTTTAGATAAGGGGCACTAACTAAATTCTCGGTTAATTGCTTTATAAGTCTTAAAGATATTATATTCCCTACTAATAATTTACTAACTGGGTAAGCAGATTAATAAAACTAACCTTACGGATATACTACTATATAAAGCCTAGTAGATAAAAATACGTTTTCTAAATTAATAGGATTTAGTATAAAGAGTAATTATATAATGCTTTAGTATATTTAAAATACATTAGAATTATATAGCTTTACTGTTATTAGTATTAATAAAATGTCTTTTAGGAAATAATTCACCATCTTCTATTATTAGTGGAGGTAACTCTTCTAGTATATTAGATATTTATTTAATATTTTACGCATATTATAGAGGGCTTATATATACTAAAATTAGCTAAAGGCATTAAAGAATAATACTAAGAAGTAATGGAAGAAGTATATAATATAGTATTATTATATATCTATAGTAGAGGCATAAAACTTAGAGGAGCCTAACTATACTCTATATTGCTATAGTGCTTATCCCTTACATAGCCGCACCTATATAGCAATGTTTTAGTCTTTTTAAAGAACCTTAAATATAAGCAAATCTAGTACAAAAAGATGTTTTTAAAAAGAAATTTTGGTTCCAAGTAATATAGTTATTTAGGTAAAACCGCTAAGGAGTTTAAGGAAGATAGGATAGTAGATAAATCTAAGGATAGCGAGTAGAACTAAACTCCTAGCATTAATTTATCCTCTTTATTTCCCATTATTCTCCTATTTATCTCTTCTACTAATTTTCTAGCCTTCTTTAATACTTTTAGAAGATTTACCTAGTTATGCCTCTACTTATAAATATGTTATAAACCTACCAGTAAGTATTTTAGGTAAGGTTTATTGCTATTACTATTATACCTAAGTTTCTTAAAGGAGAATTAAAGGCACAGATTTTTACTTTATAGGGATCTTATTCTTTACTTTAAGCTAAACACTTAAATTTATAAGTCTTAACTATAGCTAGTAACAGCCTTTATTTTATAATGCTTCTTATATAACTTAAAAAAAGTCGCCTTAAAAGAAAGCTCTAAAGTATTTATTATAATAGTAGGTCGGCTTAGTATCTATAAAGGTTAGGAATATACGCTATAGTTAAATAGAGTAGAGACCTATGGGATTATTAGTATTGCTTTAAGTGCTCTACTTAAAAGTAATTTTTTATATAATTGCTATAGTTATATATATAACTTTTCTAAATTAGTAACTGCTCCTTTATAGGTAAACTATTAACTCTAGTACCTATAGGGCAGAGCAACCTATAATGCCCTAAGCTATAAGACAAGCTGCCTATAAACCTACAGAAGTATATAAGATTACAATCCGCATAGGCGACGCCGCCGACCATGAGGAAACCTTAAAGTAGAACAGCTAAGCCCTAGTATATAAACTCTAGGCCGTAGGACCCCTAGACACCCATAGAATACAGGCCGTAAAGAAGTTATAAAGTGGTAACGTTAGGGCGTATATTACGGATAAAGACGTAAAAGATAGGTTGCTATAAGAAACAAAGTAGACGAAGGTCCTTAAACGCTTAGCTATACTAGCTGTTCCGCTAATACTAGTAGAGGTCTACGCGGTACCTATAAGCCTCGCTATTTAAGGCCTAGAGGCTAAGCAGATAATAGAAGATATAATAAAGCAGAACTGTACTATAGCGGGGCTTATAGTAGAAAGGCTGGCGTAGAAAAGGCTAGGAAAAGTCCAAATAGGATAAAAGGTTAAATTGTTACTTATTATAGGTATATAGTTAAAAGAGTTAGTAAATGCGCTATTTAATTAGGGCCTTTTCTTAGGAGGAGACTACTACCTAGTTATAAGGCACGAGACAACGTTTTTAGTAACGCAGTGCTTTAAATACTAAGGCTTTAACCATATAGCTAAGAGTTGTAGGAGAGAAGCTAGATACGGACACTGCGCTAGGTAATATAATACTAGCGAATATATAGGAGACCTACCTAAAAAGGGTATTAACTATAAAGTAGACTATAAGGCATAGAATAGAACGTATAGTGTTAAGTAGATATAGTAGGAGAAGGCTGTAGTAATTAGGGCCTATACACTAATACACTATATAGGCACCCATAAGGCACCTATAAGCGAACAGCAATTATAATTATAGTATGAGATTACTACTAAGGAGGCCTTATAATAAGCCAAGAAAAGGAAGCTAAAGGAGATAATTATATAAGAGAGCTCTATATAGGCAGAGGAAGCCCCCTAAAAGGTCGGCCGGCCATAGACCTTTAATTATTTTAGGAAGGAAATAGGTTAGAGGACCCTCTAATTAACACTTTAAATAGTACTATATAGTAGTATATACGCCCTAATTTAAACCCTAGTAACCTAGGAGCCCCTATTAAATACGGAGCTTAATATAGAGGTGAAAGTAGAAGCCTAGATCCGGAGAGAGGTATTTAAAGGCTCTAAAACTGCGTTATAAGGAAGTAAACGGACGCTAAAGGGCACTAACTTAGCTAACTTAGAGGCTAGCATAGACCTCTTATATTAGGACACCGGAAAACACTTATAATTATATAGTATAACACTAATAATAGTAGGAACGGCGTACTACTCTACTTCCTATAAGAGGTAGAGCAGGCGGACTCCTAGCTAGATATATTAGCTATTTAGAAGCCGTAGTAAAGGGACTAAGGAAATATAATATATACTATAAAATCCTACTACTTAGTATACGCGGGAGTAGGCAATATAAGGGTCTGCTTTTATATAAATAAGGCTATTAATATAAATAAGTGGGCGCCTATATACTACTTAGCGGACGCATATATAATTAAGCTAGAGGGCTACGAGAGGACTATCTAGATTTATAATATTTATAACCCCTAATAGATAAATAGTACTATCTATATACTACCGAAGCTACTAAGGGCCAAAGGAGAACATATACTGTTAGGTGATTTTAATCTACACCACCCCTTTTAGAGGGGTATAACAGTAATATACGCAGATAACGCAGCGGATAACCTTATCCGCGCTATAAAGGCAGCTGGCCTAAGCCTAGCCACTAAGGCAGGTATAAAGATGTGGGTAAAGGGTATATTAAGGAGCATAATAGACCTAGTATTTACCTCCCCCTAGATTACTAATAGGCTACTATAGAGTTAAAGATAAGACCGCTAGCATATAGGGTTTAACCACTTTTCTATTATTATGAAGGTAGATATAAAGATGCTAAAGGGGCCCCCCTTACCTAGGAGACTACTATAGAAAAAGGCCAATTAGAAGGTGGTGTAGAGCGAGCTAAAGGGCTAACTTTAGCCCCTATATAGACTCCTGTATAATATAAGAGATAAATTAAACGCGCTAGCGAAGGCTATATACTAGGCAATTAAGAACACTATAGTAAAAATAATACCTAACGCGCGGCCCTTGCCGTAAGCCTTTAAAGTATAGTTAGAGAAATATATAGAAGTAGTAAAGGAAACCTAATAGGCCTTCTAGGCGTAGAAGGTCTCTTAGTTAATATCTAACTAAATTAACTATAGAGTCGCATAAAATAAGAAAAAAAGGGTAATCTAATAAGAGGCTAATAAGCTATAGAGGAGGACCGTTAAAAAGTTAATAAATAACCTTAAAGGGATGTAGAGGATAGTAAAATAGGCGCGTATAGCGGATGGGAAGCCAAAGGCCCTATTATAGTTTCCTCCTATTAGCAGACTAGGAGAGGAAACCCTATACTATAATAATAAGGAAAAGGCCACTATTCTTATAGAGCAGTTCTTTCTACTGCCAGTAAAGGTGGACCTTAGTAATATATTAGGGTTTATATACCTAGAGCCGCGAATAGTAAAGGAAGTAGTTAAGGAGGAGGATATTATTACGGCCCTAAAGGGGCTTGCCCCTAATAAGGCCCTAGGTCTAAAAAAGATTACTAATTAATTTCTTAAAACGTGCGGAGAGTAGCTAGCCCTAGTGCTAGCTAAACTCTTTAGTAGCTATATAGCAATTAGATATTACCTAAAACCGTTTAAAAACTCTATTATAGTAGTCCTTTAGAAACCGTAGAAGCTATTCTATACTATAGTAAAGGCCTACCGGCTAATTGCGCTGCTTAACACTATTAGGAAGCTACTTAAGAGAATAATAGCTAGCTAACTGTCTAAAATTGTAAAGGAGATAAGTATACTATTAGCTAGTTAGATAAGAGTAAGGCCGGGGCACTTAATATAGATAGTACTAGAGCTACTAACCTAATAGGTATATATGGTGTGGAGGAGTAACCTAAACCTAGTAGCCTTATTACTTAGCCTTAATATTTCTAGGGCCTTTAACTAAGTCTTTTATAAAAGAATAATCTATAATATAAAGGCCTAAGCCGTGCCCTATTAGATAGTATAGTTTATAAAGTCCTTTCTTAAGGATTAAATAACGAAGCTCTTAATTAGAGGATATATAGCATAAATAATATAAATAAACACCGGTATACTCTAAGGCTTAGCGCTATCGCTAATCCTATTCCTTTTCTTTGCCTATATACTCCTACTAAAGCTATAAGGGGGAACTACTATAGTATTCGGATTTGTTGACGACTCTAATATACTAACGTATAGTAAGACTATAAAGGAAAACTGTAGAACTATAGAAAGGGCGTATAAGGTATATATAGCGTAGGCACGCTAGTATAGGGTAGTATTTACCCCTAAAAAGTACTACCTTATCTATTTTATAAGGAGCCATAAGAAGTTTAATATAAAGGCTATAGCTAATATAAATGGCTTTATAAAAGGCCTAGTTAGTAACCTACGTGTATTAGGGGTATAGGTTAGCTTAAAGCTTAAATAGGGACCGTATATTAATATTGTTAAGATAAAGGTAATTATCTAAATAGCTATACTAACCCGGCTTACGGCTTTTATATAGGGCGCCTCCTTCTAAAAGGCGTAGATAGTATACTCCGCCGTAGTCCGGCTGGTAATCTTATATAAATATAATACTTAGTACTTACCACCGGAGTAGATAAAGCCTAAGGAGATAAGTAAAACTAAGCTGTACTAGCTAGGCGTAGTATAAAACCTATACCTCCGCACTATTATAGGGGCATATAAATTAACGCTAATAGTAGTACTAGAGTATAAGATGGGGTTTCTACCGCTTTAGATATACCTTAAAGAGCTAGCTATAGCCTATATAGAAAGGACGCTAGAAGGACTAGTAAGAGTATATATTAAGAAGAAGTATAATACTATACGGGCTATAATAGTTTACTAACTCCGGCCTAGAATAAAGCTATTAATACGGCCTACTAGACGGGATAAGCTTAAGAGGATAATAGCCGTTATTTTAGGGATAGATATACGGCTAATAAACTTATCTAAAGTGTAGTATAAGAGAAGTAGAAGGGCTAGGGTATAAGAGGCGTTTAAGGAGCGGTAGAAAAGGGAATAGGAAAAGTACTAGAGTATACTTACCTACTATATAACGGCCTAGGCCGAGCTATAAAATAAGAAAGTCTTTAAATGCTACGTAAGGCTTATAAAGGTAAAGAGTATAATTAATACGCTACTTAGAACTAAGTATATAGGGCTTAATAGATACCTTTACTATTAAAAAGTACTAGGGTACCTAACTCCGGCCTACCTATATGGCTATAACTAATAATTAATAATATACATAGTGGTGTTTTACCCTAGGTATACTGCTAACCGGGCGGAAATATATTACTATACTAAAATATTCTTATATAAAGAGCTCCTAACTAAGCTAAAGGCTACTAAGGTAGTTATAGACTAGTTTATATAGATAAACCTCTTACTATACCTTTTATTTGCTAGAGAGCTAGCTAGAATAAAAAGAGAAGGTTAGAAAGTGCTTTAAGAAGTAAAGGATAAATACTATAGAGATAGTAAAATATAATAGAATTTTACAAATAGTAACCTAATAGAAGTTAGTAGAACTCTAGTAACCTAGTAGAATTTAATAGAACTTATTAACCTAGTAGAACTTAGCAGAATTTAGTAACTTAATAGAAGTTAATAGAATTTTAGCAACCTAATAGAATTTAGTAGAGTTTTAGTAACCTAATAGAATTTAATAAAATCTTAGTAACTTAGCAGAATTTAATAACCTAATAGAAGTTGGCAGAACTTTAGCAACCTAGTAGAATTTAACAGAATTTAGTAACCTGGTAGGATTTAGTAGAGGTTAATATTCTAATAAAACTTAATAAAACTTAGTAAGGTATAGAGCTGCGTATACTAATATAGATATAAATAATAAAACCTTCTATACTACTACTAGCCTTATAGGCCACTGGCCTACGCCCTACCTAGATAACTAAAGTAGCTAGAAATAGAACCTAGGCCTTAGCTATATACCCTACTAGATAAACCCAGAAGTACGCATTAAGATAGCTTTTCTATAGCGCCTTAAAGAGACGTCTACTTATACTTAGCAGTTACTAATTAAAAGAGAGGCTATATAGGCCGTATAATAAGAGAAGGAGAGGTTTTATCCGGCCCTAGTGGTACGGCTCCCCTCTTATATATATATATATATACCTATATAGACCCGCTATATAGACCCTAACGGGAGCCGTAACAGCGTAATTAAATATTATAATATATAGGGCAGAGCATTATTTTACTTCCCTATTTCCATTTTATTATAGTAGTTAATAATTAAAAGTAAACGGCTGAGTTTATATATAATATTAAAGAAGTTTAAAATATAGAAATATATAGAATTAATGATATAGACTATTAAAAGGAGGCGGGATATAAAGTTTTTATATATTAATATAACGCTAACACTAATATTATATATAGAATAATCTGGCGTATTAATAATTAATATAGTAATATAAGTATTTCTAATATAGAATACTAGATCTCTTTCTATTTAAAGTATAAGGCGTCCTACTATTTTATATTCTAGATAGTAGAAGAGTAAAATTTAAAAAGTTAAAAACATAGGCTATTAGGGAGCGAACTTTTAAGCTAAACCTTTAGAAGTTTTAGAGAGTTCTATATCTAGAAAATGCTATATAGGTAAAAGAAACGAGCCAGGAAAAAGGGCTACTTTAATTACCTATAATATTTATAGGGAACACACGTTGTACTTATTACTATTATTTAGAGTATATATACTCCTAAATTGTTTTAGTTTTAAAACGGCTTATTTTCTTAAATAGGTAATAAGCTTTAGGGATAAATCTAATTGGCTCCTACTAAGCCTATTAAATAATTATATTAAAGGCTTATAAAATATAAAGAGCTACAAAGCAAGGCTTAGGTTGTTTAACCGTAAAAATCTTCTATAATTTGGGTTAGATTATATTTAGGATAATATTTATTAAAAAAAAATTAATGTTAGCTCTTTAATTAGCCTTTATCTAAAGTATAGCGGAACCCTAAATAGTTTAGTAGCTTATAGTAATTACTAAACCCTGGACGCCTTTATATTACTACTACTAAATTATAAACACTTTTATACTGGGACTGCTAGATTATAGACGCTCTATACTATACGTACTAGATTTAATAGTATTAGTAATAGATCTTAGTAGCTTAAGATAGTAAAGGGAATATACTTATTACTTACCTAATGTTTATCTAGAGGGCCCTATATAGTGTTATATAATATAAGCTCCTATATAAATACATTGTTAATTCCTAGCACTCTTTAATAATAATAGAGATTTTAAGTACCCTGTTTTTCTAACGCTTAAAGCAATATACGCTCTTTTAATTAGTAATCCTTTTTATTTAAAAATAAAATGCTTAATTTTATTGCTATTATTTAATATCTATTCCCTTTTATTTACTACTAGCAATATATAATTATACCTAGGTTTACTATAAGTGTTTTTATCTCCACTATACTGTAAGAGCTTAGTATATAAAATACTAGGAGACGTAGAAGAGAAATTTAGTAAACGTTATTATAATATAAGAGCAAACACCTAAGCCATTAATAAATAATTAAAATTTCTATTATAGTGAATATAGGCTTAATAAAAACTGTAATGCGCCTCTATAGGTCTATATAAAGGTCCAAAAAGCTTATATAAGAATTTCTTCTAGGCGACTATAAAGACACCTTAAACTAAAAGGTTTATTTAAATATGTATAAAAAGGCAAAAGAGGAAATAATTTAATAAATATAAAGGGGGCTACGTATTACTGGCAAAGGGCGTATATAACTCTCTTCTTTGTAAATATACTATAAATAAGTATTTAGGGTAGAGAAACCAAACTATCTTTAATAAAGTATTTAATGCTCTCTAAACCTAACGATAAGTAATATATCCGGCCCGAATAAAACTTGCTTTAGAACGGCCTTTAGATGGTAAACCCTTAAATATAGGCTAGGTAAACCTTAGTATATATACCTATAACGTTTTACTAACCGCCCGCCTGTTAAATATATCTAATAACTTTTAAATGGAATAGCAGTAAGTAGCTCTTTATATACTATAGATGGTATATACGCTAATATTTATTAAGAAACTAATATATACAATAAATGCATCTATAGGAATATCTCTACCTTACCCCTAACCTATTAAACGTTAATATCTATTAAAGAGAAAATATGCTAACCTATAATTGTACCGTTTGTTTATATTATATAAAGATCTTAATACGTAAGTTAGTGTTCTAAAAGAGATATTTAGGCTATTACCTATAATATAAGTGGACAAAGTCGCCTTCCTTAAGGCCGTTACCGGTTATATTTTCGCCCTTAAGCATTATATAGAAGCCAGATATTTTTAACCCTTAAAGTTAAAAGGAGGGTAGAATTATCCAATTAAAGATTATAGTAAAAGTTACTAGCGTCTAGATTTGTATTATAAGTATATTAAAACTTTAGAGAGGTTTAGGTATAAGATTTTAAAGTGTTATTTTAACTAGGATATATATCTACCCAATTTAACTCTTCTATTAGTCTTCTTTAATATAAGCGGAAAGCTTATAGTATAGAAGCTTTATTACGGACTTAAATATTTATACTATTTATAGCGTATATTAAAAAGAGTATATTATAAGATAATATTATAAGATAATATTATTTTAGAAATGCTTATAGAGATATAAACTTATAACTAATAGAGGCTAGTAATTAAATAAAATAAATAAAAGACTTTACTATTTATACGCCCTATACAGACTTGCTAAAACTTGGCTTTGATAGCTGTAGCTAAGGAGAATCCATTCTCTAAGCGCTAAAATAGGCCCCTTAACTTTAAAAGCTAAAGATAGCACTTAAATACCTATCCCAACGTCTTTTATAGGAGAAGACTTTAAATTTACTATAGTACTAAGAACTGCGCTATGTGCGATTAAGCCTAAACTATAAGAAGGTAAATGGGTGTTTAAGTTCTCTATAGCATTAAGTAGTACTAAAAAGGGTTTTAGATTTACTATAGATCTATATATTAATCCCCCTATTAAACCTAAAGCTAAAAGGGACTTTAAGTTAGGGTTACTAAGTGCTACTATGGTTAGGTTTAGTGGAAATAGTATTAAAAGGGGTTTTAGATATATAGCTCCGTATATAAAGTTTCCGGTAGGTAAACTAGGGAGTTATAGTAAGGAGATTTTTAAATTTAGGATAGAACCTTGCGCTACTAATATTTTCTTTAGGGATCTTATATTTAGAGCAGGCTAGGGTTTATAGGCATAGCTTTAGAACTCTTAATAAATAGATTAAATAAAATATATCTTAAATAACGCAAATTAGTTACATCTTATTACTTTATTAAGTGGGCCTATTTTCATTCTATATATAATAAACTACTATTACATTTCCTTCTCTAATAGTAGGAGTTAAACTTAATTATCTTAGCTATCTATTTTAAATAATACTATTTTTAATAAGAGCTGGTTTAATTAATGGGCGTAATTACTTATATATTCTCTCCACATGCTTTAATAATAGATATTCTATTAGTCTCTTTTTTTAAAGGGCTAGATTATACTATATAATCCATCTCTAATTAATATCCCCTCTAAGGTAATAGTAACTAATAGTAATAATATTATCGTTATTAGCTAGCTATTTCTAATCCAATAATTATTTAAGCTAAAGTAGGGTATATTAAGGGAGGCTATATGTTTTAATATATAAAATATAGAAACTACCATCCCTAGTAAAACTAATAACGGCATTTATAAACTTTAAAGGTATTAGTAAGTAGAGCCCCTTTTTTCTTAAAGGAAAGAAAACTAGTATAACCTTATTTTTGTTAATTTACGGCCACTTTAGAATAATATTAGTTATACCTTTAAGGACTATAATACCTTAATCTTATAGAAGCTGTAAAATAAAATAGGTAAAGTTCTTATTAGATAGGTTTAGGGACTACTCCTTCTAATATCTATAGACTTTAAGGGTGTCGGGAATAAGGCAAGTTGCTATCACGTGTCGCCGCGGCACTAGCGTGGCGAGGAGCCTTAAGTTCCTTACCCTTCCTTATTCTAATCAAAAAGCTTTATTAACCAACATCACTATAACCTACTCGAGTAGTCGTTATTAGTAAGTCACCCTGTATAACTAATACTGATTAGTAGTTAAATATATAGTTAACTATAGAGCAGCTAGGTTTTTAAATAGAAGAGATAGTCTTATATAGGGGTGCTATATACGCTTATATAGAATGGATCCTGGTAATACTATGCTACCTTAGACTTACGAAAAACTAGTAATAGAAGTATTACTAAGTACTAGGAGATACTAAGTTGCGTTTATTATATAGAACAACCGCGTTTACGAAGATTTAGTTAAGTACTTTAGGTTAGAAGTATTACTAAACTTAGGGTCCTAAGTTAACGTCTAAAACGCGTTAAACGACGTCTAAAACGCGTTAAACAATATCTTAAATTGCTTACCTCTTAACAGCAAACCTATAAGATCCTATAAAACCGAAAATCCTACCTACCTTTAACGTACGACACCCCGTTAATTCTATACCTACTATAGCGTTAACCTACCTAAAGAAGTATAAGGAAGATATTAACCTAAAGATATAGAATAAAGCTATAATTGACCTTGCAAACGCTAATAAATAAGACTTAAATAGATTTTTATTATACCGTATGGCATATTATAAGGATAGTAAATACAATAATACCGCGCTATGGGAATGTATAAAGGAGGACTTTATTAAATAGACAAAGGAAATATAGGCCCCTATAAATAAGGATATTATATAGAACTTTCGTAACTTCCTTTAGGAGAATAGAGTATTTGTTTTTAAGGACGGGGGTACTATTAAAGATAATATTTAGGAGCAGGTTATTAACGTAAAAGAAGAGCACGAATAGACTTTATAAGAGATTAAGCACTAACTACGCACTATAAGGAAGCTTAACTTATAATAGAACCCAAGCAATATACCTCTAAAGACGAACCTACCTCTACCTTTAACTCCTCTGTATCCAATTTAACCTATAACCTTAACGTTAAATACTATACCCTAATAAGAGCAGGCATAGGATCCCATTGCTTTACAATTTAATAACCTTTAAACTCTACCAACTAAACCTACGTCCCTACTATAGCCTGTAATACAACCCCTATTTCCTCTATCTTAATCTTAAATTAGAGGCAGTTTAAAATTGCTTATAGAGCTTGCGAAGCTCTATTTAGATTAAGAGAAGAAGTTTAATAGGGAATTATATAATATTCTTAATTTAAAACTACGTATCTTTTATAACTATTGCTAAAAGGTAGAAATAGAGTCTAATTAATACTATAATGCCTATTCCGTTATGCTTAAGGGCCAAGCTAGTACCTTCTATTATAATTATTTAGTAGGAAAAGGATATAATTTTAACCGTATAATATATAAGTTAAGATACTACTTTAAAACAGAAAAAAATAAGTAGTAGTATATGTCAGAATAGAGAGAGACTACCTTTTTAAGGATTATTACTACAAACCCAGGTGTCCCTTAGCTTAATTATCTTTAAAAGCTCTTTAATTAACTTTAAATAATTTAGCGTGGTTTATCCAAATTATATTAAGAGGACTTTAGCCTATGTAATTAAGTTATTAGCGTATATTAAGGTATTAAAGAATATAACCTTACTCTCTTTAATCCTATAAATACTTATAAAGGAGTATATACTTAATTAAGATCTTCTATTAGCACCGCTCTATGCTCTTAAGAAGTATAGCAATTTAACGCCTAACTCTAACCTACTTTAATTAACCCGCCTAACCAATATAATTATAACTGGACTAATTAAATATATAGTGGCTGGGGTAGGCAATATAGTAGAGGGTATAATTAATAACTATAAGGTAAAAGTGGAGGTCCTTATAGAGGTTTATTTTAAAGTAATTTCTAGAAAAAGTGCTATATTTATAAGAAACCAAATTGCTAGTTAACTAGGCATTCTCTTAATAAGTAAAAAAAGGTATATAATAAGTTTCGCCAAAGTATAAAAAACATTAGAAATTATAAGGTTATTATAGCCTACTTTTAAAGCTTCCTAGTTTAATATAAAGGCGTAAAAGATCTTAAGGGTAAGGTTAATAAGGCCAAATAGCTCCTTATAGATATGGAAATTAAGAAGTACTTACCTAACTAATACTTCACTAAGTATAGTAAGGTAGATGGTATATAAACCGTTACTATTCTTAATAACTAATCTACGCTCCATTTTACTATAAAGTTAGATATCTTTAATAAGCTAAGGAAGAGTTCCGCGTTCTCCTTTAATAATAGATACTTAGCGAATATCTTCTATAGTATTATGCTAGATACTAGAGCCGTAGGAGTATCTATAGTAGGAGAACCTTAAGTTTAAGCCCTTTAGCAGCTTAATAGCTCTATTTAGATTAACTATTTAACGGTAGGCTAACACACGATTTGTTTTAGTAAGGGTATTATAATCTCTCTTAGCATAATTAGGGTCCAAACCCCCTTAGGGCATATTACCTTTTACGTCGTTCCTATAAACACCCTATTTCTATTTTACATTAAAGATATAGATAAATTAGGCGTTAAGCTTAATAACCTTAAGGATATACTTATTTAGGGAGATAATCGGGTGCCCGTTGTACGCAAGTAGGGTCACCCTTAGTTACTCCTTTATTAACTAGAAAAGAGTGTTACTTAAAGCCACCTAACTAAGTTAGAGTTATATTAACTACACCGTCGTTTTAGCCACCTATCCGTTTATTAATTACTTAGGGTTCTTTAGCAAGTAGGCTATAAAGTTAAGGTTAAGGCAATTAAGCATCTTATAAAGTACTGCTATTACTACTAAAT
>Ga0307515_10006507_pt1 | contig 23369 bp, 3 predicted proteins | sample 17_EM_MG_FD_194513 | JGI IMG/M metagenome (GOLD analysis project Ga0307515, IMG submission 194513) | Populus trichocarpa ectomycorrhiza microbial communities from riparian zone in the Pacific Northwest, United States - 17_EM | ecosystem: Host-associated > Plants > Roots > Unclassified | place... | reverse complement strand
ACTTCTATCCTATTAATCCTATTTTCTAATATTACATTATTTTCTATTAGCTAGTTAACTATCTCTTATAGCTGTTTAACCGTTACAGGTTGCTATAAGTTAGTATCTGCTATACTAGTGTCGTTACCTAATCTTAATATAGTTGCCGCCGTTAATAGCGTTGTAGTGGCTGCTTTTGGTAGCATATTATTCGACTTTCTATATTTAATATTATAACTAGGTAGTAATTATATAACGGAACCTTATAGCAGGAACTACGATAGGCTCATTAATAGGCTAGGTGTATAGGTAATATAAATTAAAGTTAATAACGTAATAATAACTAGTAGAGTGGTTGCCTAACAAATTAACTCTAATTATATTCTGAGAATCACTATAAGGAAGGAACTATCTAGGTAGGAACTAAGGGTCCTTAAATACACAACCGTACTCCTATAAAATCCTTCTTATATATAATATATATATACTCTATCTGCTCTATTATAGATTATATAGATCTTATAGATTATATAGATTACGTTACATAACCTTAGTTACCATTCCTCGTTATATAGCTCTATCGGCTCCATCCTAGACCGTGCTTATATTAACTAACTAACTTCTTCTAACTCTTCCCTAAGTAGTTATAACATTATACTTAAAGCGTCCGTAATATTCCGCCTATAAGGTATATACGGTTTAGCTATATATAGGTGCTATATGGTATTATTATGCCGTATAAGAAAAAGGGGGTCGCTGCCATAGGTAGATGCTGTGATTTAAGTATACTAGACGTATACGTAAAGGCGTAGTAGTTGTGTTTATAAGCCTCCGCTAGGGCTTACCCTCCTAATAAGAAAACTCTTCGCACTACTACTACGTCGCAGCACCGGCACTGCGCAGCCGTATGTACGTCTTTGCGTTTGCTCTAGTAGCCTATTAGCGCAATCCTAACGGAACGCTAATAGTACTACTAAGTTCCTAGGCTCTATCGCGTAAAGGTATAAAGGCCGATTTTATAGAGCCCCTTTAAAATAATTAAATAAATATAAACGCTAAAAATTAGTTTAACTTATATACTTAGGCCTAATAGGAGCTTATTAAGGTTATTAGCGTCCTATTAAATACTATTAACCTAAAGGAGCTATATAAGCTAACTAAAAAAAATAGCTAACTTATAGAGTATTATTAATTTGATAAAGCCCTACTATTGCCTCTTTAGTAAAAAGTATAAGTTATATAGTAAACGTATATACTAAATAAATCTTAACGCCTTAGTTAAAAAGTTATTGCCTAATATTAGCGGTCCCACTTAATAGCATTTTAATCGGTAAATCGCTGTCGTTAAGAACTAATTTAAGGTTAATAACGCTAACTACGACTATAAGTAACGCACGCGCTAGACTATTAAAGGTCTTATAAAAGAAAAAATAATTGCCTAACTAGTTTATTACTAGTTAGGTATTAAAAATAAAAGTCCTTTACTATAGGATAAGCTTAAGACTAGTCTAAAACTAGATTAGAAACCCTATAGTAAGACACTTTAATAATACTACTATATACTATACGGCTATTATAAAAAAGAACTAGAGGTTTAACGTCTTCCTAGCCCGTATATATAGCTTAGAGGACGATTTCTTATATACCTCTTTTATTAATCTTAAGTAATAGGTAGACTTTTAGTTCTCATACCTCCTAGCTTACTTATAAGTAGAGCTCTTTTACTAAAACTCTATTAAATAGATAAGAATTACTAAGGACCTTTTTGCTAAAATCCGCTATATAGAGTAATTACTTAACACTATAAAGCTTATAGAAGATTGCGTAGTTAGTAATAATAGATTCTCGCGCTTAAAGTATAGTTATAACATAGGCTTTATATTAACAGTGCAGGGGATACTATTTAGTTTTACTAAGTCTACTAAGTCTACTAAGTCCACTAAATCCTTAAGTGCACTAAGTAGACTTATTACTCTCCTAGTTGCTAGGTTAGATAAACCGACTTGTTGACTTGTTAAGGTCTTAGCTTATTACGGGCCTCTTTCTATATAACTTCCTAGTCCTATATTTTAAGTATTTCCCTAACCTTATAGTTCTCGAGCACGTTTATTACCCTCGGTCGATTCTTTTAACCTGTCGATCTTGTACCGCTGGTACCGATTCTGTTGTCTTAGGTCAGCGAGGGCTGTTCGTAACACCTATACCCCTTCCTCCAGCGACTCCCACCCCCCACCTCTACAACCTGTCCCCGCCATCAACACACGGGACCAAATCTTCGACACGGTTACCCGGATAGATAGGGCTATGGGACATGACCATCACATCACGAGTATTCAGCGCGGCCGCGCCCATGCGAACCAGGGCTGTTTGCGGAGGAACCGCTGCTGGTTTTTGGAAGTTGGCATTGAAATAAAGATTTTGCGACGCGTCGAGGGATTTCCAGTGGGTTAGGTGGACGACGTGGATTTGCCATTCTGAAGGCATGGTGGGTGAGGGTTGGGAGAGAGATAGGGGACTGGATGCAAGTGATGGACAGGAATGGGGTGCTATATTTTAGAATACTTGTGTGATAAATATGTCGAATGTCTAGTAATGATGATTGGAGAACGTAGTTTGAAGTTGATAGTGATATGCTGTGATGCCAGAAACATCCTTGAGGGCATTAGAAATCAACAAGCTCTCTATAAACTTCCTCTTTCGAACTTGAAACAGCTCCTAAGCATACTTCAAATAGAGCTCACTGATTCACTGATCTTTCTCGAATAGGCCTAGTGGAGTGGAATTCCGCCAAAGAATTCTGTGATTGAGCTTGATAAGGTTTTCACTAGCTCTTGACTTGATACGGCAGTACTTTGAGAGACAACACGTAAATTAAATATACGGGAGGAACAGTACTGAGAGCGGCTACAGGAATGGGAGGAATTGAATTGGTCAACCTTTGGCCACTTCTTTCCAGGCCCCCTAGTCCGTCAGGCATCCCCTCTCCGTAATTGACGATTCTATACCAAATAATAGATGAAAGACACAAATATTGAAATCGCGCCATACACCATCGATGGCACAACTATATTGGCTGCAGAAGTATTTATTGGAGCAGGAGCACCACTATCCACTGGACAGGTCAGATTGAACTGCGGGGTCGTCGACAGGTCATTTGTAATAGCGAACTTCTCCGTATTCGCCGGATTCGAGTCACGCAAGTTATACCACCAAACATTCGTCCTACCAAACAGCGTACACCCGATCTGATCCCAATAAGTCTTCGCATTATTGACGGATGGCACAGCTTGACCGAATGAAGGTCCACTGGTAGGCCAACCAGTCTCTGTAATCCATACGGGCTTCTTACCCGCGGCCGAAAGCGTCTTGTTGTAGATGTAGTCGAAGACAACAGTGGCATTTTCAATCGTGTTGACCTTGTCCTTTTCGTAGTATGGGTAGAGGTCCGTGCCAATGAAGTCGACGGCTTCAATGACAGCGGTGTTGGAGGAGTTGGACCAGGCGCTCCAGGAGTCGACGTGTCCGACAGGTTTTCCGGCCAATTCTGTATTGGCGATAGCGGAACGAACATCTTTAATGAAGGCGATGATCTCATCTGGCCCTGTACCGATGCCGGCATTGTTTTTAATGCCGCTTTCGGAGATGCGGTAGAGGTCTTCGCTACCGACTGAGATACCGACGACTAGGTCTGCAAATTTCTGACCGTATTTTGTGATGGCTGCTTGAAGTGCGTTCAGTTCATTCGTGATCGTCTTCGTTCCAGAGCACCATAGCCCCAAAAGCATAGTGGTATTGGTGTCGACGGCGGCTTGGAAGGCTGAAATTGGCGTGTCAGTCGTTCCGGCCTGGACGTTGGTGTAAAGCCGAACGCTGTTGAACGTGCCGGGAGAGCCATGGAGCGCTTGCGCAGTCTTGAACTCTTTCTCAAAATCGGATTGCTGCTTCGCTGTGCTGTCGGCGAGAGTGGCGCCTGAATTGAAACCTAGATAGGCTTGTTGTTGAGCGGTTACAAGCGCAATATAGGGCGCAAGCAGTAGTACTTTCGGGGGGAACATGATCGTGAGGCTAGAAAAGGGCGACAAAGGGTTAGAGTGGTAGGATTATGACACAGAAGGAATTGCGGCCTGAGAGGTCTATTATATGAGCGAGAAAAGGACACAGATCTGAAGGCTCATGCCGACTCGGCAGGGTGTATGGCGTTGTCCACAAATTAACCAAGAAAGCGCCGCATCAAAATAGCACCTCGTGCCGTTAACATGGCCATTAGTATTCTGCAGGATCAAAAGTCAAAGCAAAAGACAGGAGGGTGATCAAGGAACCAGGGACAGAAGCACAATAAGGAGGCGGGATGGCCAATGAGCAAAGCTGGCCATTGAACGACATAGCGATGGAAATACGACGGAATGCGAGAGTTCTAGGATCATGGCCGAAGCCAAGTTGGGGGCGGCGCCCTCAGCTGGTCTTACAGTAGCTATTCGCTTACTCGCTCTACTGCGGAGATTGCCCTTCAGCCCTGCGCACGCCGGCCTCCTTTCACGTATCGAGCCATGCAGCTGTTGGGTAGCGGATTCTAGGAAGATCGACGGCATTATCGTTGGGTATGTTCGGGGTGTAGTGTGAGAGTTTGGTGTTCACGGCTCGGCTGAGCGCCCGCTGAGTTGCTGAGCCGCACGTGACACTAACAACCCCCGTCGACACGGCTGAGCCTGCAGCCAAGCCGTGAACATATTTGAATATCTTACCCCCCCCGCTGATTAAGTCGTACCACTAGCCTATTAGGGGGTCGATGGAGCGATATATTCGTTCGATATTTAGTGTAAGCAAGTCAAAACGAGCGATCGACACGTACTAGCAGTATTAAGTTAGTCGTTTAAAATATCGAACCTAGTTCTTGGCAAGTATCATTTGAAACAATGTTGTATAACATTAAAATCTTTAACTATTTATACGTTTTAATTAAGCCCTCCAAATAGCTTGTATTTTCTATATTTGCCTTTACCACCATGCCTTTACCACCATGCCTTTTAATCCTATCCCTTGGCCCGTCAGCGTCCAACGAGTAAGTGGTCCGTGCGCGAACACCGGTTTCGAAATAACGCGTGCAACTACATAGATTCCATCAATTAATTACCTACCACAATGTAAAATACGGTTCTGCAGGAAGGATAAGTGCTAGCAACTTTATATCGAGCGACTTAACTCCTAAAACTAGGCACGCATATCAAATTACCACAAAACTAAAGCCCTGCACCCCCCAGTACAGGCGTTGAATTCAGCACGATTGATTGGCTAGTTCTTATCGATAACCGTTGGACGTAAGTTGACGGGCCAAGGGATATGTGATGTTAAACCGGGCTTACAGCTCGGGGGTCACGGAAAAACTCGGCGGGGTCACAAAGTTCAACGGGGTCACAACCTTTCTAACCACGCTCAACTTGTGACCCCGCTGAGCTTTATGCATATACAGCGCATATACAAATAATTTTTCTTTTAGAATTTAAAGCATTAAATAAATAAATAAATTCTATAACGCTAAAGTTGTATATACCTTGTATATGCTTCTTACTAACTAGAGCATTAAATAGGTTAGCTAGATTATTAGTGTATAGTATATATACTCCATACGCCTAATAAGGTAGGCTATACTATAGTTTTATATACCTATATTATTACTTATTAAGAAGTTGTTTAACTATTATAATATAGGTATCTTATAAATATAAGCGTATATATCTATATTGTATATATTAAGTATAGGTTAAGTATATACTAAGCATATACTTAACTTATACACCATATTACTTATATAAGGTGGGCTGCGTTATAGTATCTATTTAGTATATGCTAAGTATATACTAGGTATATACTTAACACGTATACTATTAATAAGCCGTTAAACTACTGTGGTATATTCTTATGGGTATATATATATACTTAGCATATATATCGCATATTTAGTACATAAGGTCGCTAAAGCTAAATTATAGCTACTAATGCGCGTTCTATATAGGTAAAAGTATAACCCCACCGACCTTTTTCCGGCGCTCCATTAGTGACCCCATTTAGCTTTTACTAACCCCTATTAGTGACCCCGTTTAACTTTTCCGTAACCCCTACAAGCTACACCCTATATTAAACCTACCGTTAATGTAGTGGAGCAGCTACGCCGCGCGCATAGCGCTATCTTGGTCGCGTTAAGCCAGCCTTTATAACTACCCAATTTTATCTACTAAACTATTAATAAGACTATTTAGGGCGAAGCTTATATAGAGGATAGGCTAGCACGTTATAATGACTTACTAAATTTAAGCGGAAGTAAGGAAGGCGGCTAAAAAAAAGAGGTTATATATAGGCAAGGCGGAAAAGAAGGCGCTAGCTCTACTAGCTACGAATATCTATTAAGCCGAACTTCGCCCTTAAAAAAAGGATAAATTCTAAAGAATCTTTATAAGGAAATGCGTTAAAAAAAGGAAGCCTAGAGTATAACTTCTATTTAATTAAGGCCCTATTTAACGCGCTTATAAGTAAAAGAAAGAAGAAAATTAAGGAGAATAATACTTCTAGTAGAGAGGTTTGCTATAGCGAGTTCTTTACTTACTTTAATCTTCTTATTAAACAAGTTAATTGTAACGGAATCCCCCGGGAGGTACATATCTAATAAGACGGTAGGAGGTTTTATCTATGTCCCATCTATGTTCTAGAAGACATAGTTAGATAGGTTAGGGGCAAAAGGTTTTACTAGCGTTTTGGAAGAAATATATAGGAAGCTAGTTCCCCTTTAGAGAAGAACTAGCAATTAGTCTCTAAATAGAAGTAGTTAGAAGCATTTATCCTTCAATACGTAAAACTTATTCTACCTTTAACTTACCTTCTACTTACCTTTAACTTACCTTCTACTTACCTTTAACTTACCCTCTACTTACTAGTAACACTGTTAATTAAATAATTATACGTTCTGGTTAGGCTGGCTTCTTATAATTCTAATTACTTACAATACGTTAGGAACGTATAGCTATTAGTTAACAATGACGGACTATACTCCTGTACCCTATAAAGCAACGCCCTTACCGCAGGAAGCTTAAAGAGTCTCCTTAGAGAAGCGCATTTCCTCTACTTACGAAAGAGTAGACTAGGAAGCCACGGCTGGTCCATTTAACTTTATAAGACCCTTAAGAACGATTACCGCTAGAGAATTATTAAAGAGGTTACTACGCGAGACCCTATAAAAAACAAAAGAGTTAGAGATATAATTAAGATAAGTATATTAGGACTACTAAGAACAATTATAAGAACAGTTAGGAGAAGTATAGACACCCTAGACATGAAGCGGACTCAAAGGGGCAACGCTACACTACGCTATAATATTAGAAAAACCTAAATTCCGTATAAAGAAGCCTAATAAGTATAATAGTAATAGTCTCTAGAACTATAATCGTTTTATCTATTAATATAAAACTAAGTTTTGGCTAGATCTAAAATATTACTCTAACAAGTATAATTAGATATTAATTACTTCTACCTTCCTACGTAGCACCGTTAAGAGTTTATAGATACGCTATAAGAAGAAACTTACTATACCCCTTAAATTTAGCAAACTTAGGACCTAGTTAGTTAATTAGGTCCAAAACCCTATTAATTAAGGGATGGACTATAACTAGTGATACCATAACGCTAAACAGCGGGATAGTTCGACTGTAGTCTAGTTCGTAAACTACTTAGAAGAACTAGAAGACAATATACCCTACTTAGATCTATAGGATAACGCTATATAACTTTACCAGTTACTCGCTAAACTATAACCTAAAATTTGACGGGCCATATAAAAAAAGGGCGAAATTCCTACCTCTTAAGAAAAGCTTGTTTCTAAAGCTACTTAGATTAAGAATACTAAAAGAGACCATCTAGGTAAGCGAAAGGAATAAAACACTAACGATAAAGAGCGTAGGACTAGACCTAGCTTTAATAATAGGGGTAGATTCTAACCTAACCGCTCTACGGAAGGATAACGTAAGTAGGCCTTACAGCCCTAAAGCAACGCTGGTTAACCCTAAAATAATAATAAGTAAAGATTTAATTTATAGGAGGGAAACTAGGAGACACGTACCTATTATAACTGCGGTAAAAAGGGCCATATAAGCCGCTTCTACTAGTAAAAGAAGTAAGAGTCAGCCTAATTAGGAAAAGAGACAGCCTAGTAGATCTTTACTCCCTTATACTAGGCTAGTAAGAGAAGGAGGGAGTAAACTACTGTATAGTTATTCCTGTCTCTATTTAAGTTAATAATAAATAGGTAACATAAGACTGCCTTATAGATAGCGGCGTAAGTATAAGGTTTATTTCTTAATTACTAGTAAAAGAATTAGATTTGGACCTTAGCGGCTTATAAGTGCGCACTATTTAAAGTATTAAAGGCCACTAAATTCCGTGCTATAGGGAATAGACGTTTTCCGTTACTAGCTAGGACCGCGATAGTCTATAAGATATATAGGAGATACACTTTTGCGCTGCAGAAATTAAGGGGTATAACCTTATTTTAGGATACCTATAGCTTTACTAAGTTAACCCAGATATTAATTGGCCTTTAGCCTTATATTAATACTAGAAGTCTTAATTACGCATTATAGTTAAGGATTAAGAGACTTTCCTAAGCTATATATAAGAAGAAGGGTAGGTATATGCTATATATACTACTCTTAACCCCAAGAATAAAGATATAGGGTATTTATTTTCGGATATCCGGCTATACATAGTTAAGGAACTAGAGATTCTGTAAAAATATATAGACTTAAAAGAGGTTTCTAATAAAGAGGCTATATAAACCTTACCTAACCCTATATTGGTTAAGCATAAGATAGATATAGGAGATAAGCAACCTCCTTTTGGATTACTATATAACTTATTAGAAAACGAGCTAGCCGTATTATATTAGTATATAGTAGACAATCTTTAGAAAGGATAGATTTAGCCCTTTATAAGCCCGGTAGGGGCACTAATTATATTTATACCAAAGAAGGACGGGACCCTTCGCCTCTATATTAACTATTAGACACTTAATAGGATTACTATAAAGAATTACTACCCGCTACCCTTAATAGGGGAGCTTATCGACAGGCTGTTAGGCGCGAAGATATTTACGAAATTAGATCTAAAAGATATATACCATTAAATCCGGATTAAAGCCGGCGATAAGTAGAAAACGGCGTTCTAAACATAGTATGGCTACTTTAAGTACCTAGTAATGCTATTTGGGCTTACTAACGCACCAGGGATATTTTAGGCCTATATTAATAAGGTATTATTAGGCCTATTAGATACGATATATATAGTCTACCTTAATAATATTATAGTCTACTCTAATAACTACAAAGCATATACGTATTATGTATAAATAGTACTAAAAAGACTACGGGAATACGAGCTCTATATAAACCTAAAAAAATGCTCTTTCTTATCACTAGCATTAATTTTTTAGGCTTTATTATTAGCGTTAATAAAGTATTAATAGAGAAAAGCTAGGTAGACGCTATTAGGGAATAGCTATACCCTATAACGTTTAGAGAAGTATAAGTTTTTTTAGGCACGGCGAACTTCTACTAAAGATTTATTATTTATTATTTATAAGTAATACTTCCAATTACTAATCTACTAAAAGGATCTAAGAATGGCAAGAAGTTAGGACCCTTTATATTTAGGGAAGCTACTAAGTAGGTAATAGACTAGTTAAAGGATTTATTTATATTAGTACTTATCCTAATACACTTCTATTAGGAGCTATGTATATACCTTAAAATGAATATATCCGGCTTTACCCTAGGGGCAATTATATCTTAATTAAAAGACGGAGAATAGCATTCTGTAGCATTTTAGTTAAGGAAAATAACCCCTATAAAGCAGCGTTATATAACGCATAACTAGGAGCTACTTATAATAATTACAGTAATAAAGCACTAGTGATATTATTATATAGGAAGTAATTATCTTATTAAAGTCCTTATAGACTATAATAACCTAGAATACTTTATAACTATAAAGGTATTAAGCAGTCAATAAGTAAGATAGGTAGAGGCACTATTATAGTATAACTTTAAAATTATGTACCGCCTAGGAAAGATAAATCCTGTTAATAGGTTATTAAGACGTCTAGATTATAAGATAGGGAGAATCTAAGACAGCATAGGGGAAATAATCCCTATATTGCAAAATTTACTTAAAAAAAAAGAAGACTCTTTCCCTAGAACTATAGAATTTCGCGGTAAGATAGAGGTCCTAGTAATGTAGCTATAAAGCAACATAATTATAAAGCCGTAGGATATAGTTATAAACTAGGTTATAAACTAAGCAGATATTATAAAGTTGGCGTACCCTAAAATTAGTGAGAATTCTATAGGATGTGCTAGAGGTGTTGCAGCACCTTTAACTTAATAGCGTATTAGCTGCGAGTTTTCGGATCTAAGGGGAATAGGTAAGATACCTATTCGTAGCGTAACATACTATATAACGGTAGGAGAATCTACTAGCGCTAATAGTTTAAAACGTCTTATGCTACACCTTAAGTCTATAATAGCGGCAGGCAAAATAAAAGTAAGCAATCTACATAAAACCTTTTTAGATCTTCTTCTTTAAGCTTAATAAAGGGACGCCTTCGCCTTTAGGGAGAGGTAGAAAAATATAATAGAGACTAACTTAGCCAGAGTTACTAAGAAGCTATAATAGCAAGACTAAAAGGGTCTGTTGCGCTTTAAGGGTGCTGTATATATCCTAAAGGACTAAGCGATTTAAGACAAAATTCTAAAGATCTTCTATAATAACCCTCTTAGAGGTCACTATAGTGCTAACAGAACCCTTAAGGCCGTTTAAAGGAAATACTTTTAGGATAGAATATCTAAAGAGGTTAAGGACTATATATTAAGGTGTAATATGTGCTAAAGGATATAGGTATCTAGGCATCGCCTATACAGCAAGTTATTAGTGCTTCCTATTCCGTAAGGACCTATATTAAAATTAACAATAGATTTTATTATAGGCTTACCCCCTACTAAGACAAGAACTAGAGAGGTTACTAACGCTATCTTAGTAATTGTTAATAGGTATATAAAGTTTTTAGGATACTTTACTATTATAATAACGATTACGGCAGTAGAACTGGTAGACTTATTTTTAAAATAATAGCTCTTATTCGGTATGTTAAGGGGAATCGTATCTAATAGAGGTACCGTATTTAATAGTGCATTTTAGTCTTTATTCTATCTCTTATTAAAAATACGGCAAAGGATAAGTACTGCCTTTTATCTATAAATAGACAGGCTAACAGAGCGTCTAAATGCGTTATTAGAACACTACCTCTGCTACTATATTAATTATTAACAGGATAATTAGACATTGTGGTTAGCTTTAGCGTAGCATATATATAATATAAGCATCTATAGTAGTACAAAAATAACCCCTTATAAAGCATTGTTTAGGGTAAAAGCAAATAACCCCTAGAATGTTAAGGACATCGTTCCTAAAAGAAAGGCACTAGCGGCGTTTAAAAGAATTAAGTAAATAAGAATTCGTAGAAAGGAACTTAAAAAGCACTTACTAGACGCCCAGGCCGTATAAAAAAGGTACTATAACGAAAAATATATACTAAAAGAATTCAAGATAGGAGACGAAGTCTTACTATTTATAAAAAATATCCAAACAAAACGCATTAAGAAGAAGCTGGATCACCAGTAGCTCGGACCCTTTAAAATAGTTAGAAAAACTAAAGAAAACTAAGCCTATAAATTGGAATTACTAAAATCTTATTTAATATATCCTATACTTTATGTTTCCTTACTAAAGCTATACTAAAGAAGAGATAGTGTAAAACTGCCCCTACCTAACAAAATTAATAGGGAACTAGAATGGAATATAGAAGACATTTTAGACTAAAGATAGCGCTAGAAGAAGCGCGAATTTTTAGTTTATTAGAAAGGATACTCCTAAGTATATAATAGTTAGGAATCTAAAAAGTACCTTAGCTAGGATATAACACTACAATTAAAACCTTCTTAAGAACTAAAGGTAAAGATTTAGAAATGGTTCTGGATATGCTATAGGTAAAGCAATAGAAAAGACCCTATAAATTAAAACTATAGGATTAAGTATAGGCATTAAAAACGGAAATATTTCGCTATTATAATAGGGATCCTAGAATTCTATAAGAGGAAGCCTATAAAGATCTATAAGAGAACTACTAGGGATACTATTTAAAGAAGACGCCGTTTAAGAAGGAGTAGTAGCACTATAAGAAGTGGCCTTAGGGATTTAGAGGGATTTTTAGGAATAAAAGGAGAGTATCTAGCCTGGCACCAAAGATACGTAGTAGAGTTAATAGTATAAAGAGGAGCAAAAGGACAGCCTATAAAGAATTAGAAATTTTAAGGAATTATAAGGCACCTATAGGAACACTACCCGTTTATTATATATAGGGATCATAGTAATACACTGCGTTTATATAGATTATTACCAAAGCTTAAAATAAAGGTACCCCTAAAGTATAAAGTTAATTCCTAATAATAGGGCATCCTAGAGGCACCTAAAAAGCACTACATAAAGCTATTCTATAAAAAGAAGGAAAGAGCTAGGTAATAACTTAAATACTAATAGTAGAAATAGGAGCCTCTTCTTCTATCTTAATATTATTATTAACGGTATTATTAGCTCCTCTATCCTTAGAAGCATTAATACTTCTACTAATATTCTTCTTAGAACGATAGGTACTAGAAGGACTAATATAGGTAGGAGACTAGTAAGGAGAACGTTTATCTTAACCTTTATTGCTATCCTTAGTATCCCTAGGTTTTAAATCGGCGTTTAAGTAGGAATTAGAGAGATATTAGCTAAAGGAGTTAGTATAGTTCCTAAGTAAGTTACTAGAGAAACTTACTTAGCTAAAGTAGCCTACGTAAGAGTACGAATGTTATTATTAATAAGGGTAAGCTGTTTGTATATACGCTCCTAGACACTATATATCTAAAATCGTTATATCTCTATAGTAGTAGAAACCCTTATTAAATTAAAGAGTCTATAAGCGAGGGAAGACACCTTCTATCCCCGCCTATTACTATTAGGATATTAGCGGAAATCTTAGATAGCGCGTTAGAGCCTATAAGTCTTATATATATAGATAGCGGGGATCTAGTATAATTAGCGAAATTTAGAATAGGACGGAATGGGAAATACTAGGACGTAGGTTTTTCTCCTACTATAATAATAGGAGTACTTAGATTTGTTTTTGCCGGAGTAAGGCATCTTATAGACGTGGAAAGGATCCTATATAAGAGCATAAATATAGCAATAATAGTATTTTAGGGAAACTGCTATAGGAGTAATAGACGCTGTCTAGGGCGTTACTAAAAGAGAAATAACACTACCGCTAGTCTAGGGATGCGTAGAAGGACTATAAGCCATTATAAGAGAATACTCTAAGAAGTTAGCATCGTTATAAGAGATAAGGTAGGGATCCTATTACTTATAAACGCGTTAAGAAAAGATAATAAGGCAGTAATAGAAGTACGGCTAGAGATACAGAAGCTAAAAGGCGAGATGTAATAAAAATAGCCTATTTAAGAACGAGATAAATAGTGTTATTAATAGAAGGATAAGGGAGAGACGATAACTTATAAATAGAAAGAAATTAAAATAAAAGACGTTATTATTAAAGCCTATTTAGGTAAATAGGGATAGTAGTTAGTTAACGCGTCGCACCGGATAACCTCTAGATTTATTTATAACAAATTCCCAAAATTAAAGAGGTAAATCCCACTAAATTTTTATTACTATTATTAAAATCCTATTATAAAAGCACTATAAGGAGCTAGGGTAGGAGAAGAGTAGAGTAATAAAAAATAAAGTAAAGTTCCGCGCTAGTAAAGAGCTAGCAATAAATCGCATTATAGAGTACCTTTTTACTAAGGGTTTCCCTAGTGGTTTTAGCCGGAACTCTATAAAAGCTTAGTAAAGGCGAAGTCTTAGAGAACTAAAACCCTAAAAGGGGAGGCAATTGTAACGGAATCCCCTAGGAGGTATATATCTAATAAGACGGTAGGAGGTTTTATCTATATCCTATCTATATTCCAAAAGACATAGTTAGATAGGTTAGGGGCGAAAGGTTTTACTAGCGTCTTAAAAGAAATATATAGGAAGCTAGTTCCCCTCTAGAGAAGAACTAGCAATTAGTCTCTAAATAAAAGTAGTTAAAAGCATTTATCCTTTAATCCGTAAAACTTATTCTACCTTTAACTTACCTTTTACTTACCTTTAACTTACCCTCTACTTACCAGTAACACTGTTAATTAGATAATTATACGTTCCGGTCAAGCTGGCCTCTTATATTAATATTATTTCGCAACCTTTTAAGAGGACTTAATAGGCCTAACAACAGGCGGCTTAAAAAGAGATAGTTTAGATAAATCTTATATAGAATTTAGGCGATAAATGGCGTATATATAAGGCTCTATCTAACTATAAAAACGGAGATACTAAATCTACTTATAAAGTTAGTAAAAGAGACAAATATCTAGCTATAGTAGAGCCTCTAATTCTTCTACTTATAGTAGAACGCTAGAACGCTATAATAACGTCCTATATAGTAAATAATCTAGCTATAGCTATATTAGAGTCTATAAGGGTCGTTGCTACTACTATAAGGGAGTCTTATATATTTACTACTGCTTTATTAGCTTAGACAATTATCTATATAAGACTTTACGAAATTATTAATTAGATAAGAGATAAGATTAACTAACGCTTTATAGCTAAAGAGAGAAAGTAAAATAAGTATTAAAATAAGGTATTAAGTCTTCTATATGGTTTAGTAGCTAGGAAAGTAGATAAAGAGAGAAAGAGTAATAAGAAGTTTAACTTAATAAGGAAGCTCGTAATATATAATATAAATATTCTCTATTAACAATAGGGAATAGGAGGAAAGTTTTAGCATAGTTATATAAAAAAAGAGGCTATTTCTTCTCTTCTTTCCTAATATTTACTAGAGAATAAATTAAGCTTATTTTTATTACGAACCTTATATCGGCAGTAGTACGACTACTAAGGATAGACATAAATGGGTTGGTTAAGATAGTATAGAAGGCGCTGAAACCGATTAAGCTATAGGATAAAAGGTAGCCGAGTTATATAACTAGTTACGTTATAAGTTCGGAACGTAAAAATGTAGAAACGTGGGAATGTAACGTACCAACGTATTAATGTACTAATGTACTAAACCCTTTACTATAGGGAGGAATTATATATTTAAGGACAAACGGTCTCTATAGATAGTTTTTCTTCTTTATACTAAATCTTAGAATATAATTAGAGTTAATCTATTAAGTAACTACTCCACTAGTTATATTTACATTATTAACTATTCTATACCTATATACTTAGCCCATTAATAAGTTTACTATAGTATTTCCTACAAGGCTTTGTTATACATTTACTACCAAGGTTATAGTAAAAGAAGTTAAATAACATGCTACTAAAAGCAGTAGCTATAACGCCGTTAATGGCAGCAACTACTTTAAGATTAGGTAACGACACTAGTATAGCAAATACTAACTCTTAGCTAGTTACCGTTAGATAGCTATAAGAAATAGTTAATTAATTAATAAATAATAATAGGATATTTAAAGAAAGGATTAATGGGATTGGAGCAGTTAAGGTTAAGTTACCCTTAATTAAGCGATTCTTAGGGGAGATATTAAAACTTAAGGTATTCCTTATATAAATGCACTTTAAGGTTATATAGGAGGGAGTGAAGCTAGGGACGCCTATAGATTAAGTTGCTTACGCAGAATTGTTCTTAACGGAAAGGGTACTTAAGTGGTTTAAATCTTACCTTATAGAGGTATAGGAGTATAGCATAATAACTACTAACTAGGAGATACGGTATATGTTTTTAAATTAAAACGGGTTTATAGAATGCTTAACGCAAATATTTAGAGACCTAGAGGCAACCACTATAGTAAAGAGAAGGCTTTAAAATCTAGTATAAGGACTTTAGTAATTAAATACACGATATAGTTTTAAATATTAGTAATATAGGTTAAATAGAATAATAAAGTATTTATAGTATAGTATAAGCAAGGACCAAAGGTAAAAGTCTAAGATATAATTATTTTAATAAAAAATGCGGATACTCTTAGGGATTTAATTAATTGAGCAATTAAGATTAATAATAGGATTTACTAAAGAGAGCAGACTAAGGAGGGTTAGAATAGAGTTCCATAGTTATATAAAGCGCAAAGTACATAGCGATAAAGTTAAAATTAGAAACTATAGTATAGCGTAGAGCTAATAAATCTAAGTAGTACTAAAGAAAACAAAAAATAAAACAAACGACTATAGAAACCCAGAGGATAAGGTTTAAGTAATTAAAGGTTTAAGAAGTAGAGGCTAAACTAGGGATCTTAGTAACAGAAGACGTTTAGGCGGACTTTATAGCAAGAAAAATAGTTTAAAGAAGGAGCTTATATAAATTATAGAAAATAAAGTTATTTTATTAAAGACTATAAAAGTAGTTAGAATTACTATATAGTAAAAGGAATAAGACTAGTAGACAATATATATGTATAAAGGGATAATAATATACTACAAGGAACAAAAGAGTATTTAATTAAAAGTTTTGCGTTTTATTATAATAACGTATACCAAATTTATAAAGACGCTAAGTATAGCGCAAGCTATTAGCTATAGAAGCCAAAATTATTAAAGTTTAAAGAAACTAACGAACTATCTTACAGATTAGATATTAAGGACGATAAATTTAACATAGATAAAACATTTAGTAATAATAAGGTAATAAAGGTAGCTTACTAGAAGTATATAGACCTTAAAAATATTACAAAAGAGGTAAAGAATAATTCTACTACAGAATAGGGAATATTAGTAGGGATTAAAACCCCACTAGATACAATGTCTATTGCTTTATAAGATGCAAGAAAAAAAATAAACTACTTTAGCATTTAATAAAGGCAAAAGGCTATAGGCTTAAGATTCTTAAGAAGAGATAAGAGATGCTTAAGATTCTTAAAATAGGATAAGATAAGCTTAAGGACCTATAACGGACAATAACCGATAGAGTAGAGTAATGGCTTAGTTTAGCAATATATAAATAAGCTTAGGACGAAGTTTCCTTGAGGTATAAGACTCTTAAAATAAGATAAGTAAGATTTAAGACTTTTAAAACAAGATAAGAACACTATAGAAGCCTAATTAGACTAAGGCTGGAACTAAGCTTAGGAAGGAAGCAAGCTTATAATTAAGATTTCTAGATACGAATAAGGACTATTAAACAAACTAAGATTAAAAAGTAAGAAAACTTTAAGGATTTACTTATAAGGCGAAAACCAAAAGAAACTATAGAGGAATTTAGATAGAGAATCCTTATATAGTAAGAACAAAAACTAGACTAGAAATCTAGTATACTAGGCCGTATAAGGAATAGAGCACCTATATAAAGAATTACTAATAGGCCTAAGGTAGGTACGCTAAGAGCTAAGTAGCTTACTAAACTAGAAGATAAAGAGGATCTAGGAATCCCTATTAGATTTAAAGAATAATATATAAAAGGCTATTATAACGCAGTAATAAGAAGATACTTCCTTACGGATAAGCTGTATACACTCTAGCAGCTATACTAAAAGTGGTATAGGTAGAGATATAATGATAAGTAGGAAGTTTTCTATATATAGTTAAATAAGCGAGTTATCTAGAACCACCCTATTACGAAAAAGGCTATAAGTCACATTAAAGGAGCCTTAATTATAACGTTAAAAGATTTAGAGGAACAATTAGAGGACTAAAGAAGTAAAAGGCAAATCTTAGTACCTGTAAATAAAGTTATAACGTTTAGATTAACATAATAAAGGTTTAAACTTAAAGATAAAAACGAGTTAAGAGTTAACCTAAAGCACCTAGTATATTATACGCTATTATAGATTATATATATGGATAATATATATATATAATATAAGAATCTAAAAGAAAAGAATTAAAAGTACCCTATAAGGATATATTGGGCGCTAAATAAGCAATAATATAGGAATACTAAGTATATGCACAGATAGCATTTAACGGGAATTTAGGAGTTAGGAGACTTAACACTTTAACTAGAAAAATTCCTTATAGAAAAATACTTAAATGGATAATAGTAGTGGGAATACCTAAAGAATATATATCTATAGTATTTAGAGGATAAAAAGTAAACTAGGCATTAGCTAAAGAGCGAGCTAAGTATAATAGGATTAAGTAGCTAATAGTTAGGAAAAGTAGAGGCCTATAAAACTAGAGGGAGCTAATAATAAAGCCTTAGACCCTTAAAGGAATTTAGGGATAACACTTAAATCTACAAGTTAATTAGTAAGATTAATAGTTTAAAGTATTAATAGATAGTAGAGCGACTAGAAACTATATCTTATTAGTAATAGCTAAAAAAAATAGGATTACCTTATAGGTAGAAGAAGTAACCTTACCTATTAGTTATAATTTTAGGAGATCTAATAACCTATAAAGGAGGGATTATTAATCTTAAAATAGGACCTATTTAGATAACTATTAAAGGGAAACAAATTAAGATATCTTTTAATATCCTACTATTAGGACGGGATAAAGCAGTATTAGGAATGCCTTAGTTATAAAAATATAATCTAAAAATTAATTAGATTATAAAATAAGTTAATATTAGGGATACTTAACGATATAAGATATAATAGTAAACTAAGTTAGTATAGTACTAAGTTAGAGCAATATATAAAGAGACTAAGTAAGGCTTAAGTTATATACTAAAAAGATACTATAAGTATGGTAAGAAACTATAGAGCCTAGAAAGCGAAAAACTAGCAGATTATATAGCGTAGGACTATAAGATAGAATTAGAACTAGGAATAAATTTAAGGTTCTTTCCAACCTATAAGCTTACTTAAGAGGAGTTAAGAGCACTTAAGGAATTTATTTAAGAAAACTTATAAAAAGGATATATTAGACCATCGCAGTTATTAGTAGAATATCCAGTATTATTCGCACTAAAGAAAAACGGAAAACTTAGGTTATATATTAACTATAAATAGTTAAATAGGATTACCCGAAAGGATAGGTATCCTTTACCCTTAATTAGCGAAATTTATAATTAGATAAGTAATATATAAATCTTTATAAAGATAGATCTAAGATAGGTGTACTATTAGATTAGAATTAAGGAAGGCAATAAATAAAAGGTAGCTTTTAGATTTAAGGAAGAACTATATAAACTATTAGTTATATAATTTAAATTAATAAATATACTAGTAATATTCTAGAAGCGAATTAATAGTATATTAGGAGAACACCTTAATGAGTTTATTATAGTATATCTTAACGATATTATTATCTACTTAATAACTAAGGAAGAACACGGGGAATACGTTAAATAGGTCTTAAAGAGACTATAAAAAGAATAGATGCTAGTAGTAATTAAGAAATACGAGTTCTTTATAAGGAAGACTAATTTTATAGGATTTATTATTAAACTAGGTTATATTAATATAGACTTAAAGAAAATTAAAGCTATAGTAAGTTAGTAGGAACCGGAGAATATAATATAGTTAAGGTTATTTTTAGGGTTTTATAACTACTATAGAAGGTTTATAGCATAGTAGTTAAAAAATATTAAACCTTTTACTAGGCTTATAAAGAAGGAGGAACTATAGGTATAGGGAGATAAATAAAAGAAGTTGTTTAAGGAACTTAAGAAGCTGTTTACCTAGGAGCTAATCCTTAAGATTTATTAACTAGGATTAGACACAGTTATAGAAATAGACGTATTAGACTTTATGCTAGAAGTATACTTGCTATAAAAGTATAGAAATATATAGTACCTAATAGCATATTATAGTTAGAAGATAATACTACTAAAGTTAAACTATAATATCTATAATAAGGAGTTATTAGGTATAGTTACAGCACTTAAGAAATAAAGAGTATTTTTATAAGGTGTAGAAAAATTATTTATAGTTAAAACGGATTATAAGAACCTAATAGGGTTCCTAATAATAAAAGAACTTAATTATAGATAGGTTAGATAGGCAGAGATGCTTATAGAATATTATTTTAAAATTTAGTATACTAAAGGAACTAAAAACGTAAGATTAGATACGCTAAGTAGAAAGGCTAAATTATAGAATAATAAGAAACCATTAGGAGCAATACTACGTAAAGATAGTAATAGGTTAATTAGATATAATTACCCTAAACTAGTAATAACTTAAGAGGATAACAAACTAGAAAGAGTTTATAAGATACTAAAGAGCTTTTAGGTATAAAGGATTCTAAAGGTATAGCTAGAAGATTTATAGGTAGATATATATAAAAACTGAAAAGCGAAGTATATCCTAAAAGGCATAGTAGAGTATTTCGTAAAAGATTTCTATAAAGGAATAACTTAAGGGCATAATAGAGTAATAGGCTTAGTGTTAAGACTTTAGGAAGAATAAATTATTAATAGAATCTAGGGTATAGCTAGGAAAGTAATAAAAGAGTGTTTAAAATTATTAAAGAAATAAACTGTTCGTACTAACTTAATAGCACGAGTGAGTTAGATCCAGGGGCACGAAATACGTGTAGTATCGTATACTCTTTTGGATGATGGTGACTGTCGATTATATAAAGCAGACTACGTAGTCTATATACTGATACACCTCCCCCCTAATTAGTCAGTGCTTCATAAGTGCACTAGACGCGTAAGTGAGTGGTTAGTGCACTAAACGCGTAAACGTGTACCTGGTGTACCGAACGCATAAGCACGCGGTTAGTACAACAGGTGCTGTAATTATACACTAGCGGTACTTAAAAAATGAAACCACCTGTATATAGCCTCCGTAATTACTTTTAATAAAACTATAAAACACAAAGGAAAATACATAGGAAATCTCCCCCAAGGTGCCGTCTAGGCTACCTTCTAAATGGTGCTCCAAGCTGGCTGTAAGTCCTACTTACGGTCCGTAAAATGAACTGTACGGCCTTTTAACGGGCCGTGAATGCACTATACGGCCTTCTGACGGGCCGTAGCTAAACCGTAAATACTCCGTTAGTCTCGCTCTACCCATTCTGTGACCTTTAGGTTAAGCTTATTCGTATTAATTAGGGTTTTAAGAGCTTAATATGGCTTTGCCTTAGTTATGGCGTCTACTAGGTTGTCTCCGCTACTAATCTATTTAACCTTTATAATCTCACGTCGTTTATAGGCCTAATATAAGCACATTAGGTCGACTATAAGCCTCTTCTCTTATATTGTACCTAGTTTAACTAGGTAGTTGTAAAGGGACTTTAAATTAGTGTATAAAACTAGGGGTAACTGCTCTAGTTATAGAATCTTCTGGACCGTTAATTTGATTGCGGCTGCTATATCAAATCTATAAGCTAGTGTATATAGTTTAGAAGCTAGTACACTACGGGTTACTTATTTATACTTAATTAAAGACTAGTACAGTATATTTGCGTCCTAATTACGGTCCATAAGTATAATTACAAAGCCGATTTATAATAATAGGTCTTTATTATTGGTAAAGGAGGCATCCGTAAATGCTAGTAAGCTAAGGGAACTTAGGTCTAGTGGTATAAAAGTAAGTCCCCTTACTGCATTATCAATTTGCTACTAAATACGCTTATTAAGCTGCTTAATATTTTCTTCTTACGGATCTACTACCTGGGCCGCAAAGGATAAGTTATAGGTAGATTTAGGTTGGCAGACTATGGCAATATAGGCGCCTCTTGCACGCTATATAGCGTATTAGTCCTTTATATTTACGGTCTTACGGGTCTCTCTGCGGGAACTAGTAAGGTCTATAGGCTTTGCTATAATAAGCTTTAGGTTTTAAGCTTGGCGTTCCTAAGTCAGCTTAATTAGGTTGCCCTTTTAGGTAATTAGGCCTCTATTAAACTTAATTAGATTCTACTTAGTTAACTACTTTTGCGGCTTTACTAAGAACTTGGCCTTTTATAGTTTAGTTTCTTTAGCGTCCGTAAAGGTCTAGTCTGCTAGGAAGAGGGTATTATCTGTTTAGAGTCTAACAATACTAAGGCCGTTTAATGGGCTGTATAGGAGGCAGGGGTCGTAGGTCGACTGTTCTATTTTAAGTTTACTAACGTGGTGCTAGTAGTATATCTTAAACCAATGGTTTCCGGCTTCTAGTACTCCATAAAGAGGTTTTACAACCCATAAAATTATTCCTGGTTGTAAGTTAAGCTCACAGGGTGGTTATATAAAGATGTCTCTACTTAGGTAGGTATTTGACTGCATATAGGCTTGTAAAATGTCCCGTAAGTAGAGGGCTACAGGTTTGATTTACTATAGTCCAGGTATAAGTACAAGTATAATCCGTTAACTAACTTATTAAATTATAGGCAATTGCGTAAGGACTAAGTCCTTTCCCTAGTCGTTATAAGCTTATATAATAAGCCTTAACTTTTTAAAGGCTTTGTCAGTACTAGGGTGCTTAATTTTGTTAATAAAGCATAAGTTAAATATACGGACGCCTTGCGGAACGTCTTTCTCCGTTATAACCGCAAAGACGCCCTTCTTAAGTAGTCCGTTAATCTCTTTGCGTTATAAGTCTATAAAAGGGGTTTCCTGTACTAGAACTAATATATCCGTAGGCGGAGATTGCCTTGCGGATATTCCTACGGAGATTGGGTAATTTTCTATTATAGTATTCTTAGTTATAGGGTGCTTTTGGGGGCGTCCTTAACTACGCTTTACGGTAGGTTTAGTAGGTTTCTGGGGGACTTTTAAGGTAGGCAGGGGTGTTTCTAGTTTGTCTAGTTTAACGGGTGCTTTTAGTTCGTCTAGCTTAACGTCATAGGTGTTTTTAGGCCGAAAGTAGGGTTTTACGGACGTGCTCTTAAAGCTAGTCGGTCCGCTAGGGAGTTATACACAGTATGTTTCGTTTTCTACAGCTAGTAAACGGTAAGGTCCCGTCCAGTTGCCGCTTTTACGCTATATAAGGACTTTAGAATTGAGCGGGAGGTTATAAACTAAGGTCGTATTAGGTCCATTACGGTAATATAGGGCGCTATTAACAGCTTATTTGGCCCGTAATTTAACTATTTTGGCCATTGCCTTCCGTATTACAGCTACTCGTTCCATAATAGACGGGGCAGGAGGGCCTAGGTTACTTATCCTTAGGTAGGCTCCATAAACTAAGAGGGTGGGTACTAGTCCGTCAGGGCCAGTAGTGTCGTTAACGGCTTTTACAGCTATCTATAAAGCTAGTTCCTTTTAAATGTCCTTATACTCGTCTATAATAATCTAGTAAGCTCTCCATAGAGCTAGGTAAGCTCGCTTAATAAGCCCGACAGACTAATACGCCTTAACTAGAACAGCTTTTGTTAAT
>Ga0307515_10006506_pt1 | contig 23371 bp, 16 predicted proteins | sample 17_EM_MG_FD_194513 | JGI IMG/M metagenome (GOLD analysis project Ga0307515, IMG submission 194513) | Populus trichocarpa ectomycorrhiza microbial communities from riparian zone in the Pacific Northwest, United States - 17_EM | ecosystem: Host-associated > Plants > Roots > Unclassified | place... | reverse complement strand
GGGGCTACACCATACTCTCTAGTATATGGAATGGAGGCAGTGGTACTATTAGAAGTAGAGATTCCCTTTTTAAGGGTCCTTATGAAATCAGGGCTCGAGGAGACTGAGTGGGCCAAGATACGATATAAGCAGCTAAATATGATCAGCGAGAGAAGGTTAGCCGCGATGTGTCACCACCAGCTGTATCAAAGAAGGATAGCTAAGACATATGATAAGAAAGTTCGACCAAGAGAGTTCAAAGAAGGAGATCTTGTATTGAGAAAAATCATACTACTACCAGGAGAAGATCGTAGTAAATGGGCGCCCAATTATGAAGGTCCCTACATAGTGAAGAAGGCGTTTTCAGGGGGGGCATTGATACTGACAAGAATGGATGGAGAAGATGTAGTTAGGGTTGTGAACTCTGATTCTATAAAGAAATATTATCCATGATGTATAAGTTCTTATCGAAGCAATGAAAAAGGGTTAGGCCAATAAATTCCCTTTGCATATTTTTCATAGAAAGTGCCTGCAAGTACTAAAAAAAAATAATAAACCCACAAATTTACCCTTGCAACCTCGCGTGATCTCATAGACTCAATTCATCTCTTGTACCAAAATCAGTTTCCCATTGGAATTTTGAAAATTGAACTTGCATTTTGATTTAAAAAATAATGTGATGTTTATTTAAAACAATATTTATGACATTCTACTTGTAGAGTGACACATGAATCAAGCAACTCCTTTATTGAGGTGACTAAACTCTAAACCAAAAGGCATGAATAGAAAATGAACTGTCATCCTCACACCATGACTCTTGAGATATGTTGTTTTAAATGTATGAATAATGGTATGAAGTGAACACATTGCTCATAGACTCATGAAATGCATCTCTTTGCAAAGACCAAACCATCGAATCAGATGAGGCCAAAGTTTATTCATCTTAACTGCTTGCGTTTGAAATGAGGAAAGGCTATATTTGTTATTCCTTTCACATTCTAAAAAGTATATCCCTTGCAGTCCTTTTTTGAGCTTGAATAATTTTTCTTTCATGGAAAATCCCGACTAGGATCACACCCCACACTGGGGACAAGTGAAAATTTCAATGAGAAAAGATGAAAAGACCGTGAGAAAGCTGAAAGGGCAAAAGAGCCCAAGAAACTCATTGACTAGGGGGCATGCCCAAATCACAAGAAAGAGTGATAACCAAGATAAAGTGAGTATACCCTAGAAAAGCAATGAAAAGGAAAAAGGGCGAATCAAAGAAAAGCAAAAAAAAAAAAAGAGGAACGACACAAAGAGTCGAACTGCTGATAGTGATCCTCAGTCTTTGAAACCCTAAAACACTCTTTGAGCTTTATGATCTTTTCTTTCATAACCAAAAACTTCAGCCTACATTACGTGCCTGTAGAAGTCCTTTCTAATCAAGCAAGCAAGCAAACTGGATTAATAAGCAATGCTCTCAAAATGCAAAAAGTACTTCTTTATTAGAGTCATGATATTGAGAACAAGTTATTCATTATTATTCATGCTGATAAAATAAATGTTAAAAAAGAGACAAGTTTTTCTCAAACAAAACCTCGAGTTTTTTTTTCTCGAGCCCTTCACTTTGGAAACCCATAAGAAACAGAAGGTCACCTCATGATGTACTTCCACCAAATACAATATTGTCAAATACAAGAGCAAATAATCTCTTTTCCAAGAAAAAATCCGAGTTGCAAGATTTCCAAAGCAAATGTTTTTAAACTTACATCAAAACAATTTTTGTTTTCAAAATGCAAGGTCAAAATTTCAAGATTCATTCTGAACAAATATTCCTTCACCAAACTGAAAATGGGAGAAATGTGAAAATGGTCGTTTGAAAAACCATTATTTGGCAGAGTTGTTGACAAAACACACCTAAGAGCAATGACCAGTACAAGGGGGCAACATTATGTTTAGAAGGAAAAATCAATCCCTTTTAGAAAAAGAGATGAACATTTCCTACGACAAGATAAGGGGGCATCTTGGTTTATAAAAGGCAGCTTGATCCTTTCAGCAAGTGACAACGAATGTTTTTAAAAGTGAGACGGGGATTAATGAATGATCCTCTCAAATAATTGGATGAGATGAAAAATCTTTAACAAGCAAGTGGGTCACGATGGGCACCATAAAGGCTAAGCTGTGTAAATGAATCGGGGAAAAGACTTACATGGGCCAACTTGAGTAGGCTAGAAGCCAAACGACAAAGATTACCCAAATCAAAGGTATCAAGTCGTCATCAATCAAGCAAACAAGAAGATTAAGAAGAAATGAGGGCCTATATTTCAAATCAGGTAAAAATGCATGCATATCATTTAAACTTTGAGACATTGGACAACGAGTTTTGCAAATTCCGTAAGAGACATCTCTAACGAGATCCATCGAATGGAAGGCCACCTTGAAATGGCCAAGTTTGAAATCACTTTTGGAAATTTTTCACCTTTGAGAAATTTTAAACCGGGGCAGGCCGCCCACGAGAATTAGGCCGCAAAAAAAAAATTCTGTGTATTTTTTCACCGCCTTTCTCGACCATCCGAGGTAATGCGTTTCCTAACCCTACCTCCTTTCGAGCGCGCCTTTGAGCCCTCGCCTCCTTTCGAGCGCGCCTTTGAGCCTTCGATCATCCAAGGGTCACCCATTACAAAGAGACCTTTTTTTTTTCCTGGGTTGGTCACCCATTACAATAAGATCACTTCTAAAAAGAAAGAGGAAGGGTTTTTACGTTTATTTTTCTTTACAAAACTTACTATACAAAGTCAGAAGAAAATAAATTTTCCAATGCCTTTGCACCGTAAGCATTGTAAAGAGGGGGCAACTGTCATAACCTAATTTTTTACAACAAAAAATGAATAAAAATGAAATGAACAAAAATTGAGGTTTGGATCAAGACAACACAAATGGGAAGCTTTGAGGGGTTAATCATGTTCGTTTATGACTTTGAAAGTTAATTTGGAAAAAACTTTGAAAGAATTAACTAGTATGGGGTTTCAATTAAACTTTGATTGGGTTTAATTAATAATATCGGGAGTCTGATTGAAGAACGAATAAGTTTAAGGATTTAATTAGGCTTAGAATTAGTTTAATTAATGAAATCAGGGGCATAATTGAATAAATATTAGTTTCTGAGTTAATCAAGGGAAAAGTTACAAGTAATTAAGGTCCAGGGACCATTTTGTAAAAGGCGCTGAAATTCTGTCCAGGGGCCCGATTAAAAAATGTCGAAACTCGGAGGACCAAATGGAGAGATCGCCACTTCCAATCAGAAACGACGCCGTTTGTCATTTCCATTCTTCATCTTCTTCCCTCTGGAAATAGAGGAAGCTCCCTGTGACTAAGCAACGGTGCAGAACACCACCATACATAATACAGTGCACACGACCTCCACCACCAGCTGCTCAGTTTGTGTCTGTGTCCCTCGCTGCAAGAACAAACCATTGACGCGTGAAGAAAATCACTTCCAACAGTCCGACAATGGTAGGACTGTTGGTGTCCCCATCCAACCAAAACACAGAGTCTCAAGCCCTATCCTCATGAAGATCAATGCCCCGGGAAGATAACGATCAATCTAAGATATCCAAGTCTTAGTGAAACACCAGCGCATCCCCTATAAATACAGAGCTGAAGGGGAGAAGCAAAGGAGGGAGACCGATTAAGAAAACAAACACAAGCAGAGAGAGGGGAGATCGAAGAAAAAAGGAAGAGCAGTCGAAAGAAGGAGGAAGAAGAGAGAATTCTCCAGGAGTGCTCGACTGTTACTGTCGCCCTCGTCTTTGTCATCCCCAGGTAAGGCCTTCCTTTTTCCCTTCGTTTCTATTTATTTCATTACAAGAAGAAGAACACAGGGCGAAGGTAATTTAATTACCTTCACCCTGTGCAGCGCACGCGTGGTTTGAACCACGCGTGCCTGCTGCCCACCGGGTCACTAGCTTGGGCTAGTGACCAGGCTGGGCCGGAGGAGTCCAACCCAGCCCATACGGGCAGGGCTAGACTCAGCCCTAAAAAGGGAGTGGGCCGGGTCTGGGCTTTAGGCCCAGCCGGCCCAAAGTGTGTTTTCTAAGGGTGTGTTTGGGAAAACACACCCTTATGCCTTGACCATAATTTTTATGCCCATGTTAGTTTGATATTTGGTCAAACGAACCCCTTTTCGATATCAGAAAATTCCAAAAATATTTGGGGATCTTTGTTGATTTATTTGTGGGCCCCTTGCACTTTGACTTTTTTTTTTCTTTGTATTTTGTATTTTTTTTAGTTATGTGCTCAATCTGTGGCCTATTATTGTTAAATGCAAATCTCGTGCAATGTTTTCTTTTTTTACTTCCATTTAAAAAGGGTAAATAATAATAAAGGATAAACAAAAAAAAATGACATAGAAAATTTCTTCTTCAAATTCATTTTTCGCGAAAATATTCACTGACGCCAGAGTCAGGAGTATCGTATTTTTGGATTTGTGCGATATTTACCAACGGCAGAGTTGGAAATATTTGTAGGAATTGTTCACTGACACCAGAGACAGGAACATGAAAGGAAGAATAAAAAAGAAAAAAATGAGAACAAATTCTTAGCAATTTTAGACGAAACCAGCAATGCAGCCTCCCTTAGGTAGGACGCTTAAGGGGTGATAGCATCTTCCCTTTTGCATAACTAGTCCCGTACCATAGAATCTCTGTTGATTAGTCAGGGTTCCTAGTGACCATAATACTAAGTGGCGACTCATTGAACAAGAGCTTTTCCCCTAAAAAGAACAAGATGCCAGATATCTGTTTCTTTTTCAATCGAGAGATTATTTTTAATTGGTCGTCGCGATGTCTGGGTGTGACACATTTATATAGCAAACTCATGAGCAAGTGAGTCACAGGTAGCTCTAAACACAATGTCATTATTATAAATTTGAGAAATGAGTAAATATTTACTAGTTTTTCTTATAAAAAAAAAGTCATGCCAGCTTGTCCTCTTTTGAAACTATAATCTAACAGATATTTTGTTAACCGTTCATACCATGCTTTCGATGCTTGTTTTAAACCATAAAAGGATTTTTTTCAACTAGTACACATGATCATAAAACAAATTATTAATGAAACATTTGGGTTGTTCTACATAGACCTCTTCTTATATAATTCTATTTAGGAATGCACTTTTCACATTTATCTAATATAGTTTGAAATTTAAGTGACAAGAAATTGCAAGCAATATGTGAAGAGATTCCAAACGAGCTATTGGAGCAAATGTTTCATCAAAATCAATCCCTTCAACTTAATTGTATCCTTGTGCTACCAATCTTGCTTTGTTTCTAATGATTGTTGCATGCTCGTCTGATTTATTCTTAAAGATACATTTGGTTCTAGTTATATTACGACTATTAAGACATGAAACCAATTCTTATACATCATTTATTGTGAACTAATTTAATTTCTCATGCATAGCTTTGATCCAACTTTCATCTTGTTGGAAATTGTCAACCTTCTTAGGTTTAATATACAATAAATAACACATATATGAGACTTGATTGGTAACTCTTTTTATTAACCTCATATCTTTATTCAAATTCTCAATAATGTTTTTCTTAGGATGATTGTGTTTTATCCATAAGAAAGGTTCTTTCTCTCATGACTATTCAAAAACATGTGAAGAACTCTCCTCGTGGTATTTTTTTATCATATTCTGATGAGGTTTCTTTAGTTATCTCAATAATGTTATCGAGACCTTTCTTGACATATTCCTTCAAATTTCTCATCAATAACCACATTGATTAACTTCATGATAGTTTGAGTTCGAAGGTTGTAGACTCTGTAGGCTTTGTTGTGTGATGAGTATCCAAGAAAGATTCTTTTATCACTCTTGCTATTAAACTTATATAAGTTTTCTTGATCTCTTAAGATATAGCAAGAACTTCCAAACACTATGGAGTATTTGACAGTAGGCATCTTGTTGCTCCATAACTCATAAGAAGTGAGTTTTGTTTCAGGTCTAACCATAATATAGTTCAAAATATGTATAGTAGTGTTGACAGCTTCCCCCTAGAAGTATAGTATAACTTTTTTTTACTATTCAACATAGTTCAAGCCTTTTCTTGTATGACTCTATTCTTCCTCTCAACTATAACATTCTGCTAAGGATTGATAAGAGTAGAGAATTCTTGATGTATACCATGTTCATCACAAAAAGATGAAAAACTAGTATTTTCAAATTCTTTATCATAGTCACTATGAATTCTAGAAATGGAAAGATTTTTGTTTACAGTCTTCTGAACAATTTCCTTATAAGATCAAAGGACTATAACTTTTCTCTTAACAAAATAGCTCAAGTATAACTTGAATAGTCATCTACAATGACCATGATATACTTATTTCCACTCAGACTCTCAGTTTGAGTTGGACCTATTAGGTCCATATATAACAATTCAAGGCGTCTTGAGGTTAGAATGTCAATAGTTATGTTGAGCCTTAGATTGTCTTCTTTCCGAACATACTCCACACACCATCTTCCTAACTGGTCGCAGATTTGGTGGATCATATATTGCATCCCTTTTAGAGATATTTGACAAGTCTTTAAAGTTGATGATAAACCATGAACCCTATATCCATGTTATTTATTCATTTGAGCTCATGATTTTTTTTACCCCATTTAGACTGCTGTCAAAAACTCCAAACTAACATAGGATAGTTAGTTACTTCATGCTAATGGAGAGTAGTTAGCCTATGTAAACATGGTATTTTGATTCCTAGCTGATGAGTAGGATGCCAATACTATACGGACTGACACCCCTACACTTATATATGTTTCCTAGCTGACGAATAGGATGTCAATAATATGATATGTTATTTTGACATGCATACCCCTTTTGTTCATTATATGTTTGTTATATACCCTGCTTTGTACAACCATAATCACGTATCTCATAATGTATGTTAGCATGCATAATAATTATTATCTCTCACTGAGTGTTTGGACTCACCCCTCCATTCACTACTCTTTTTTTTAGGTTTTTAGTCCAGTTTCAATTGCAGTATCTTTGGCTATGTTCTTCCTACTACTTTTGGCCAAATTCTTCAACACGTATAGTGTCCAAATCCTTGCTTTCTTCTATAACTATTACTTTTAGCTGAAATCTTTTTTTTTTTTTATCAAATGTAAGTATATATAAGAGATCAAAAATTACAACTCTAGAACCCATAGGAAACCAGAATATAAAACAAAAAAAATGAAACAAAGGGAATAGGCTCCTTAAACAAAAGAAAAAACCAGGGATAGAACAACAAATGGTTAGGGTAGGAACCTGATCCTAGAGGGGTTGCCCAGCCTAACTAAATAAATACAACTAAAGAAACCATTAGAAAAAAAACATAGAAAATACAAGCTTTACTCAAAGAGAAACCAGATAAGGACAAACCCCCAAGACCAAACCGGTAGGAACAATAATAAATAGCTATCATGCAAAGCTTGCATGGCCAAGACACCGTCACGAAGCAGAAGAAACACGATTCTAATGGAAATGAAGAACCATGAATAACTGAACTTGAAACTTTCAGAAAATAGCATCAACTGACTTGGAAACATGCTCAAATAGACGTTTATTCCTTTCATTCCAAATTAAGTGCACAAGGAGAGGGAGAGCAACTCGTCTCATTCTTTGGTGCAACCTCTTACTTCTTCCAGAGAGACCTCGAAGCGCACCAGATAAGGAAGACATGGAACGATTTAGACGAAGTCGCTGCTTAACACGACTTCATAACAATGAAGTCCAATCACAGCTGAAAAACAGGTGAGCATGGGATTCCTCCTCTCAATTATATAGGACACAAATTGAGTCAATAGAGAGGAAGTTGAGTCGATCCTTTGTTCTGAGCTTACCTATGACAGTAAGCCATATAATAAAATTGTACCATGGTAAGGACCACTGCTCCCATACCACACGATGCCAACCGACAGGATTTCCTTTAACCCGAAAGAACTCGTGAGCATTGGCAATGAAAGACCCCGATCCATGATGCCAACCCTGAAGAGTATTAATAGCATCCGAAATACCTGCAAACTGGGCTATCAAATGACTTTTAAGAGAACAGATTGATTTCCATAAAGGAGAAAAGGATTTTTGCATCTCCAAAGGCCATATAGAGCTTTTGGCTGAAATCTTTCTAGTAGGGATCTCAAAATCTTCCTTACTCTTCACGATTCCTCCACTGTTTTCTCTTATATTGAACCTGAAATTTACAATATCAAGAAGTTTTGCATAAAACTCATTGAAAGATTCATCCTCCAGCATTCTTATCTCTTCAAGTCTTAAGGTTAGCATTTATAATTTAGAGTTTTTCATTGTCTTGGTTCCTTCATGAGTAACTTCAAGAATATCTCAAGCTTCATTGGCTATCTCACACATGGAGATTCTTTTAAATTTATCAGGAGACACTGCTATGAATATAGCATTTAGGCCTTTATTATACCAATTACAATCAGTGCATTCATCTCTGAACCAATTATTAAAAGGAGTTTCAGGCTTAGTCCATTTATACTCAACCGAGTGTTAGACTTTCTTTTTCTAGTGATTTGAGGAAAGCTTTTTTCACACTCCACTCGTGTGCCAAAAGTATATGCTGTGAAATTTTGTATAACTCCTTAGTTGGTTGGGCAATCTTACTCCGCTACAAGTGTTGCTCTGCCCAGTGATACTCTTGATTCTTTAATGCTTCAGATTGTCTTTTCTTATATAAATTTTTATATGGTAAAGATAAGAACCTTTGATAAATATTATCTTCAAGCTTCCTAGTCCGTTACGTTCTTAACAGACTGTTATTCGTGTTTCAAAAAAAAATTCTCTGATAGTTATCTTTGGATAACTTGTATTTACTATTTTTTGATAAAACCCATTTGAACTTCTTAAATAATTTATAAACAAACTAGATAATTACAAAAATAATAATGTTATACCCTATAAGATAAACTTGACTAATCCTTTATTTATTTTGGATAAAATAACAATCTAAATAAATTCATCTTTAACAACGCAAATAGTCATTCATTAATCAAAGCCAAACTTTTTGACATTTACAAATGATAACTTCTCTATAACTAGAAAATATATTAGGATTATGTTATATCATATAGTTAGGATCTCTATAGTAAGTGGAAGCGATATCGAACCTATTAACAATATTGATTCTCCAGAAAACATATGTAAAGGCGTGTTGACTTGCTTAATCTTTTTCTTATCAACCTTTCCCTGCTTAAAAAATCATAGTATAAAATATCAACATTAATCCCTATTAAAAATAAATATCCTTCACACTATAAAATTTATGATGGTATTTGTTTTGACTATTATATCATCCACATAAGAATGTCACATCTATCAAGTCTTTTTCTCCTAATGATATTTTCTCCATTAATTTTTGTTTCATAAAATTAGACTTAATGGTTATAACTGACCTTCTATAGGTCTTTATGTTTTCCAAGTTTCCATTTGTAATTCCTATGCCACTAATAATTGCATCGATAACTCTACTATGCCTTTGTTTCAAGATCCCTTCACTTTTCTCAAGCCTTCCACTTTGACTCCTATCTCTTATTTTAAGTCTTTCATCCACGTAACTAGGACCTATCTATCATTTCTAGTTAACGTTCTTCCTTTCCGTGTATTTCTCATATCATTTCTCTTACAATCATGTCTTACATCAAACCATGTATATTCTCACTTTAAAAAGTTCTTTAAAAGTTCTTCCCCAGTAAAGTTTTCAATTTCTTTTTTAAAGTTCTATAGTGCCCAATGTCGTGACTATACCACCTATAAAACTTGTAATAACCCTATTTATTTTTTCCTTTGCAAATAATTCTTGCTAGCTAATGAATATCTTATCTACTCATGTTAATAATGACCATCTTTATCTGAATTATATTCAAAGAAGTTTGATTATGCAACTACCTTCTATACCTACATGTTAGGCCTACAGACCATTGATCCTTCCTCCAGATTTGTCTATCACATCTTCCTTCCTTATTTTTCTTTTGATTCATCCATTCTTTTTTTTTAATTTCATATTTCCTTGGTTTCTAGTGACACCCATCACTTCTTCAAGATGATTATATCATTTAGCCTTTTTTTTCTTCTACTTGCTACATTATTTTAGGTTCCTTCAATTCAAGAGCCTTTTTAAATTTATAACTATTTATTATTGATATCAACGTTAAGATCATCTTATAAAATCTTATCATTAAATCCCCTTACCCCTCTCATCTCTTATATCGTATGATCATCAACATCTTCAAATTTGTTTTTGGTCTACTACTCATATCAAATGAACTGGAAATATGTTATGAAAATATTCTATATTAGGTTGTCTATAATTGTAGATAGATTTGATATTAGTCAACTCCTATAAATTAAAAGTCATTTCTAATTGGATATATGATTTGATTTAGTTCATAGTTTCATGCCTTATTCTCATTTAAATAGGAACATTGTACAAACTATTTTGATTTAAGTCAATATATTGATTTCCAAATAATACTCTTTATTTACATGATATCAAAGCCCAACGATTCATGGTGGTTGTGGTTAGAGGTCATAAAGGATGTGTATCAGGGCTCAATTATTTCTAGTGGTTTTTCGTTGTGTTCTGATAAATAACCATGGATGAAAAAAGTTGCATAACAAGACGTGCTTATATGAGGGGATTATGAGTTTTCCCTATAGAAAAGGACATCTAAGAACTAGTGTATTTTTTTTCATTTGTGTCAATTACTGTTATTAAAAATCCTAGTGGTGGGATCCAATGTGGGGTGACCCTCACAAAGGTATTGTATTAGGGACCCACGATGCGGTGGCCTATACAAAGATATTGTGTTAAGAACTCATGATGCGGTGACCCACAATTAAAAGGATATTTGTGGTTCATAAAGGTTGTTGATTGAGGTCTAAACTTAAGGATAAGTTTTTCTTCCAACCCGAGAAGATTAATGTAGGAGCTGTTTTAGGAAAATAAATATTTTCTTTAGATAATTTTATTTTTTCTCTATTTTTATTTTCCTATTATATATTATTGTGCTTTTCTAGTTTTATTTCTCTATTTGAAGGGAATAATTTTTCTAGTTTATTTTTCCTATTCAGTATTACTAGAGGGTTTTTAGTTTTTCTCTATATAAAAAGTTATAATAGCCTTTCGAAAAGTAGAGACATGGATGAATTAAAAATAAATATTTTAGGTCTCTCTATAATTATGGTATTTTTATTATTTGAGAGTTTTAACTTATAATAAACCTCATTAACCTTTGCCCCTGGTTGCGATAGTTGCATCAAAGATCACTATTGTATCTGTAAAAAAAATGGTTTATGACATTCATAAATGATTACACAAGATTACGTTGGGTTTATTTTATGTGTGAAAAATGTAAGGTAGTAACATTGTTTAAAGATTTTTACCAAATGATATAGAAACCAATATCAGACAAGAATTAGCACACTTCATTATAATAATGGGACAAAATATTCTAATGAGTATATAGGGGATTTCTTGAAAGAAAAAGGGATTCAACATCTGTCTATATGTTATGACACTCCTCAGCAAAATGGAATTTCCAAGAGAAAAAATTAACATTTACTTGAACTGGCTTGTGCCATAATGTTTTCTATAAGGATTACAAAGTATTTATAGAGTGAAGTTATTTTGACAAAATCATGTTTGATTAACAAGATGCCTACTCGAGTTTTGAAATTTCTTACACCATTAGATTGCCTAAAAAAATATTTTCCTCATACATGAATATAAATGATTTGCCAATAAAAGTTTTCAATTGCACAATATTTGTTCACATACTAAGCAAATTTCAATCTAAACTTAATCCTAAAGTTGAAAAATATGTTTTCATCAGATATGCCCTAAACAAAAAATGATACAAATGTTACAACCTTAAACCAGAGAAATTCATGCAAGTATGAATGTTTTTTTTAATAGAAAAATCAACTTTATTGTACCAAAAATCATTTTCAAGGGGATAAAAAAAAGGAAAGATGATGATTTTTAGGACATATCTGTTCCATTACCTAATATAATTATGAACAATAATATTCTCTCAACATCACAATCTAAAGAAAAGAATGTTCATGGTATTGAAACAAATGAAAATACTAGTAAATCATTAGCAGGTGTAAATGTATTGCAATCCATAGAATTTCTCAATTCTAAGACAAGGTACTTATTAGATTGAATGTACTTATTCGATCTAAGAGAATTATTTTATTGTATCTAGACTCATATCAATCCAACCTATTTCATAAATAAAATGTGACCAATTAACCAACCAACAAAACTAGTTACAAATAACATCTGATTGTTGCATCGAAACATATAAATGTTGACTAATCTGACTAACATTGAACTTGGTAGAATGAAATGGTTGAATAATTGAAAAACTATAAAAGGATCAAACTGATTCAAATCCTGACCTTCAAGTTATACTAGAAGAGGAACTCATACGAAAGGTAAAGAAAGACCTATTATTCTAACACAATTTCTTTAGATTTAGAAAAGTGATTCATCTCGAGTCTTGGTTTAATCACTTAACTAATCCACTTGTAGAGTGTGTTTGGTATACTATGTATGAGTGTGAGAGTCTCAACTCCGCTCCTATCTTTTAACGCTAAGTAAAGATTGGTAGAAGCCCTTCAGGAGCTTAACTACAGTAGCTACAAAGAAGGAATTCCTTCAAAAGCTTAGCTATAGTAGCTACGAAGCTACAAAGCTACATTAACAAGTTTCCCTGGACTTCAGGTGTTAAGAAAATCCTCCTTTTGTATTCATTATTGTAGTACATAACAACAATACATATATGATCAGATGTATATATATGGTTAAATTAAAGGATACCCGTATTTGTTTTGAACGTGAATAAACCATATTCTCTAAAAGATGGTCCCGAGAATATTCCAGGTATTCCTACTTCTACTCCTCCATCTATTTTTCCTTGTAATAATGAGCCTATAGACCTTGACATCCCTATAGCTATTAGAAAGGGAGTCTAATCTTCTACTAGCCATCTTACTACTAAATATTTATTTTACCAAAAACTTTCTAATAATCATAGAGCTTTTACCTCTAAGATATCTCAATTATTTATTTCAAGAAATATTCAATAAGCTCTTGATTATCCAAATTGAAAGTTAGTAGTTATGGCAGAAATGAATGCTCTAAATAAAAATGCCACTTAGAAAGTAGTTGGCTTGCCAAGGGAAAAAAAGAAAGTAGGATGTACATGAGTGTTTATAATTAAATGCAAAGCTCATGGAAGCATAGAAAACTACAAGTCAAGACTTATTGCTTTACTCAAATATACAATATTGACTATAAAGACATATTTGCTCCGATAGCTAAAATAAACTTAATTTAAGTGTTATTATCTTCAGCTGTAATTTTTAATTGTTCCTTATATCAATTGGATATTAAAATGTTTTTTTAGATGGAGACTTAGAAAGGAAAGTCTTTATAAGTGTATCATCTAGGCTTGAAAAGAAAATTGACATAGATAAAGCTTGCATACTAAAAAAAAAAGTCTTTATATAGCCTCAAGCAGTCTCCCAGAGCATGGTTTGAGTATTTTGACAAGGTTGTACATTGTCCTTGTTATTGTCAAAGTCAATTATAAACGTTCAAGATAAGATAAAATTGTTATCTTGATTATAAAATTGTTATCTTGATTATTTATGTAGATGATATAATCCTGAGACAATATCAAGTTGGAATAAGTTGGAATGACTTGAAAAGAAACTTGTTGATGATTTTGAGATAAAGGATTTGGGTGCTTTGAAATATTGACTTGGAATGGAAATTTTTAGGTTTAAGGTATGTTTATCACTCAACATAAATATATATTTGATTTATGAAACAATGTTCTTAGGATATAAAGCAACCGAAACACCAATTGAAACAAACTTGGAGCTCTAATCTGCCAAAACTGTAGAAGTGATGAATCAGGAGCAATACCAAAGACTCACAAGCAAATTAATTTTTTTGGCTCACACAAACCTAGATACGGTCTTTATAGTAAGCATGGTCATCCAATTCACGCACTCAAGGGACTCCTAGAAGGTCTTCTGTTTAAGAAACATGGATTTGACATACTCAAGTCTATAATGATGCAAATTGATCTCGTTATCATACCCATGTTGGAGGGAATTTAGTTATTGGCGAAGAAAAAACAAAGTGTTATGGCAAGGAGTGGTGCAAAAGTTGAGTTTAAAGCAATTGTATTTGAGATTTGTGAAGTTGTGTAGATTAAAAAACTTTTAGAAAACTTGAAGATTCTTAACTTCTAAACCATGAAGGTATAATATGACAATAAGGCAGGATCTTAGTTGCTCACAATTCAGTCTTTAAGATAGAACAAAGCATGTGGAAGTTGATAAACACTTTATCAAAGAAATTAAAGATTGATAATGGAATGATTTGTATATTATATGTTCCAACCACAAAGCAAGTTTACTAATATACTTACAAAGGAACTTCACATAAACAATTTTACTACTTGATATCTTTGAGCTAGTGTAAGGGACATGTATTGGGGGGTGAATTAACCACACAAATCTGTACAACATTTCTTCCTTGTACAATGGACATCTATCCCCGGCATTGTAGAGAGAGAAAAAATATGAACACAGAAAATGATGGCAAGCCATGCTTTCATTTCACACTGGCCTGACGCAAGTGAGCTTTAATTTTGCAAAAGGGAAATGAAAGAAGTCATTATCTCGAAGGTTAACAAACTTATTTTCTCCTATACGAAAAAAATACCTTATTTGAAAGAAGATAAGATTCAGATAAGTAATAGGATATTCACAGAGCGGATGTTAACTCAGTGTGCAGCCAAATGGCATTCAGTACAAGTTCTACGCAAAACACTTCCCAGGCTTCCAACATTGCAAAATACTCTATAAATCTTTAAATTATTCTGAATTACCTATCTGACCAATCTTATTTGAAAAAGATTGTCTGAATGATGACACCCGTCCTGCATACAAAAGGAGAAGTGGACTGATTGACTCGTGAGTTATGATAGCAATAGAATTTACTCACCACTTTGGATAACACTTCATCTTACACCAACAATCTTGATTCATTCTCTACATGCTTTCTTTCGCTGCATATTATAGAGCTTCGCAAGTGATTTCACTTGGTGAGGAGCACTCACCAAGAAACTCTGACCTTATGAGCATCAGCAGCCTGCCCAGATAATTTAGGCCTTCCCCTTCCCGCCCACCACCCCAAAAAAGATCATGTGGAGAAGCTTCAACAAGAACAGATCCAGCAGTTGATAGCAACATAGATTGCAAATGAGGATAAATGGAGAACTTGCATTTCAATGCTCTATACATGACATCAATCTTCAAACCTTCCCAGTCAGACCTCACCTGGTTCATCACAGTATTGGCTTCTATCAGATTACCACTAGGATATACTCAAGGTATTTAATTCCAGCATGCATGCTGTTCCCAAGACGAGTATCTTCTTCTTATATTGGAAGAAAGACATGGAAATAGGTGTGCAGGCATCCTATGTTAGAACATAATGTTCATAAATAATTGCCCCTTTTTTCTACTTCTGTAGAGTTTTATAATATCAAGGTCCCAGCCTCTCCTCCTTAAAAAGATGCTGACAGCTAGAAAGTACCCCAAAAAAATCACGGACATGAAATCACAAAATTGTTTCTTAACAATTCAGGGCAAAGAGTTTTATGTTTTAATTAAGTACCATACCACTCCACACTGGATTGCATAACCATCCAAACTACAAGTATCAATGTCTTCACGTGAACTGATCAAGGAACTTGAGTCTCCCTCATTAATAACTTCTATCATGCAATTCTAAATTATTTAGTATTTAGTATATGTTTGTAGTACATGTTTGTCAATCGTTTTGCACAACTGCTGAGAGGAAGTAAGAAAAGACTTGTGAGATACTTTACTCTTGTATTTCAAGTTTACTTAAGTTATGTCATGCTGATTCCTCCTAAGGTTCAGAGATAGTATGCAAACATAACAAAATGAGCTTCTGCCCATTACAAATAGTCATATGTCAGAAAAGGGCCCAAGTTGAATTTCTGTTAAAACTAGGAAACTCACCAGATCTGGGCGCTGCTTCTGCATTGATCTTCCCATTCGTGCTGCTTCCTCAGGGCTCTTGGCAAATTTGATCTTCTCAACACAATCCTTTGCCACAGGTTCATCCACCCCCACAAACTTGTGTGCCTAAAATTCCAAAAAAAAAAATATATATGACAGCCTTTACAGATTGACAAAGAGAAAACAGATTGATGCTGAAAAGTTGAGTGCCTGGTAATAGTGCTCTACGCTTGACCATGTGGCATAAGCACCACTTCCATCAGGCATTTGAATTGGATGCGGAGAAAAATTCGAAAAGGCTCCATAAGGATCCCATGTTTTATAGAAGAATATGATCCTCGATTCATAAGGGGTGATGGAAGGATCAATTGCAAAGGTTTCATCCTCTGATGGAATAACTGGTACCAAGTCCGGTACAGGCTGTAAAAATCCACTGATAAGCATGTCTTGTCCAACCTGTAGTTCAAGCATAGGAAGCATCAATGCACACATAATCAAGAGGATGAAAGACATTTTGCAAAACATACATGCAGAGTATAGTTATTACTAGAAGGAGGGCTTAAATATGCACATACTTTTAATTCCTTTCATTCTGATTCTTGAAGGCTTGTTTTCTCAATTGTAATGTCCATAGACAATTGGCTTGCTATTTTTTTTCACATTGACATTTCAAAAATAATTGACATATAAAACAATGCAATCAAGGAAACTTTCACCAGCCAAGTAGCCATTTGAGGGAAAAGAGCATCATAATAATTGCATACTCCAGTTGATCTAAAAGGTTAATATTCACTAGTTAAATGCTTTTACATGAACAATTGTTTGTATTAAAATATTAGTTGAAGTTAGATGGGTGAAGAATTATAGCTCACTTGGAAAAATGAGGAAAATTATTGCGTTGCCACATGCCTCATTAAACTGGATGGAAAACATTATAACATACAATGACTTCTACTAATAATCAATATACTAACAATAAACAAAAATGTTCAGCGAACTGGAGAGATTTTTTATAGCTTATATTAGGTGACAAGCATATGGCACAAACAATACAAAGCTTTAAACAATACAAAGCTTTAAAGTCAGGTCAAGTATTTTCATGGACAAGAGTAGAGGGCAATATTCATTTCATGACTCTTATCGCATATTAAGGTGATGCAGGAGCTCTCTTTAGAATTATTTTAATTAATTTAGGATCATGTGATTAGCATGTGACTTTTTAATTTTTTTCCTTTAGAGGCCAAGTAGTTTTACTTCAGGACTAAGACTAGGAATCCATTTAGTCTAAAGCGATATAGGCCTTAGACTAACATAAATTGGCTCCTGCTAGGTTATTCTAGAAAGTAGTTTTTGTTATTTTATCAATCTATTCAGATTTTAGAGGTTTCTTATGACCCCTAAACCTTAATTATCTCGTTCCAACTTCAGTTTACCCTAAATTTAGCCATTATTCTGCTGTGATTTTTGTTTTCTGCTGTTTTCCTCTTCCAACACTAACTCACAAGGGTCAATAGAGTGACAAAAAGTCCTGTTTTAGTATTAATTAAGTCTATCTTATATTTTAATAAATCAAGCAGCAATTATTCACAAATAAAAAAAAAAAAAAGAGGACAGAGGGTATTCAGAATAGGATAGTGATAAAACTGTCATAAACTGTCAGTTTGCCTTTTGATTGGTATGCTCGTTATTAACTTAATAAGGGTCTAGTCTAATACTGGATGCAATTACAATGCATGTCTGGGTTCAAAGTTCCAAGTAACTTATAGAAAATAGGTTTTTTTCTTGATTTTTTAAATATTCAAAGTACTAAGGGCACCTTTATTAGAAACCTCTGGGAAATGCCTGTGGAAACAGATATCACCCACAACCAATAGTTAACACTTTGTTCTCTATAATCGAAGCCCAGGTAACACTTCTGTTACTCATGGCCTTCTCTTCTAAGTCCAGTGGAAGAGATGGTCAGCTGTTAAACAAAGCCCAGAAATCAAGTGATAACCCTGTTGCTGGTTTTACCCTCGGTGTTGTTGCATCAAAGGCATCCTAAGGCTTTAGATTTCCATGTTTAACTGAGGCAACAGGCATATATATGCACTTGACAAAGTAAAGACATAATAGTCATTCCCTGTTCCTTGTCAAACTCTTCTTGTTCCTACTATGCACATCGCAAACACTTTAATCATAAAAAGCCAATTAAGAACGAGGAACTGATTCAAATTTCTCAAACAGGTCTAAATTATGGATTAAAGCATTAAGCAGAGTATGTGTCACTGCAATACAATCAATTAGAAGCAAATTCCGTGAAAATATGTTCATCAATCATAAACTATCTTGGAAACAACTAAAACTAATTATGCATACAAGGGAGAAAGAGAGAGAGGAATGATAACCAACCTGCTCGAAGCAAACATCAATTAGATCCAAGGCTTGTGACATCTCAACCATTCCCAGCTCACCTACAGGAGATGGCGCATTCTTTCCACCAATAATTTTAGGAGCAACAAATGCAAAAACCTGCAATGGAGTTGTAGTAAGATAACAACATTAATGGAAATCAAATCCCTATAGGAGTTGCAATGCAAAAGTTGGAGAAATTACTTTTCTCAACACCCTTGCATGTCAATTGACAATTTTTTAGCATATAACTCTGTCTCTCCATTATTTGGACTTTTTGAGAAAGCGGTTGGTGGACAAGAAGTTAGAACAGGAACTAGAAGCAATTATTCAGCATGGTGTTAGATCAGGAAGTGTTTACATTCGGACCATATTCACTTCTCAAATTACCAGTATTACAGACTGTGCTCATTATTGGGGGAAAGTGAGCCCATGCATAAGAGTAATTGATATAGAAGCATCTCTCAAACACTAAAACTCAAATGCTGATGTAGGTGATTGCTTAATAAAACTCACCTGACAAGTTTAACCAAACCAATCCAAGTTTCTACTAAAAAACTGGTCAACTAAGGCAAACAAACAATCTGCATTAAAGTTCTTGGTCCATAAAAAATACTGAAAATATATAAGATACATTTGCATCAAGCTAGAAAAATAAAAGCTAAATTAATAATTGATGGCACATTTAGAAGACACCCAAGCATAGATAAACTAAGCCACTTTAGATTCATAAGAAATAACTGAACAAAATTTGATTGCAAATGTAACAAAATTGCAAGCATCACATAATATGGCAGTGGCTAATTATAACGTTGGATTTTACAGAAGTCAAAGAAAAAAAACAAAACAAAACAAAACAAAAAAACTATGAACTGCTGATTGTTAGGCATTCAGCTGAAGTTGAAAGGACTTAACTAATGCCAGTATTCACAGAGACATATTTAAGCTGAGAGAAACCATGCTCCCCACACTACGAAGGATTGTAAATTTTATTTCCGCATGTCATAAGATAGGGTAATTGTTGAAAACTACTAAACCCATCAACACCCCTGCTCCCCCACACCCCCAAACCAATGCTACATTGTTTGTATTTGAGGCCGCACTAATCGACCAGTTTAGAATATACCACCATTATTAAAAACAAAAGCACCTACTCCACTGGAATTAAATTTCTAGAGACTAACCATGCTTCAATTCTATAGATGATCATTTGGAAAAAAATGTGCCTTGTTGAAGACTAAAAAAAGCTTCCGAATTATACATAAATATCTAAAATGCTGCTTGCACACCGACATATGATATCTCGCAAAGAGAATAAAAAATTTGAAAAAAGAAAAATAGGAACCTTGTGTATCACACCAGATGAAATAGCAGATGCTGCCAGTGTCCCTCCACACTCCCATAATATGGAAAGATACCCACGATCATGAAAGTATTCCATAACTTCTCTAGGATTTAGGATATCAAACTCAACCACTTCGACTCCTTTGGATGCAAGTAATTTCTGGAAGCTCCTTCTGGCACCCCTTTGTGTCACAACAATGGTAGATACATCAGAAATGTCCCAAAGGTTTGCCTCCTCAGGAAGATTAAATGTTTGTGTCATTACAATCCGTATGGGTGTATGCCCACCTCCATGCCTGGCTGTCAAACGTGGATCTAATTCAAATAACAAATTAATACCACATAATCAGCAAAAAAATTACAAAGTCAAAAAGTAATGATCATACTTACTGTCCTTGCGTACAGTATTTCCCCCAACAATAATGGCATCGCTTCTACCCCGTAGTTCAAAAACTCGATTCCTTGATTTCTTGCTGCTTATCCATGTTGCATGCCCACTAGTAGTGGCAATTTTTCCTATTTGCATCAACGAAGACTATTGTCAGACTTCTTTACCAAAAGTTCAAGGTATCTGTTTAAGTAATTTGGAAGATAATTTACTTCACCCTCAAAAAAAAAATTTATTAAACTTCTCCCTCAATTCTGAAACGGAATTAAGAATCAAGTTAATCCATACAAGCACCCCCCTGGCTATAATTGACACCCCTTGAATTTTTTTTATCTGATTTCAACCCCTGAAATCACCCCTTCCATTACAGTCCGTCCATTTGTCCATTAAATAACATGTGAGTTGCAAAAGTTTCGTTACAAAATATCATAAAAAAATTGAAAAAAAGCATCAAAATTAATAAACTCCCCCGATATAATGCTAAAAACATCATTTACAACGATATGACAAAATTATCATCAAGAAATCAACCATCGATGGTTTAATGACTTTTTGATGACTTTTTAGTATTCTTACAAGGAAAACACTGAGACTTGCATGTGATCTTTAACAGCTAACTTAGATGGAATATAACAGAAGGGGTGTCAATAAAAAACATTATAGTTTGATGAAATCAGAAAAATAAAGATGTTAATCAAAATGGCTAATAGTTCAAGGGGGGGTTTGCACGGTTTAGCCTAAGAGTCAATAAGATCTCTATATCTCCATAATGCTTACCGTCAAGAGTCATAGCATACTTGAGAACAGAGAAGGGAACTTGGGAAGTTGCTCGATGAATTAGAGGAGCATTCACAAGTAGGCAAGATTTTCGAGCTTCCTGAGTACATAGTGTAAAGAAAGAGAGAATATATAAAGCATGTGCCACTAACTTTCACAAGTTTACACAAATGATTGTCAAATTTAAAGAAGTATGCCATATACAAAAATTAGTACCTAAAGTTAATGCATATGCATCTTTTCATAAAATTCAAAGCAAGCCTACTGTACCTCTTCAAGCTCTAATAATCCATCAGCCATTACTTGAATCAAGACACAAAAAACAAGCAACTGAATAACCTACTTGATATGGGGGTACATGTATTGACAATCTGTACTTATCCATCATATTACTCAATATATTTGATGATTACCATGAATGTTTGAAGTTGTTCTTGTTTGCCCTTCTTTTCTTTTCTTTTTTTAGACAAATTATCCAGAGAAGAATCGATCAGTTTGTTCTCTTGTCACATCAAAATACAGTTAATATTAGCACTGATGGCAAAGAACTGTAAGCAATTAATCAAGAAACTATGCCGAGTTCTTAGAGCTCCGTAGATGATTTTTTGGAAAAACCATGTTTGGATTTTATTGTTCAAATAAATTGTTGTCCCAAAGCTCGATTAGCTGACTAAGTGAAATTTAATTATTTTTTTCCTGCTAAACCGGAGTGAATCAATTCACCAGGAACTAGCTTGCTTCTGTGCCGTAAAACTGTGCTTTACAAAGCAATTGTTAGCAAAACCTAGAAAAAAAAATATATGGTTGGCAAATAGAATCAGCAAGGACCAACTTAGCAAATGACATGGTCAGTAAAGAAGCTGTAGTAGATTTGCAAAAGTCAGATGTACAGCCTCAATGTCTCGGAGAATAAAATGGTTGTTTACAGACAAACAAATTCTTACCTCCATAATTTTACTCTTTAGATCCTCACCAACAACATCAACCTGCAAACCTTGACCTCTTAGTGAGCGTATAGCATTCCCATGAAGATGCTGCAAAGGATGTCTGATTCCAACCACAACTCTTGTAATTCCTGCCTAATCTACGCAAACGTCAATCAATCAAACTACTACGTCACAATGTATAAATCTAATTATCACAGAATAATTAATTATCATCAAGATTATTAAATTGTTTTTATCTTACATATCAACAAACTAAACAATTAAAAATCCAAGTGAAAAACCTGAACAAGAGCAGAGACAGCGGATTGGTCACCATGGCAATCACCAGGTTCCATATTCAAATAAGCAGTGCTGCCTTTGCTAAAACCGCCCGCAGCCTCCACCGCAAGAACCTCCGCAGCCTTGGTCCCCTGCGCGTACAGATAGCCCTCTCCGGCGACAATTCCGGAAGTTGTGGCGATAACGCACCCGAAATTGGGGTGGGGAGAGGAGAATCCGGCGGAATTGTCAGCGATTTGAGCGGCGCGTTTGATGTAGGCAGCGTCCAGAGAATGGGCAGCATGGCTGTGGTTGCTGTTACTAGCAGTGGACTTGCAGAGTATGGGAGAAGAGTAAAAGTAGGATTTGGTTCCTGAAAAGAGAACCATTTTTTGTATGATAAAAAATTATAAGTAATTTCAAAAGGGATATGAATTTCGATGGATTGATACGATGGTGTTAGCTTCTTTACACTATAATGTTTCTTCCTATCTTATATTCTTTCTATTCTGTTTTATTCGTGGTCGACACATTAACTACCGCAAATAGAGTTATTCTCAGATTAATTTAAAGTATTTTTTATTTAAAAATATATTAAAATAATATTTTTTATTTAATAAATTATTTTTAATATTAGTATATTAAAATATTAAAAATTAATTTTATTATTATAATTCAAAATATTTTTTACTTGAAAATATATTAAAATAATAATTTTTTTATTTTAAAAAATTATTTGATATCAGCATATCAAAACGATCTAAAAATATTAAAAAATTAATTTTAAATAAAAATAAAATTTTAAATTTTAAAAAAATATAATTTCAATCACATTCTCAAACACTACTTACAAATATTGCCTTTTGTTGCACCCTAAATGAGGAGTTGGTTAATAATAGATGGATCGAATCTTTGAATCAGAGTGAGCCAAACTTTAGGTTGGGTTGGGTTAATAAATTATGTAAATTGTAATAGTGGATTTTGCTATTTTGCCCCTCTCCTTTTGTCTCTCGATAATAATACGGTCTTTTCACATGATCCATTTGTCTTAGTTAAATTAATGGGGGTATATTGGTTTTTTCAAACTTTTCATGTTGTATAATTAATTAAATGCTTCCAAAAGCAAAAAAAAAAAAAAAGTATATACATGAGTCTAGGGATGTT
>Ga0307515_10006505_pt1 | contig 23374 bp, 27 predicted proteins | sample 17_EM_MG_FD_194513 | JGI IMG/M metagenome (GOLD analysis project Ga0307515, IMG submission 194513) | Populus trichocarpa ectomycorrhiza microbial communities from riparian zone in the Pacific Northwest, United States - 17_EM | ecosystem: Host-associated > Plants > Roots > Unclassified | place... | reverse complement strand
GCCGTAGGTTTGAAGAAGACGAAGCTCGTTCTGGCCCTTTCCAGGGTTCCGGACATCGTCTCGGCGATGAAGAAACGCCGTCTACAGTCATCCCCGACCAGAATACTCCCGCCGGACGTGAATTGGAAACTGCAATCAGAGTTATCACCTTCTGGAAGAACGGGTTCACAGTCGAAGACGGCCCGCTACTCGCGTATGATGTCCCGCAGAATGCCCAATTGTTAGAACTAATCAACTCTGGGTAAGAAACTTTGAATCGCTGCATTCTTTCCCTAACCTGGGCACAGACATGCCCCACCACAACAACTGAACGTGCAAGTGGGCCAACCAGTTGAGCTCCGTATCGCCCATCGCGTTTCGGAAGAATATGTGCCTCAACCTCCAGGCCCATTCGCGGGTCAGGGTAACCGACTAGGAAGCCCCGCACCTGTTCCATCTGCCTCTCAACCTACACCCAGTAGCTCCGCTGCTCCTCCGGCAGCAGCTCCTTCCTCGTCTTCTGGCCCCACCGCCTTCCAGGTTGATTTGGACCAGCCAACCACGAGTATTCAGATCCGGCTTGCGGATGGAACGAGGTACTCGAATTCTCTCGATGTTCTATAGTGACCACTCCATTGACTCGCGTGATTTAGGCTGGTGTGTAGAATGAACATGGATCACACTATCGGAGATATCCGCAACTTTATCAATGCGTACGTCCTTCATCTGTCTCGTTTCCATTGCAATCGTGATTGTGAATTGCTCTCCTAGCGCACGACCAGGAAATGCAATTGTTCCCTACGTGATCCAGACGCCGCTCCCCATCAAGGTCCTTTCGGACGAGAGCCAGACGATTGAAGCTGCGGGATTGAAGAATGCCGTCGTTGTGCAACGGAACCTCTAGTTGTTTGAGTCTTGTAGACCTCGCGCTTGGCATATAGCAAAATTTGAAGCTGTGAGAACTGTTAGGAACGTTTCGTTGAACGTCTGGACAAGACGATTGCCCCCTCAGGGATCCCCTCAACGCGTTCAGGTCCCTTCTTGAACTCTATAATCTGCCCTTTGCCTGATCACCTGATCCTGACCTCGTTGGTGCCCACTCCTGTCTACTTCAAATGGAACAAGAAGTTCGAGAGAGAAAATTAGACGGATTCACTGAAAAGAAGACAGGAAAACGCGATTGATCGAGCAACGTACGTAGACACCAGTGCTAGTTCTGGGAACGGCTGCTCCGCCCCCTTTTGGCGATACGTCCACTCCGACAAGTACATCAGGAGCCACATATTCCAGGCTGGGTTCCCCCCAAACCTGTGAGTGCTTTCGTTCTATACGACCGTCGGCCATTCACCGGTGCAAAGCCAACTCTTAGTCGCGCGAAGGGGCCAACAGGCCCAGCTGTTATGCTCAAGGTTGTCGATCGGGAAGGGCTCGAAATCCATTTATTCCTCAGCCGCGTCAAGTCAAAGTGCAATCGTATGATTCCTATCCTCGACGAATGCGCACTCAGCATAGGGACAATAATCGCCATGAAGCCTGAACTGGTCTTACGGAATGTGCACGACTCTGTTTTCAAAATGAGAGGCGATGATCTTGCGAGCCAATCCTTGGTTGGAGTTCAATTTATGCATCAGCACAATGTGGCCCACCTTGACCTCAAGCCTGATAACATTTTTCTCACACCTGCGTGCCATTTTCACATTGGCGGCTTCAGCGTATCCGTTCTGGCTGCTTACCAAGAGTCATTGTTTGAGGGGTATCGAGGAACGAAAGGGTGGGTGGCTCCAGAATTCAAGGACAACCCGGATGCAGAGTATCGACCGATCCGGGCAGACCTTTCGGCCTTAGGGCAGATGGTGCAATACATCGCTGAACACTGAGGTGCAGCCTCAAAGTATCTATTCAGACGGCTTGCGGACGACCTTCTGAGCCGCGATCCTCTTCAACGACCGCTCCTAAGCAAGGTGACTCCTTTTGATCAAGCGTTGGAGGCGAAGAGGAAGGCTAGTGTGGATTGCGGATACCGCCGAGCGCGGTGTTAATGCATTTGCGTACCGCTGCGAGTCGGCCGCTAGTAGGGTGTTGATCGAGTTGATCGAGTTAGTATGCCAACCAGCCCCAGGCCCATTCAGGAAGCCCCGCACCTGGTCCACCTGTATTAAACACAGGTGCGAACGACGCGCAATTTATGCGAACACCAAGACATGATGACGCTAACAACAGGCACCGCAACGAAGCAGGCATCAACAGGAACCACGACGAACGCAACGAAGTGGACGGCGACAAACGGCAAGCCTTTATTAACCACACAATAATGACAACCAGCATCGAGCCGACACATGCACCAGTACATGACAGAATAAGAAAAAACACTTCTAACAACCTGCCTCTCAACCTACACCCGGTAGCGCCACTGCTCCCCCCGCAGCAGCTCCTTCCTCGTCTTCTGGCCCCACTGGCTTCCAGGTCGATTTGGACCAACCAACCACAAGGTCTCTCGATGTTCGATAGTATCCTGTAAATTTAGCTCGTTCTTTTATCTCGATTGACCTTACTATCGCACTGTTCCTCGTAACCCGTCGTAGTATTGAAAGACGTGTGTACAAAGAAATGGTTGAAGGTGCCGATGGAGGGTAAAGTAAAACGATGCCTCTACAAACAATGGAGGTCGAAACCTTATAAACCCAATAGTCCGATTACATAATAGGAGATATAACCGAGCCCTTACATCCTCCCCCGGTCGATTACAGTGGAGCATCGGCGGCGGTTGCCTCGGGATCGTGCATCTCTGTACTTTTTGCTAAGTCACGCAACGGAGCCGGTTGAGCACCAGCGGTGGCGTCCGTGGCTGACAAATGGATAGGCTGGATCAGTTGTCATCGAGGGCCACGGCTGGGGATCCAATCGCGGTCCTCTGGAAAACCCAGAAGCGAGTCATTGGTTTCAGGGGCCATACATTCATTGGGATAAAAGCGATCGGGTGAGACCTCCACAGGTGATGGTCGCCTGGGGAGGACTCAAACGAGCAGTGGAGGAAGGGGCGGAATGGGCATGTACTATGAATGGAATCATGCCAATAGTATCATGCAACTACTTGACAATTGAGTTCATGTCGAGTGGCCCATCGTAATGGGCGAGGCGAGGTAATTCATATGTTCTGTTCAAGGATGCAATATGCTCCGGGAATCTCTTTGAGATCACCCCCGAGGAGCTTACAAACAGAAAATATGAATTACCTCGCCTCGCTCATTACGATGGGCCACTCGACATGAACTCAATTGTCGAGTGGTTGCGTGATACTACCTCCGCCGCTCCCATTCAGGCGACCACCACCTGGAGCTCTCACCCGACCCGATGGACGTATGGCCCCCGACACCAATGACTCACTTCCAGATTTCCCAGAGGACCGGGATTAGATCCCCAGCCTCGAGGACAATTGACCCGCCGCCGACGCTCCACTAATTGCCTCGCAATCGACCGTGTGTCAAAACTAAGTGGGAACAAGGCTCAGTTAATGAATAGTAAACTCCAATATAATATTACGTACCTAAGTGGAAACACTACGGTACATTAATCAGACACAGTCACATTATACGGTATATAATGAACTTACAGGCTCAGGTAATGAATAGCAAACTGAGCCTCGTAAGTCCGTCAGCGAATGGATTTTATACTAATTCTCCCCGTAAAGCGGGCAGGGCAAAGTCATTACGGATCAATACGGAAACCAATTACCGACTAATATCTCCCGGCGCAGCAGGCACATGATCCCGACGATCGCAGACGCGGACCAACCTATTTCCCTACGCCAGACACATGAGGCCGATACTCGGGTCAGCGTGTCGATCGCGGGTTAAGTCGAAGAACCTACATCGGTTCTAATGGGGGAGGATGCAAGGGCTCAGTTATATCTCCTACTATGTAATCGGACTATCGGGTTTATAAGGTTTCGACCTCCATTGTTTGTAGAGGCATCGTTTTACTTTACCCTCCATTCCGCACTGCGGCACGTCCACCTGGCGTATCTCAACACGACGTAATCAACCGCTTTTTGGGGCGGTACACGCACCAAATACAGAGTCTGATCCTTAATGAGGTCGGCAGTTATTGGTGGCCTTTACTCAACCGCCCTTCCGGGTTCTGGGCTCAGTTTCCCACGTTGCGTCTGCTCGGATTGGACGATAGGACTCCCGGAAACAGTAGGCGGTCCGCGTGGTCGGTCGTGCCACCCCCCACCCACCCGTGTCGATATCTTTGCGGCCTCCAAGTGGACAATGAGCTGGCTGAGGCCGCGGATATCCGCGCGAGATGGACCTGGAATGCTGGTGTGAGGTTGGTTGTTGGACATGCGCATGCGGGCCGATATTATGTAGTGAAAAATATCCAAGGTGGATCGCGAACACGGAATGGAATGTTGGGATTTTGCCAGAATTGTAGGGTACCCGCCCTGCCTGGTTTCTAGGACGCCTCTACGGCAGCCCGAATCTTTGTAATAGCATGTATTGAGACAACCCATTCAAGGAGAGAAATATACCTGCAAGATGAAGAGAATGCGCGAATCGCGTTTACAGTTTGAGATCATTTGTGCATAAGTACGTACTACGAGCCGTGGCAGTCCTCGACTTGAGATTAAGTGGGTGACGACATTGAATATGTTCATCTACCCCTCGATGGGAGCCCAAGTCGGCGTAGTGATAACAGTTTATTACCCAAGGAGAGGAATATACCTATGAGATTAATACAATTTGCGGATCGTGTATACAGTTATGATATTATTTGTGTAGAAGTATCTCCAGCTAGTCCACGGCGATCCTTAGGGCGCAGGCTTGCGTGGCAGTCCTCCTCGATTTGATGATCAGGAGGATGATAGCAGTGAGGACGATGAGCACATAGGCACCAAGGAAGGCAGAGAACATGTACACCTCCCCCCTAAGGACGGTACGATAGGACTCGGATGCCCGAGCCATGATCCCGCTCTCCTCATCAGCGGTACAATTGCCGGGCGCCGCTGTACCTACAGGGGTGGCGAGTTCCAGCACATCGGGCGAGATGAGTGGCAGGCGGAGGTTGGGGGTCCCTTTTAACCACCCCAGGCCCCTCTCGAACGCGAACACCTTGTTGCAGACAGTACAGCGCAGGAATTCGATAATGGGCGCCGAAAACGCGGTGCCGTCAAACGTGGAACGCACACCGTTGTCGATTTGCGGGTAGAAGTGCACAATGGTCTTGTTAATTGCGTTCGTGTCGGTGAACCCAAAGAGGTCTGCAGCCTGATAAGGAAGCCAGCTGTGCGCGTGCCGACGGCCTGCTCGAGCTGAGCGTGAGAATGGTCTCATCGGCAAGTCGGAGAGTGGTTCCGTCCACTGTTCGCGTATCTCGTCGATCGTCCTTTTACGTTTGCGGGAGCATGTTGTTAAGGTCGGTCAAGGGGCCGGTCCAAAATTCTGGGGACAACAGGCCAAAGAAGAGGATAGTGTTCGTGGTAGTAGTAGGTATGTTGGAACGATCTCCAAACCAGGGGTACCGCCGAGGGCCGAGTTGACGGCTCGATTGCGGAGTTGAGGGTGTTTTGAAGAGTATTTGCGGCACTACCAAAGGCAGTTGCCATATCATCAAATGAATTTTCAACATATTTAACGATCTATATGGAAAAAATCAGATAGTACAGCGCCACAGATGGGAATGGTGATTTACAGTGATGGCACCAGCGAGGCCAGCCATGAAGATCAATCGGAATATACACAAATAGAAGGCCTTGTAGGTATCAATCACGAAGGCGATGATGTTTTCGACAGATGTCAATCTGGATCTGGAGAGCGCTCAGTGAAGTATTCGTTGAACGAGCTGTGGGTGGGGTCATGGACTCACGCTGTCTCTGAACGCGTGTATAGAGGAGAATGAGGCTTTCTGGAGTTGTTCGTTCTTGTTCAACGCCATCCAACGTGGCATAGAGACGGCCACGGTGGCTGTTCGCTGGGCGGCGAAAACCTTGACGACCGCCCCTTCTCTCATCGCATACACCGTCATCTCGCTTGAGTTTGTTACTTTCAGATTCTACCTCGCTGCTCTGCGTGCCCATGATCTCAATCGACGCCTCAAAAAATAGCTTCCTCAATGCGTCCTATGAGGGTTGGCTTGAGTGGGGTGTGGATGGGCTGCTTTCCAGGTCATGTAGGGTGAGGGGTGAGGACGTGGAAGGGTAGAAAGGGAGTGGGAGCGAGGGAGCGAGAGGCCAGATACTGTAGGTCTTGCAGCAAGTTCCGTGGGCATTAAGGCAAGAGCCTATATAACATAAACGAGCACTATAATCTCGCCCTCTGCTTTCTTTTGAAGGGCACCGAATTGGGGCAGTCGAAGTGTCACTATTAAGCTACCAGATAACACCGCCTGGGTCCTTGATCCCTCCTCCAGACCACCAAACTCGCAAAGAAATCAATTCTATTTGGACAGGTCCATACATCCTCAGTAGGTCAGCTTTCAGCAGTTCCTTGAGCGAACACTGACTCCACTGTGAAGCTGCTTTCAAAGTATGTCTCCACCTCTCTATTTCACAAGTGGCTCGCTTATCATTTACTATATAAGTAAGAATAAGCAACAGAGGTGTTTTAGTACCCATCAATGGAGCGTGTTTCCATCGAGATATGGCAACAAATCCTCCTCAAGGCCATGGAGACGAATGATTGGCCTATATTTGCGACCAGTTGTACCCCGTACACTTTTCTCGCCTTCATAGATCTGCACGATTTGTATCAAGGATACCCGAAATCGTATCACAAATACCTGGAACAGCGCAGACGCCTTCGACTGGTCTGTCGTGCGTGGAACGAGTTTGTCCTTTTCACCAGTCACCGCTGGCTGCAACTAGAAGAGTGGGACCCGATGTACAAGCTAGACCCGACGACTACTGCTCGCGCCAACGGAGGAGTTGGTCCCGTCGAAAAATTATCTATGAGAAGAATGCACTCGGATGTGACCCCAATCCTCTCTTGGGCTTCTCACATTCTGAAACGCCCTGCGAGTCAGTCCCCCCTGCGGGCTTACATCCTCCGGCTCCATCTCGATAGAGATACAATGCCGGTGCCACGGGGCAGCCTGTTTGACGATCTCCTCGCCGGAACAACAACGGCCCAGGACCCCGAATGTACGAACACGAACACGACGCTACACTTGCTCTCAATCGCCATAGTCACCTCACCACGCGACATCCACATTCCCATCTCGTTCTCGCAAATCTCTCGCACCTTCCCTGTTCTGCGCTCGCTCTTCCTATACAGAGTAAAGGTGACGCCACAACAGACATTAACGCTAGCACATCTAGAAGTACTATCCGTAGTCTATCCGTCGGAGACACTGCTAGAGTCGATGGAGACATGGGACACGCCAGCACTGCGGCATGTCTCCCTGGGGAATTTCAGCATGATGTCGCTAACGGACGTTGTCGACCGCTTTCTGGGGCGGTGGGCGCACCAAATCGAGAGCCTCTTCTGTAGGAAGTTTGACATCTTTCGTTCGTCTATCCTCGCGTCGCCTGTACTTGACCTCCCTTCTGGGTTCTGGGCTCAGTTTCCTGTGTTGCGTCTGCTCGGATTGGACCGTGAGCCTCTCAAGCGCAAGGAATGGTCCGGGTGGTCCGTCGTGCCACCCCCCACCCACCCGTGTCGATACCTCGTGTGTTGCGTCTACTCTGTGAAGGAGCCCGAGGTCGAGCGTGAGGTGGGGCGTGAGGTCGAAGACATCCGCACGAAATGGACCTGGCATGACAGCGTGAGATTGGTAGCTGGAGATGCACACTCGAACCAATATTATGTGGTGAAAAATATCCGAGACGACCCGTCGATTGCGAACATGGAAAGGACTGTTGGGGTTTTACCAGAATTATAGTGTACTCGGCTTGATTTCTAGGACGTTTCTACAGCAGCCTGGATCTTTTTAATAGCGTGTATTGAGACAATCCATTATCCAAGGAGAGGATTATACTTGCGAGATTGAGAGAATGCGCGAATCACGTTTACAATATGGGATTATTTGTGCAGAAGTACGTTGTGCAGAGGTACGTTGTGCAAACGTACGAACTATTAGCCAGTTTAGATAGCGTTTTTTTATGGCACAGGCCTGGCAGTCCTCGACTTGAGGATCGAGTGGATGATGGCGCTGAGAACGACGAGTGTACAAACCCCAAAGAAGACAGAAAACATATGTTCGTCTACCCCTCGATAGGATCCCAAGTCGGCGTAGTTGAAACAATTTATTACCCAAGGAGAGGAATATACCTTACAATGTGCAAATCGTGCTTACAGTTATGAAATCATTCGTGTAGAAGTATCTCCAGCTAGTCCACGGTGTTCCTTAGGGCGCAGGCTTCTCTTTAACCTCTCTCACCTCAACTGGCACGTGGCAGTCCTCCTCGATTTGACGACCAAGAGGATGATGGTAGTAAGGACGACGAGCACGTAGGCGCCAAGGAAAGCGAAGAACATGTACACCTCCCCCATGAGGACGGTACGATAGGACTCGAATGCCCGAGCCATGATCCCGCTCTCCTCATCAGCAGTGCGATTGCCAGACGCCGCTGTGCCTACAGGGGTGGCGAGCTCCGTGATGTTGACCGCACTGAGCTTCAGCACATCGGGCGAGACGCGTGGTAGACGGAGATTGAGGTTCTCATTCATCCACGCCAGGCCCTTCTCGAGCGCGAAGACCTTGTTGCCGACGATACAACACAAGAATTCGATAATGGACGCCGAAAACGCGGTGCCGTCAAACGTGGAATGCACACCGTTCACGATTTGCGTGTAGCATTGCACGATGGTGTTGTTAATCGCGTTCGCCGCGGTGTTCGTGAACCCAAAGAGGTCGTTGTTCACGGTCGCGGTGGTGTCATCGAGGAACTTGTTGACGGCCGCTGCGTACGCCGCGCCGTCGATACCGATGGCATTGGTGATCTCGTTCTCGATGTTCTGGGTGAATTTGCCAATGATGATACCTTCAGCGTTCGCAAACACGCTCTCAAGAGGCTTGATGAGAGTGAGTTGGATGAGCGTAGCAGCGATACCGACGGTGCCAATGAGAAGGCACGTGAGCGCAGGAGGGTAGGTGGTGTACGCGATAAGCCATGCGACCGTGTCTCGGGTGTGAGGCCGCAACCTGAAAACCCTGGCAAGGAAGCCAGCTGTGCGTGTGCCGAGGGTCAGCTCGAGCTGAGCGTGGAGTGTGAGAATGCCCTCGTCGGTGAGTTGGAGAGTGGGAAGCGAGGTTATTCGAGGAGCCGCGGGGTCCGTCCACTTTTCGCATATCTCGTCGATCGTCTCCTGAACCTTTCAGGATCGGTACCATTCACGAGTACATTGACGAGTGCAACAACAACAACAACAACGAGTCCGATGAGGATGAATGCTGAGGTCTGAGCAATGTAAACCAGCAGGCTGCCAATGTCGTCAACGATAGAGGTGTCAACATGATTGCAGAACTGGACGGTTCGAACCGCTGGCAGAGGGAGCTGAGCTGCGTTGAAAGTCGAGGCGACTTCGGTGAATGTGCTGTTGATTTCGCCCTTGAGCGAGTTGAATGGTATACTAATTAGGTTTGCTCAGGCGGTGCGAAGATCATTTAAGGTCGGTAGCTTGTTGTGAAGATCGGTCAAGGGGACAGTCCAAGAATCTGGGGGTGACAGGCCGGAGAGGGGAGAAGTGTTCATGGTGATAGTGGGTATGGTGGCGCGATCTCCAAAACCAAGGATACTGCCGAACGCCGAGTTGACGCCTCCAGTTGTGGAGTTGAGGGGGTTTTGAAGGGTATTGGAAGCACTACCAAGGGTAGTTGCCATATCATCATGTGTCTTTTCGATATCTTTAACGATCTACATGGAGAAAATCAGATAGCACAGGGCCACAGAGGAGATCAATTGGAACATACACGAATAGAAGGCCTTGTAGGTGTCAATCACGAAGACGATAATGTTTTCGACAGATGTCAATCTGGATCTGGAGAGCACTCAGTGAAGTATTCGTTGAACGAGCTGTGGGTGGGGTCATGGACTCACGCTGCCTCTGAATGTGTGTATAGCGGAGAATGAGGCTTTATGGAGTTGTTCGTTCTTGTTCAACGCGATCCAACACGGCATAGAGACGGCCACGGTGGCTGCTCGCTGGGCGGCGAAAACCTTGACGACCGCCCCTTCTCGCATCGCATACATCGTCATCTCGCTTGAGTTTGTTACTTTCAGATTCTACCTCGCTGCTCTGCGCGCCCATGATCTCAATCGACGCCTCTAAAAATACCTTCCTCAATGCGTCCTATGAGGGTCGGCTTGAGTGGGGTGTGGATGGGCTGCTTTCCAGATCATGTGTAGGGTGAGGGGTGAGGACGTGGAAGGGTAGAAAGGGAGCGGGTGCGAGAGAGCGAGAGGCCAGATACTGTAAGTCTTGCAGCAAGCTCCATGGGCATTAAGGCAAGAGCCTATATAACATAAACGAGCGCTATAACCTCGCCCTCTGCTTTCTTTTGAAGAGCACCGGATTGAGGCAGTCGAAGTGTTGAGATTAAGCTCTCGGATAACACCGCTTGGGTCCTTGATCCCTCCTCGAGACCACCAAACTCGCAAAGAAATCGATTCTATTTGGACAGGTGCATACATTGTTTCACTTCCTCGGTAGGTCAGCTTTTCAGCAGTTCCTTGAGCGAACACTGACTGGACTGTGAAGCTGCTCTCAAAGTATGTCTCCACCTCTCTATTTCACAAGTGGCTCGCTTATCATTTACTATATAAGTAAGAATAAGCAACAGAGGTGTTTTAGTACCCATCAATGGAGCGTGTTTCCGTCGAGATATGGCAACAAATCCTCCTCAAGGTCATGGAGACGAATGATTGGCCTATATTTGCCACCAGTTGTACCCCGTACACTTTCCTCGCCTTCATGTATCTGCACGTTTACTACCAAAGGAGCCGGAAACCGTATCAGGATTACCTGACACAGCGCAGACGTCTTCGACTGGTCTGTCGCGCGTGGAACGAGTTTGTCCTTTTCACCAGGCACCGCTGGCTGCCACTGGAACAGCGGAGCCCGATGTACAAGCTAGACTCGACGACTACTGCTCGCACCAACGGAGGAGTTGGTCCCGTCGAAAAATTATCCACGGTAATCAACCCGAACGAGTTGGGGACCCCAATCCTCTCTTGGGTTTCTCACATTCTGAAACGCCCCGCGAGTCAGACCCCCCTGCGGACTTACAGCCTCCATATCAGGAGTGGGGAGGCCGGGGTACAATCCGCTCAACGACCTCGTCGGAACAACGACGACCCAGGACTCCGGATGCTCGACCACGAACTCGACCACGAATACGACGCTACGTGCGCTCTCAATCTCCATGACATCCTCCGCACGCGGCTTCATCTCGCTCTCGCACATCTGTCGCACTTTCACGGGTCTGCGCATGCTCTTCCTAGTCGGTGTAGATGCGACACCACAACAGACACTAACGCTGGCACATCTAGAAGTATTATATGTGCGCTTTCCGTCGGAGGCACTGCTGGAGTCGATGGGGACATGGGACATACCAGCACTGCGGCATGTCTCACTGGAGCATTTCAGTATGCCGCTAACGGCCATGCTTGACCGCTTTCTGGGGCGGTGGGCGCACCAAATCGAGAGTCTCTGGTTTAGTGAGATTGACCCCGTTCACTCGTCTTTACTCGTGTCGCCTTTACACGACCTCCTTTCCGGGTTCTGGGCTCAGTTTGCCACGTTGCGTCTGCTGGGATTGAATTGTAAGACCCTACAGTGCAAGAAATGGTCTGGGTGGTCCGTCGTGCCACCCCCCACCCACCCGTGTCGATACCTCGTGTGTCCTCTCTTCACGGTGGAGGATTCTAAGGTCGAGCGTCACGTGGAGCGTCAGGTCGAAGACATCCGCGCAAGATGGACCTGGCATGATGGCGTGAGATTGGTACTTGGAGATACGCACAGGGGGGGGCAATACTATGTAGTGAAAAATATCCAAGACGACCCGTCGTTTGCGAACATGGAAAAGACTGTTGGGATTTTACCAGAATTGTAGTGTACCCGGCTTGATTTCTAGGACGTTTCTACAGCAGCCTGAATTTTTGTAATAGCGTGTATTGAGACAGTCCATTATCCAAGGGGAGGAATATACTTACGAGATTGAGAGAATGCACGAATAGCATTTACAGTATGAGACGGTTTGTGCAGAAGTACGTTGTACAGAGGTACGTTGTGCAAAAATACGAACGACTAGCTAGTTTATATTAAGGAATGTCGCGGTGCGGTACGGTAAGTACCGCGGACCGCCCGCGAAAATCAAAAACCGCACCGCCTTGCGGTAACCGCAGCAACCGCGGTATACCGCGCTCCCGAAAATTTTTGAACATAGATCATAGACATAATTAGATATAGTTGAGATGGGCGAGAGACTAAACAAGCGGCTGTACAGTTGCTTCGTCGAACGGCTACTCTATCGTAGTACGCAGGCACATCTCCCTCGTCCGTAAGGTCTCCAATGACATGGGCAGGGTCAGACTCCTTGAATTCAGCTGTCAGCGCGTTGGGATCAACCCAACCAATTTCACTCCATTACCCGGCACAACAAGGCGTGAAGTGACCTTCCGGTGAGTCAGTTGCGGGTATAGGGGAGGAGCATTCTTGCACAAATGAATGAGCGTTCAACGCTCGCGGTTGTGGCTGCGAAATCTTAATGAGCAATTAAATTGACCCTCGACCACCGGCCGCAAACAACTGTCGTGCCGCTCAAGTTGCATGACGGTGACCACAACCTCTAGGAGGTGCAACTGGTTCATCGTCAAAATTATCAGGACTCTGGGCCCTTTGGGTTGTTGTATTACAGGGCATATTGGGATGGTGGTTTCTGGGTGATGGATGAGGAGGCTCTTCATCCCGGGGATTTTATACCACTTCAATCCCATCACTCAATAGTCTACGAAGCAAGGACTTGGTGGCTGGACCTGCCACCCTTCCAGCTTGAGCAAGCTCTCCGTCCACAGCCCTGCTTCCTTCCCATCCCAGTAGCTCATGTATAACACCATCTTACAAATATATATGTGATCACGTGCTGATTCCTCAGTGTTGCGGGCTTACTGAGCGCTTCTTGTGTCCGTCAGATAGAACTCTTCCTCAAACCATTGCGGAAAGCAGCGGTACTAACTAACAGGCGCGGCGCTTCCATTGGAGCACCTTGAATAACATTATCTATAATATATACAATATTTTCCGAAGTGCGGCACAATGCGGTTCTGATTTTCTAGAAACCGATGACGTACCGCACCGCACCGCCACGGTTTTACCGCAAATTTTCCTTACCGCGACATTCCTTAGTTTATATGGCCCTTGTTATGGAGGATCGAGTGGATGATGGCGCTAACACGACGAGTATACAAACGCCAAAGAAGACAGAGAACATATGTTCATCTACCCCTCGATAGGATCCCAAGTCGGTGTAGTTGAAACAATTTATTACCCAAGGAGATGTAATGAATATACCAATGAGATTAATACAATGTGCGAATCGTGTTTACAGTTATGAAATCATTTGTGTAGAAGTGTCTCCAGCTAATGTACGGTGATCCTTAGGGCGCAGGCTTCTCTTTAACCTCTCTCACTTCAACTGGAATATGTGTGGCAGTTATCCTCGATTTGACGGTCAAGAGGATGACGGCACGACGAGCACATAGGCGCCAAGGAAAGCGGAGAACATGTACACCTCCCCCATGAGGACGGTACGATAGGACTCGAATGCCCGAGCCATGATCCCACTCTCCTCATCAGCGGTGCGATTGCCAGACGCCGCTGTACCTACAGGGGCGGCGAGCTCCCTGATGTTGACCGCACTGAGCTTCAGCACATCGGGCGAGACGCGTGGTAGACGGAGATTGAGGTTCTCTTTCATCCACGCCAGGCCCTTCTCGAGCGCGAACACCTTGTTGCCGACGATACAACGCAAGAATTCGATAATGGACGCGGTGCCGTCAAACGTGGAATGTACACCGTCCTCGATTTGTGTATAGGATTGCACGTTGGTGTTGTTAATCGCGTTCGCCGCGGTGTTGGTGAACCCAAAGAGGTCGTTATTCACGGTCGCGGTGATGTCATCGAGGTACGCCGCGGCTGTCGATATGGCATTGGTGATCTCGTTCTCGATGTTCTGAGTGAGTTTGCCAATGATGATACCTTGCGCATTCGCAAACACGCTCTCAAGAGGCTTGATAGGAGCGAGTTCAATGAGCGCGGGAGGGTAGGTGGTGTACGCGATAAGCCATGCGACCGTGTCTCGGGTTTGGGGCCGCAACCTGAAAGCCCTGGCAAGGAAGCCAGCTGTGCGCGTGCCGGAGGCCTGCTCGAGCTGAGCGTAGAGTGTGAGAATGTCCTCGTCGGTGAGTTGGAGAGTGGGAAGCGAAGTTGTTCGAGGAGCCGCGGGGTCCACTGTTCGCGTATCTCCTCGATTGTCTCCTGAACCTTGCAGAATCGGTACCATTCGACGAGTGAATTTACCAGTGCAAGAACAACGACGAGTCCGATGAGGATGAATGCTGAGGTTTGAGCAATGTGAACCAGCGGGCTGCCAATGTCGTCAACGAAAGAGGTGTTAACATTGTTGCAGAACTGGACGGTTCGAACCGCTGGCAGAGGGAGCTGAGCCGCGCCGAAAGTCGAGGCGACTTTGGTGGATGTGCTGTTGATTTCGCCCTTGAGCGAGTTGAATGGCATACTAATTAGGTTTGCTCAGGCGGTGCGAAGATCATTTAAGGTCGGTAGCTTGTTGTGAAGATCGGTCAAGGGGACGGTCCAAGAATCTGGGGGTGACAGGCCGGAGAGGGGAGAAGTGTTCATGGTGCTAGTGGGTATGGTGGTGTGATCTCCAAAACCAGGGATACTGCCGAACGCCGAGTTGACGCCTCCAGTTGTGGAGTTGAGGGTGCTTTGAAGGGTATTGGAAGCACTACCAAGGGTGGTTACCGTATCATCAAATGCCTTTTCGACATATTTAACGATCTACATGGAGAAATCAGATTGCACAGGGCCACAGAGAAGATCAATTGGAACATACACGAATAGGAGGCCTTGTAGGTGTCAATCACGAAGACGATGATGTTATCGACAAGATGTCAATCTGGATCTGGAGAGCGCTCAGTGAAGTACGAGCTGTGGGTGGGATCATGGACTCACGCTGTCTCTGAACACGTGTATAGAGGAGAATGAGGCTTTCTGGAGTTGTTCGTTCTTGTTCAACGCCATCCAACACGGCATAGAGACGGCCACGTTGGCTGCTCGCTAGGCGGCGAAACCCTTGACGACCGCCCCTTCTCTCATCGCATACACCGTTATCTCACTTGAACTTGTTGCTTTCAGATTCTACCTCGCTGCTCTGCGTGCCCATGATCTCAATCGAGGCCTCAAAAAATACCTTCCTCAATGCGTCCTGTGAGGGTCGGCTTGAATGGGATGTGGATGGGCTGCTTTCTAGGTCATGTGTAGGGTGAGGGGTGAGGACGTGGAAGGGTAGAAAGGGAGCGGGGGCGAGGGAGCGAGAGGCCAGAGACTGTGTGTCTTGCAGCAAGCTCCGTGGGCATTGAGGCAAGAGCCTATATAAAATAACGGCCACTATAACGGCCGCTATAACCCCGCCCTTTGTGGTCTTTTCAAGGGCACCGCATTGAGGCAGTCTAAGTGTCGATATCAAGCTCCCAGATAACACTGCTTGGGTTCTTGATCCCTCCTCCAGACCACCAAACTCGCAAAGAAATCGATTCTATTTGGACAGGTGCATACATTGTTTCACTTCCTTGGTAGGTCAGCTTTTCAGCAGTTCCTTGAGCGAACACTGACTGGACTGTACGTGAAGCTGCTCTCAAAGTATGTCTCCACCTCTCTATTTCACAAGTGGCTCGCTTATCATGTACTATATAAGTAAGAATAAGCAACAGAGGCGTATCAGTACCCATCAATGGAGCGTGTTTCTGTCGAGATATGGCAACAAATCCTCCTCAAGGCCATGGAGACGAATGATTGGCCTATATTTGCCACCAGTTGTACCCCGTACACTTTTCTCGCCTTCATAGATCTGCACGATTGGTATAATAGGTACCAGGAATCAAATGGCAAATACCTGGAACAGCGCAGACATCTTCGACTGGTCTGTCGTGCGTGGAACGAGTTTGTCCTTTTCACCAGTCACCGCTGGCTGCAACTAGAAGACCGGAGCCCGATGTACAAGCTAGACTCGACGACTACTGCTCGCACCAACGGAGGAGTTGGTCCCGTCGAAAAATTATCCATGGCAATAATGTCCCGGGACGTGACCCCAATCCTCTCTTGGGCTTCTCCCATTCTGAAACGCCCCGCGAGTCAGTCCCCCCTGCGGACTTACATCCTCTTTATCAGGGGTGTGCTTAGGCCGGGGTACAACCCGCTCGACGACCTCATCGGAACAACGACGACCCAGGACCCCGGATGCTCGAACACGAACTCGAACACGAATACGACGCTACGCGCGCTCTCGATCGTCATGTTATCCTACTCATCCAACTTCATCTCGCTCTCGCAGATCTGTCGCACTTTCACGGGTCTGCGCATGCTCTTACTAATCGCTGTAATTACGACACCGCAACAGACACTATCGCTAGCACATCTAGAAGTATTATACGTGCGCTATCCGTCGGAGGCAATGCTGGAGTCGATGGGGAGATGGGACATGCCAGCATTGCGGCATGTCTCACTGGAGTATTTCAATATGCCACTAACGGGAATGCTTGACTGCTTTCTGGGGCAGTGGGCGCACCAAATCGAGACCCTCTGGCTTAGTGAGTTTGACCCCGTTCGCTCGTCTTTACTCGCGTCGCCTTTATACGACCTCCCTTCCGGGTTCTGGGCTCAGTTTGCCATCTTGCGTCTGCTGGGATTGGATTGTAAGACCCTACAGTGCAAGAAATGGTCTGGGTGGTCCATCATGCCACCCCCCACCCACCCGTGTCGATACCTCGTGTGTCCTATCTTCACGGTGGAGGGTTCTAAGGTCGCGCATCACGTGGGGCGTCAGGTCGAAGACATCCGCGCAAGATGGACCTGGCATGATGGCGTGAGATTGGTACTTGGAGATACGCACAGGGGCCAATACTATGTAGTGAAAAATATCCAAGACGACCCGTCGTTTGCGAACATGGAAAAGACTGCTGGGATTTTACCAGAATTGTAGTGTACCCGGCTTGATTTCTAGGACGTTTCCACAGCACCCTGAATCTTTGTAATAGCGTGTATTGAGGCAATCCATTATCCAAAGGGAGGAATATACTTGCGAGATTGAGAAAATGCACGAATCGCATTTACAGTATGAGATTGTTTGTGCAGAAGCACGTTGTACAGAGGTACGTTGTACAACAGTACCAACTACTAGCTTGTTTATATGGCGCTTTTATGGCGCAGGCCTGGCAGTCCTCGACTTAAAGCTAAGATCGAGTGGATGATGGCGCTAAGACGACGACTATACAAACGCCAAAGAAGACAGAGAACATATGTTCATCTACCCTTCGATAAGATCCCAAGTCGGCGTAGTTGAAACAATTTATTACCCAAGGGGAGGAATATACCTATGAGGTTAATACAATGTGCGAATCGTGTTAAATCATTCGTGTAGAAGTATCTCCAGCTAGTGTACGGCGATCCTTAGGGCGCATGCTGTTGGAACTAAATAGTGTTAGGCTCAGTACGTGAACAGCGAACTGAAATGTATTAGATACCTAAATAGTGTTCTACGATACTCTGGTCAGAACTGTACATAGTAACTGTAATACGAATAATGGACTTACAGGTTCAGTACGTGAACAGCGAACTGAGCCTAGTAAGTCCGTTTGCGAGCGGTATTTATACTAAGTTGCCCATAACACAGGCACAAGGCACATTATGACTATCCGTGAATTTACGGAAGGGAGGGAATGTCCGTATACTAGAGACGCGTAACAAGAACGTACTAACGGATATTATACCTAGGCGAAGGCACAGAGCGCCTATTTCCAACACATGCTTCTCTTTAACCTCTCTCACTTCAACTGGCATGTGCGTGGCGGTTATCCTCGATTTGACGGTCAAGAGGATGACGGCACGACGAGCACATAGGCGCCAAGGAAAGCGGAGAACATGTACACCTCCCCCCCTGAGGACGGTACGATAGGACTCGAATGCCCGAGCCATGATCCCGCTCTCCCCATCAGCGGTGCGATTGCCAGGCGCCGCTGTGCCTACAGGGGTGGCGAGTTCCGTGATGTTGACCGCACTGAGCTTCAGCACATCGGGTGAGACGCCTAGTAGACGGAGATTGAGGTTCTCTCTCATCCACGCCAGGCCCTTCTCGAGTGCGAACACCTTGTTGCCGAAGATACAACGCAGGAATTCGATAATGGGCGGCGAACCAACAAAGAATCCCCACAACGACATACCTTATGGCACACACGTACCCCGGAGAATCGAAAAATACAGAAATGCAGACCTAACGAAAACCTCAGTACTCTACAATCCAGACACAAGAGCGAATCATAACCTACTAGGCGGAATAAGAATATTTGGGAAAATACCCGGACACAAATCGAAGAAAAGAGACCCATACCTACCGGAAAGACCCCCGGCGAGAATAAACATCGAACCGATCCCGAGCCTATGTCAAGTTACGGTTAATACCGATGGGTCAGCTACGAAAAATGGATGGGAAAACGCACTGGGTGGGATAGGAGTCTGGTACAAGGACGGAAGTAGGAGAAACATCGCAAAGAAAATAGAAACACACCACAATAAACCGCCATCTAACTCGAGAGCCGAACTAAGCGCTATTCTAGAGACCCTGAGACAGAACGAAGTCGACGACCTAATAATACAATCAGACTTGCTGACGAGCCTAACAGCGATATGCAAAGACTCACTGAAGTATGAAGATCAGGACTGGAACGGGGTGCAAAACTCAGACTTACTAAAAGGTATACTAATCCGATTGAGAACCAGACCGGCACAGACAGAATTCAGATGGGTGAAAGGCCACGACGAAGGCAACTACGGAAACAGCAGGGCAGATGTACTAGCGGACGAAGGAAGAGAATAGGACGTACCAGTAGAAATGGACAGCGAAGAATGGCTAGACGGGCACCCCGCTATACAAGACGGAGCGAGACTCCAAGCCGTAGAAGCAAAACACACCTATAGCGCGATAGTCAGATGGCACACCAAGAAGATTAAACGAATAATACACCAAGACACCCTAAACGAGGCAAAAGATAAGATACAAGGGGCCACAGGACTACGGCCCACAAATGAGAAACTCCTAAAAGGTATAAAAGCACTCGAAATTCCTCAAGAATAAAAGATCATATGAGAACAATGCTTACAGGTAAGATTAAATGCGGAGCATTCTGGGACAAAATCCCAGGCCATAACGAAAAGGCATTCTGCCCTTTCTGCCAAAAAAAGAGAAACATCGAAACAGTAGAAACCGAGCAACACCTATGGTTAGAATGCGAAAACAGTGGCCAGGCTCAGGCATGGAACACGACCCGAGAACTATGGCATAAATCATCAACCAGGGACTGGCCCGATATTAATCTCGGGCTAATTAGAGGAACAGCGGCCCTCACCTTCGAACACGACATGAATAAAGACTCCGAAAGATTGCGAATACTGATCTCGTTGACGGTGTGGGCCATATGGAAGTCAAAAATAAAGATCTCTATTCAAAATCAGAACGTAACTCCTAACGAAACTACACAGATACTAAAAGGACTATTAACAGATTTACTAACAAAGAGCTGGAACGCGACGCGCTTCATGGAGGAAGACAGGAAACTAAAGAAGCAAAAGAAACTACGAAAGCTCTGGGCGGAGAAAAAACTGAGCAAGTTTGACCCGTTAGCGGGTCCACAAATCAACTTCACATAAAGGGATGCGGCCGGAATACCGGCGAAGGGGGGTTTTAGGGGGTAGGACACAGGGCACTCCCGTCCAAAGGCCTTAGGCCAACTTGGCGAGCCCTGATGGAGTCCTCCACATCCGCGCCCAGGCGCGATGGTGCATGACGCATTCGCTCCCTTTCCCACAAAAAATAAAATAAAATAAAAATTGGGCGGCGAAAACGCGGTGCTGTCAAACGTGGAATGTACACCGTTCTCGATTTGCGTGTAGAATTGCACGGTGGTGTTGTTAATCGCGTTCGCCGCAGTGTTGGTGAACCCAAAGAGGTCATTGTTCACGGTCGCGGTGGTGTCATCGAGGAACTTATTGACGGCCGCTGTGTACGCTGCGCTGTCGATGCTGATGGCATTGGTGATCTCGTTCTCGATGTTCTGGGTGAAATTGCCAAAGATGATACCTTCCGCGTTCGCAAACACGCTCTCAAGAGGCTTGATGAGAGCGAGTTGGATGAGCTTGGCAGCGATACCGACGGTGGCAATGAGAAGGCACATGAGCGCGGGAGGGTAGGTGGTGTACGCGATAAACCATGCGACCGTGTCTCGGGTTTGCGGCTGCAACCTGAAAACCCTGGCAAGGAAGCCAGCTGTGCGCGTGCCGAGGGCCTGCTCGAGCTGAGCGTGGAGTGTGAGAATGTTCTCGTCGGTGAGTTGGAGAGTGGGAAGCGAAGTTGTTTGAGGAGCCGCGGGGTCCGTCCACTGTTCACGTATCTCGTCGATCGTCTCCTGAACTTTGCGGAATCGGAGATAGGAGGCGTGCCGTGCGGGTGTGGACTCGCTTTTTCACGTGCTGAACTGATTTGTATATTAACTCCCCGTTGTCGACCAGACCCAGTTCGCTATTACCCCGAACATTAATCTTCGCCGCACGCCGAACTGTGCGCGTTTCTTGCTGCCCTCTTTTTCCATGTGCGCTCTCGATTTGTATATAAAGCCACCTCCACTGGCGGCTTTCAAACACGCTGAGCTTACATTTCCCTAGGGGTATTAACGACACGAACTGAGTCATTCAACAATTATCGTCAATGGAGCGTGTTCCCGTCGAAGTATGGCACCAAATACTCCTCAGGGCCATGGAGACGAGTGATTGGCCTATATTCGCCACCAGTTGTACCCCGTACACTTTCCTCGCCTTCATCTATCTGCACGATTTCTACCAAAGGAAGCGGAAACCGTATCAGGATTACCTGACACAGCGCAGACGTCTTCGACTGGTCTGCCGTGCGTGGAACGAGTTTGTCCTTTTCACCAGTCACCGTTGGCTGCCACTAGAAGAAGACTCGAGCCCGATGTACAAGCTAGACTCGACGACTACTGCTCGCACCAACGGAGGAGTTGGTCCCGTCGAAAAATTATCCATGTCAATACGGTCCTCGGATGCGACCCCAATCCTCTCTTGGGTTTCTCATATTCTGAAACGCCCCGCGAGTCAGACCGCCCTGCGGACTTACATCCTCTGGATCAGGGGTGCGGGTAGGCCGGGGAGGCCGGGGTACAATCCGCTCAACGACCTCGTCGGAACAACGACGACCCAGGACCCCGGATGCTCGAACACGAACTCGACCACGAATACGACGCTACGTGCGCTCTCAATCCACATGTCATCCTCCTCACGCGGCTTCATCTCGCTCTCGCAGATCTGTCGCACATTCACGGGTCTGCGCATGCTCGTCCTAAGCAATATAAAGGCGACACCACAACAGACACTAACGCTAGCACATCTAGAAGTATTATACGTGCGCTTACCGTCGGAGGCAATGCTAGAGTCGATGGGGACATGGGACACGCCAGCACTGCGGCATGTCTCACTGGGACATTTCAGAATGCCGCTAACAGGCATGCTTGACCGCTTTCTGGGGCGGTGGGCGCACCAAATCGAGAGCCTCTGGTTTAGTGAGGTTGACCCCGCTCACTCTTTACTCGTGTCGCCTTTACACGACCTCCCTTCCGGATTCTGGGCTCAGTTTGCCATGTTGCGTCTGCTGGGATTGGATTGTAAGACACTACAGTGCAAGAAATGGTCTGGGTGGTCCGTCGTGCCACCCCCCACCCACCCGTGTCGATACCTCTTGTGTACTATCTTCACGGTGGAGGATTCTGAGGTCGAGCGTTACGTGGGGCGTCAGGTCGAAGACATCCGCGCGAGATGGACCTGGCATGATGGCGTGAGATTGGTAGTTGGAGATACGCACAGGGGCCAATACTATGTAGTGAAAAATATCCAAGACGACCCGTCGTTTGCGAACATGGAAAAGACTGTTGGGATTTTACCAGAATTGTAGTGTACCCGGCTTGATTTCTAGTACGTTTTTACAGCACACTGAATCTTTGTAATGGCGTGTATTGAGACAATCCATTATCCAAGGAGAGGAATATGCTTGCGAGATTGAGAGAATGCGCGAATCGCGTTTACAGTATGAGATCGTTTGTGCAGAAGTACGTTGTAAAGAGGTACGTTGTGCAAAAGTACGAACGACTAGCTAGTTTATATGGCGCTTTTATGGCGCAGGCCTGGCAGTCCTCGACTTAAAGCGAAGATCGAGGGGATGATGGCGCTAAGACGACGACTATACAAACGCCAAACAAGACAGAGAACATATGTTCATCTACCCCTCGATAGGATCCCAAGTCGGCGTAGTTGAAACAATTTATTACCTAAGGAGAGGAATATACCTATGAGGTTAATACAATGTGCGAATCGTGTTTACAGTTATGAAACCATTCGTGTAGAAGTATCTCCAGCTGGTGTACGGCGATCCTTAGGGCGCAGGCTTCTCCTTAACCTCTCTCACTTCAACTGGCATGTGCGTGGCGGTTATCCTCGATTTGATGGTCAAGAGGATGACGGCACGACGAGCACATAGGCGCCAAGGAAAGCGAAGAACATGTACACATCCCCCTCTGAGGATGGTACGATAGGACTCGAATGCGCAAGCCATGATCCCGCTCCTCATCAGCGGTGCGATTGCCAGACGCCGCTGTACCTAAAAGAGTGGCGGGCTCCGTGATGTTGACCACACTGAGCTTCAGCACATCGGGCGAGACGCGTGGCAGACGGAGATTGAGGTTCTCTTTCATCTACGCCAGGCCCTTCTCGAGCGCGAACACCTTGTTGCCGATGATATCACGCAGGAATTCGATAATGGGGGCCGAAAACGCGATGCACACCGTTCTCGATCTGCGTGTAGAATTGCACGATGGTGTTGTTCATCGCGTTCGCCGCGGTGTTGGTGAACCCAAAGAGGTCGTTATTCACGGTCGCGGTGGTGCCATAGAGGAACTTATTGACTGCCGCTGCGTACGCTGCGCTGTCGATACCGATGGCATTGGTGATCTCGTTCTCGATGTTCTGAGTGAGTTTGCCAATGACGATACCTTGCGCATTCGCAAACACGCTCTCAAGAGGCTTGATAAGAGCGAGTTCAATGA
>Ga0307515_10006504_pt1 | contig 23375 bp, 27 predicted proteins | sample 17_EM_MG_FD_194513 | JGI IMG/M metagenome (GOLD analysis project Ga0307515, IMG submission 194513) | Populus trichocarpa ectomycorrhiza microbial communities from riparian zone in the Pacific Northwest, United States - 17_EM | ecosystem: Host-associated > Plants > Roots > Unclassified | place... | reverse complement strand
AAGTGCGGCGCCGACCGCGCCGTAGATGCCGGCGAGCCAGATGGCGCCGGCGGTGACCGCCAGCACATAGGCGGTGAGGAGGAAGAGCACGGCGACAGCAACGAAAATACCGTTGCGCTTGGTACGCGCAACGGTGTGCTTCACGCTCGTGCCCACGAGAAGGCTGAGGATCGGGAAGAGCATCGCGCTTCCTCAGCGGCGGGCAAGAAAGGCGATGACGAGGCCGAAGGCGGCGGCAGCGCCGATCGTTGCCAAGGGATGCTTGCGCACCGTGTCGCGCATTTCGCTCGCACCGCGCTGGTAGCCCTCCTGCAATTCGCGCAGCAGATCCTCGCTGCGGCCAAGCAATTCGTCGTAACCGGCGTTTGCCTGGCTGCGGATCTTTTCGCCCTGGCGGCGCGAGCCCTTGCCGACGAGGCGCGTCAACTCGGCGAGTTCCTCGCGCAACGCTTCGATCTGTTCCTCGAGGCCGGCTTCGAGATTGTGGAAGGTGCCGTTGCGGCGGCTGCGAGCGGACTGAAAGATGGAATAGCTCATGGTCGTCTCCATTGGCTGGGGCGCGCACAAGCCCGCCTGTTTCGCACTGGGGTCGCCACTGTCCGTTGCATGAATGATATCGCCCGGCATTGACCCAGATCACTGCCGACAACGCGCGGTGTGGTCAAAAGTTCCGCGAATGCGGGCTCAGGAGCGGGAGATCGCGCTGTGTGCGAGCACGAATGGCGTGCCGTCGGCCGGCACCTGATTGATGCGTAGCGCGCAGCCGAAGACCGAGAGCATCGTCTGGTCGGTCAGCACCTCGTTGACACTGCCGGCGGCGGCAAGGCGGCCGGATTTCATCAGCACGATCTGGTCGGCAAAGAGTGCGGTCAGGTTGAGATCGTGCATGACGGCGATAACACCGCCGCCGCCTTCGCAGAAATTACGGGCGAGCGTCATGATAGTCAGCTGATGGCTGATATCGAGGCTCGAGACCGGCTCGTCGAGCAGCAGCCAGCACGGCTTGCCGTCGACCACGGGATCGGCGACCTGGCAGAGCACGCGGGCAAGCTGCACGCGCTGCTGCTCGCCGCCAGACAGTTCCTGGTAGAACCGGCCCTCGAAGCCAGTAAGATCGACGGAGGCAAGCGCTGCTGCTGCCGTCTGCTCGGCCTTGTCGGGATGCAGGTTGAGACCTGATGTCAGGCCCATGCGGACGATCTCGCGCACGGTGAAGGGAAAGGAGATGGCGCTTGCCTGCGGCAGCACGCCGCGAATGGCGGCAAGCTGCCAGGGTTTCAGCCCCTTGACCTCGTCGCCACTCATGCGCACCGAGCCGTCATAGGCGAGTTCGCCTGATATCGCCTTCATTGTCGTCGTCTTGCCGGAGCCGTTCGGCCCGGCGATCGCCGTCAGTTCGCCTGCTTTCGCCGTAAAGGTGACGTCGCTGATGATACTCTTGCCGGAGAGGCTGACGGACACGCCGGAAGCTTCGATCATCTCAACATCGCTCACAGGGCAAGGCGCGAACGCTGCCGCAGCAGGATCCACAGGAAGAACGGTCCGCCGACCGCTGCCGTGATGATGCCGATCGGCATCTCGGCCGGTGCGACCAGGGTGCGCGCCAGGACGTCGGCGAAGATCAGCAACGAGCCGCCGAGAAGGGCGGCAGCCGGCAGCAGGAAACGATGGTCCGGGCCGATCGCCATGCGCAGGATATGCGGCACGACGATGCCGACGAAACCGATGCCGCCGCTGACGGCGACGGAAGCCCCGGTCGCGGCGGCGACGCCGACGATCGCGACATTCTTCAGCCGCTGCACCGGCACGCCCATATGGAAGGCAGCCGCCTCGCCGAGCGTGATGGCATTGAGGCCGCGGGCCATGAAGGGCAGGGCGGCAAAGGAGAGCAGGATGACTGGCCCGGCGGCGGCGATTTTCATCCAGGTGGCGCCGGCAAGTGAGCCCATGCTCCAGAAGGTCAGGTCGCGCAACTGCTGATCGTTTGCCATGTAGATCAACAGGCCGGTCATGGCGGCGGCAAGCGCAGCGAGCGCGATGCCGGCAAGCAGCATCGTCGCGACCGAGGTCTGGCCGTGGCGGGTGGCGATCCTGTAGAGCAGCAGCGTGGTGACGAGACCGCCGCCGAAGGCCGCCACCGGCAGGGCGTAGATGCCGAGCAGAGTATAAAGCGGAGCGGCGAAACCATTGCCGAGCACGATCATGACGACTGCACCGAAGCTTGCGCCGGAGGAGACACCGACGAGGCCGGGATCGGCCAGCGGATTGCGGAACAGGCCCTGCATCACCGTGCCGGAGACGGCGAGCGAGGCGCCGATCAGGAAGCCGAGGATCGCCCGGGGCAGGCGGATATCGAAGATGATGATCCGGTCACGCGCACTCAGCGCTGCCTCGGAGCCCGCCATGTTGCTGAGCACATCAAGGATCGAAGCATCCGAAGCGCCCATCGTGATCGAAAACAGCAGCGAGAAGACCGAGCCTGCAACGAGCAGGGCGATTGCCAGCAAGGCGAGCCGTGTCCTGTCGCCCGCCTGCCGGCTTTTGCGGATGCCTGCCATCGGAAATGGTCGTTTTCGTTCCGTCATGGCTTGCGCAAGCGACATGATCAGCCGCCGTAGATCGCCGCGTTAAGGTCGCGCACGGCGCTTGCCGTGCGTGGGCCGAAGCCGAGCAGATGCAGGCCGTCCATGCGGATGATCGCCTTCTTCTCGCCGGCCGGTGTCAGTGCGATCGCCGGCTGGGCGAGCAGGTCCTCGTTCTTGGTGCCGGCGCCATCGCCGCGGTTCATCATCAGGATGATGTCAGGCTTGGCTTCGATGATCGCCTCATCCGTCAGCGGCTTGTAGCCCGGGAAGGCGCCGACGGCGTTGACGGCGCCGGCAAGCTTGATGATGCCGTCGGCGGCCGTGCCTGTGCCCGAAGCCATGATCTTGCCGCCCTGGGCGCTGAGCACGAAGAGGATGCGCTTGCGCTCGCCTTCGGGGCGTTTTTCGGCATCGGCGACTGCCGCGTCGAGTTCGGCCGCGACCTTTTCTTCCAGTGCCTTGGCCTTGTCAGGCACGGCAAGCAGTGTGCCGACGTGGTCGATCTTGGCGATGATGCCGTCGCGGGTATAGGCGTTCGGCACCGTCTCGAACGGCACGCTGGCATTCTTCAGCACGGCCAGCGCCTCCTGCGGGCCGGAACCCTCGACGGCGATGATCGCCGTCGGGTTCATGGCGAGGATGCCTTCCGGCGAGAGTGCGCGCATGTAGCCGACATTGGGCAGCTTCAACGCCGCCTCCGGATACATGCTCGTGGTGTCGCGAGCGATCAGCCTGTTTTCCTCGCCGAGCGCATAGACGATCTCGGTGATATCGCCGCCGACCGACACCAGCCTGGAGGTATCGAGTTTCTTTTCCTCGGCGTGGGCGGCGCGAACGAGGCCGTAGCCCTTGCCGGCGGGTGTCGAGGGCATGAGCGGCAGAGCCATCACGGCTGCGGTCAGCGCGAGTTCCCAGAGCTTAATCCGGCGCAGATTGTAGCGCATCTTCATCATCCCGATCCTTAAGCGGCGACGCTTGCGCCCGCGCGCGGCAGGTTTTCCATGATTTCGCGCCATTCGGTGCGTTCGTCGGAGCCTTCCTTCCGCTTGCCGAAGAACTGGATGATCATCTCGCCCTCGGCATTGTAGGCCTCCAGCGAGGTGACGTGGCCGTCCTTGGTCGGCTTACGCACGGCCCAGGTCTCGGCGATGTGGTCCTGGCGCAGATGCAGGTGGAAGGTCTCATCCAGAACGTTGATCCACGGTCCCATCGGCTGGACGTTGAAGATCGGGCCGGAATGGATCTGGACGATGCCGTTGTTGGCGACGAAGCACATGATCGGCAGGCCAGATTTCACCGAGGCGTGCATCATGTCCGCTGTCGCGGTGTTGTCGAGCTTCCAGGCATAGTCGTCGCCGACGCTGCGCACGGCTGCCTGGCGGCCGATCTTCAGGCGCTTCAGCATGCCGAAGAACTCGTGGGTATCGGTGAGCTTGCTCCAGTTGTCGCGCAGTTCGTCGCGGCTGACATCGGCGGTCTCATCGGCGTCGTTGGCGGCTTCCGCCTCGACGAATTCCTGCGACTGGTCTTCCACCTTCAGCTTGGCGACGATCGTGTGGTAGGCCTCGACATTCGAATTCGGGCGCAGATGTATCTTGTGCACGGCGTCGCCCGCCTTGTCGAAATATTGCAGGCTGAGACGCTCCTGGTCGCCATCCTTCTTGGATACGGCGAAACCATGCGCCCAGCGGCTCGGGAAGATGCGCAGATCGATGTTTTCGCCGAGAACGATCGCGCCCTGCACGCCCGTCTTGATGTTCTCGAAGACGCCGATCTTCTCGTGCACGGCGCTTTCGTTGCGCGACAGCGCCATGACTTCGCCGAGGCCGGCCACCCGTTCGAGAAGCTTCAGCGCGCTGCCATCGATGCGGGTGACGCTGATACCGGTTTCGGCGGCGACGAGGGCTGCCTCTGAAATCTTCAGCTGGGCGGCGATATCACGCTCGCGCATCTTCGGATTTTCGGCGCGGAACGCGCGGATTTCGGCTGGCGCCGGTCTTTTCTGGTCGGTCATGTCCTACCCTACTTACTTATTGAGAATGAGCTTGCCCTGACGGGTGATCTTCAGGCGGTAGACCAGCCCTTCATGTTGAATCATGATCTCGTTCGTCCCGCGGAAAAGATCCGCGCTTTCGATGATCCGGTGTTGCGCCGTAGGCTCGTTGTGCGGCGGCGCATGCTTAAAGCTATCTGGCTTTTCAACCATCATTTCGGTTGGCTATTTCCGTGAGGCCGGGGATCAGCGGTCCCCGGTTGTGATTACAATTATCTTGACTTTCTTACTCATAGTTTTTTAAAGACGCAATAGGAGACTAATACGGTCAAGTTTTTGAGATTGCTGATATCGGGATAATGGCGGAGAAGGTTATGGCGGGTAGATTTGCGGCGATTGCGGCCGGACTGTTGATGACGGTTTCAGGCGTATGCCAGGCGCAGGATGCGGCAACCGCCAAGCTGGATGTCGAGCTCAACGCTCTGACGCCGTCGCAGAAGGGCTGCATGATGACTTTCGTCGCCGAGAACAATCTCCAGGCGCCGATCAACAAGATCTCCTTCGAACTCGCCTTCTTCAACGACAAGAATGCCGTCGACCGTATCACCGTGCTCGACTTCCGCGATCTGCCGCAGGGCAAGAAGCGCGTGCGCCAGTTCGACATGCCGAATGTGAAGTGCGAGACGGTCACGCGCATCCTCATCAACGACACGCCGGTCTGCGATGGGCCGGCGGCGGGCGAATGCATGAAGGGTCTCGTCACCCGGTCGCAGATCTCCGTTCCCTTCGAGGGCTAAGATTACGCCGGGGATGAATCCCGGCGGACATGTTTCAGGCTGTCCGAGGCATAAAAATGGCAATTTCAGCGAAGACCAGATCGAGACGCGTGCTCATCGGGGAGCCGGACGCTGACGGCAGTCTGAACGACAACAACATGCATCCCGGCCACGAGCTTTCCGACCTGCGCAATGTGCAGCGGCAGCCGGCCGGGGAGGCGGTGGTCCACTATGCGCGCTTTGCGCAGATATCCTCCTTTCCCGATCATCCCGAAGCCGCACCGGCGGCCCCCGCTCCTGCGCCACCGATGGATGCGGCGGTGGAAAAGCAGGAGGACGAGAAGGCGCCGGTACGGCGGCGGCTGACGCTGACCTGCATCTGCTCCCTGATCTTCCATGCGTCATTGGCCGCCGTGCTGATCGTCGCCTTTCCCAAGGCGCCGGAGGAGGCGGTCGAAGAAGCCGGTCAGGCGATGAGCGTCGTCATGTACGGCGATTTCGATGTCGATCAGACGGCAGCCGGCGAGACCGAAACGACCGTGCAGCAGGAAATCATTCCGGTGCCTGTGCAGCCTGACACGATCCAGCCGACGGAAACGGCGGAAGTGCAGCCGGAAGCCGTGCAGCCGACCGAGGTCGCCCCTGTCGAGACGCAGGATCCCATCCAGCAGGCTCCTGCGCCGGAAGTGACGCGCGTTTCGCCGGAAACAGCTGCGGCTGTCGAGCCTGAGATCCTGGTGTCCGAAGTGCCGGCGGAGGAGTCCGTCGCGCAGCCGATGTCGACGGTCGTTCCCGAACAGCACCAGGTGCCGGTCGATACGGTTTCGCCTGAGGCACAGCCGACTGCGGTCCAACCGACCGAAGTGCAGCCTGCGGAGACCCCGCAAGAGGTGAAGCCTGTCGAAACCGCCGAAGTCCAGCCGGAGCCGGAACAGCCTGAGGAAGTTGTCACGCCGACGCTGAAGCCCAAGGTGACGACGCAGGAGAAGCCGAAACCGGTCGAGAAGAAGCGGCCGCCGCAAAAGGCAGCCGGCAGGAATGGCGAGCAGCAGCAGAATTCGCAGCGCGGCATTGCCGAAGGCGATCCGTCGGCCCAGTCAGACCGTAATTCGCAAGCCGCCAGCAATAATAACGGGGTAGGCACAGCCGCCCGCGCCAACTATGGCGGAAAGGTTCGTGCACGCATCCGGCGCGCCCTTCGCGAGCCGAAGAATGTTAGTGGGACGGCCGGAGTGACGCTGACCATCGCTGGAAGCGGTAATCTTGTCTCTGCTGTCATCTCCAGAAGCTCGGGCGTTCCGGAGATCGATCAGGCGGCTGCTGACGCTGTGCGGCGCGCATCACCCTTCAGTCCGCCTCCAGGCGGAATCTCGATGAGCTTCACGCAGGTCTTCGAGATCGGGGCAAAATAAATATGAGAAAAATAATCAACTTTATACTTTACTCTAAAAATCAAGTTTAATAAGGTCCGCTTGCACACGCAGGAATCGTGTGACGATCAACGAGCGAACGGGTGCTGTATGGCTCGCAAGGGCAAGAAGGGTTCGAACCGGGAGGTCCGCGACAACGCGGGCGAAGACGCCAGTCAGGCATCCCCCGGACGCTCCAAACTGGATGGCCGCAGTTTCCTCTATGTCGGCGGGCGCGATTGCCAGGTGGCGCATCTTCGCCAGATCGCCAGCAATTTCGGCGCCGAGCTCATTCATCACGATGGCGGGCTGCGCGAAGCGGTTTCCCGCATCGATACGCTGCTTCCCTCGGTCGACTGCGTCTTCTGCCCGATCGACTGTATCAGCCACGATGCCTGCCTGCGCGTGAAAACCGGCTGCAAGAAATTCAGCAAGGCTTTCATTCCGCTGCGCAACGGCAGCAAATCCAGCCTGGAGCGTGCGCTGCATACGATGAACGAACGAGACAATTTGCGATGAACGACCAGCGCCCAGACGGCTTCACCATGATCGGCCTGCACAAGCTCGCCGCACAGAATGGCGACGGCCTCGTGCCCGAACTCTACGAACTCTTCCAGCAGCATGCCGAACGCCAGCAGATCTACCAGAATGTGATGCTCTTTCCGACCTGGGAAGCGCGTATGCCCGGAGAAGCGTCAACAAGACCGCTTGGCCCGGCGGCGGCAAACGGCAATAATGTTCTGGCCTTTCGCTCGCATGCGGCAAGGGCGGGCAAGAGGAAGGCGTAAGGAGATTTCATGTATATCGCAATGAACCGCTTCAAGGTGGCGACCGGGAGCGAGGGTGATTTCGAGACGGTCTGGCGCAATCGCGATTCCAGCCTGCCCGAGGTGCCCGGCTTCGTCGAATTCCGCCTGCTGCGTGGCAAGGCCAATGAAGAAGAGGGCTATACGCTCTATTCCTCCCACACGGTCTGGAAAAGCGAGGCGGATTTCCAGAACTGGACGAAGTCCGAGAGCTTTCGCGCGGCGCACCGCAATGCCGGCGACCACAAGGCGATGTACAAGGGGCCACCTGTCTTCGAAGGCTTCAATGTGGTCGATGGTGTTTGATTGCGGTTGATGCAGAGCGACTTAGCTCTTGGCTAATATCTTGATTTTTTTGATCTCTCTCAACTCCAGCGGAGAAAGGGGTCTGAGGCGTTGCCACAGGTCTCTTCTCCCCAGCGGGGAGAAGTGCCGGAGCGCTAGCGAGGCGATGAGGGGGTGAGCGGCGAAGCCGCGAATGCGCTGAGCGCAAGCGAAGGGCAATAATGGATGGCGTGCCGTGCGGCCCCCTCATCCGACCCTTCGGGCCACCGACCGGGGTTGCGCCACGGGTCTCAACCCGTCCTTCGGATCCCCGCTGGGGAGAAGAGGGAGCAAGCCGCGGCCCCAGCCATCCCTCGAGATGGTATATCTACTCTGTAAACCTTCATTAAGCCCCTGAGCAATATCGGTAAACCGATATTCCGAACCGTCGATTCTCACACCCGAACGTGCAAAACCGCTCCAGCCGCAACGGCCAGCCAGCCGAACATCATGGCGAAACCGCCGGTGGGCGCTGCCATTGGAAACAGGCCGGAACCGGTAAAGCGCAGCGAGACGAGATCGGCTGAAAAGAGCAGCGTGCCGATGCCGATCAGCAAACCGGCCAGCCAGGCGGTTCTGAGCCTGTCGGCGCCAAGCGCCAATGCCAGCATGGCAGGCGCATGCGCCAGGCACATGGTGGACGCCGAGGCGAGCAGGTGGGCGTCGCCACCGCCATGCGCAGCCGCTGCCGCGAGCGCCACGCCGGCAAAGCCGAACAGGCCCGACAACAGGTAAAACAGCGGCACGAAACGGTCATTGAGGCGCATCGGCTATTCCTTGTTCTGCATATGATGGGCGAGGCGCTCGACCGGCGCCCAGATGAGATCGCGCAGCGCTTGGCTGGCGATGGTTTCGTTCATGGCGCGGCGGAAGCAGAGTAGCCATTCGTCGCGCTCGACAGGGCCGATTTCGGCGACGAAGTGGCGGCTGCGCAGGCGCGGATGGCCGCGCTTGTCGGTATAGAGTGGCGGACCGCCGAGATAGCCGGTCATGTATTCATAGAATTTCTCTTCGCTGCCTTCGAGGCTCGGCGGGTGCACGGCGCGCACGTTTTTCGCCTCCGGCAGCGTGTCCATCAGCGCGTAGAAGCGGTGCGTCAGCGCCCGCACAATGGGATCGCCGCCGATAGCCTCATAGAGTGTGGTGACCTTCTCCGTCACAGAACCATCCCCAGATCAAAGAAAGAGCATGATGTCGTCCGAAAACCGCTCACATTCTTCGGCATCATGCTGCAATACCATCCCATTCCCCGGTCCTTCATGCACCGGGCGGAAAACGATCGCAACTGTCATCAAGGTGCCGCGGCATTTCGCGCATCATGCCGCGATCGCAGGGCCTGCAGCCGATTCTTCTTGACAAAACCGTCCGGACGGTATCTTTATATTTCCATGTCGAACGCTCATCATCGCAAGAAACAACCCGTGCTCGTGCGCCAGCAATTGCTGGAGGTTGCCGCACGCCTTGTGGCCGGTGAGGGCATGGGCGCCGTCACGCTCGATGCGGTCTCCGCCGCCTCGGGCGTCAGCAAGGGCGGGCTGCTGCATCACTTCCCGACGAAGAATGCGCTGCTCGATGCCTTGTTCGAAAGCCTGCTCGAGAAGTTCGATGCCGATATCGAGGAACTGATGCGCGGCGATCCGCTGTCGCATGGCCGTTTCACCCGCGCCTATCTCAAGGCGGTTGCCGGCCTCAAGGATCGCCCCGACGATTCCAGGAGCTGGACGCAGGTGACGATCGCCCTTCTTGCCGAGCCCCGGCTGCGCCTTCGCTGGCGTCAATGGGTAGATGCGCGGGCCGAGGAATATATCGGCACCGACTCCACTCTCGACGCGCAGATCGTGCGTTTCGCAGCCGACGGCCTGTGGTTCGCAGATACGTTGGAAAGCCATGATATCAACGGCGCTCTGAGGCGGGATCTCATCAACCGCCTTGTCGAGCTGACCGGGAAGTAACCCGAAAAGGAATTCGCCATGAGCCAGGCCGTCGTCTACGGGCTGCTGTTCGCCGCCATCGTGCTCGAGGTCATCGGCACGACCGCCCTGCAATTGTCGCAGCAGTTCACCCGCATCGGCCCGACCGCACTCGTCGTCGCCTGCTATGCGGCCGCCTTCTATTGCCTGTCGCTGACGCTGAAGAGCATCCCTGTCGGGGTCGCCTATGCGATTTGGAGCGCTTTGGGAATCGTGCTGATTTCTTCGGTCGGCATGGTGTTCTTCAAGCAGCGCCTCGACCTGCCGGCGATGGTCGGGCTCGGACTGATCATATCGGGCGTCGTTGTCGTCAATCTGTTCTCGAAATCCGTTTCGCATTGATATTGCAGTGATATCGAGGGGAAGATTTTCCGGCCTTCGGCTGGAAATTTTCCCCTTTGTCAAAATCCTGACAAAGGTCTATGTGTTCCTAGACGTGGAGGAGACGAGGCGCAAGCTGCGCTGCTTTCCAAAGCGCTTTGAATCCTGCCTTCCCGCCTATCGATACTTCCAGGTTTTCAGAGGAGCACATCATGGCCATTCGCACCGTCGTCTGGGGAGAGAATATTCACGAGACTACCAATGCCATCGTTCGGGAGATTTATCCCGAGGGCATGCACACCACGATCGCCAACGCGCTGAACACCGATCCCGGCATCTCGGCGACGACCGCGACGCTGCAGGAGCCGGAACACGGCCTCAGCGAGGCCCGCCTTGCCGAGACCGACGTGCTTACCTGGTGGGGCCACAAGGATCACGGCGCAGTCTCCGACGTCGTGGTCGAGCGCGTCGCCAAGCGCGTCTGGGAAGGCATGGGGCTGCTCGTGCTGCATTCCGGGCATTTCTCGAAGATTTTCAAGCGGCTGATGGGCACGCCCTGCGCGCTGAAATGGCGCGAGGCGGGCGAGCGCGAGCGTCTGTGGACGATCAACCAGCGCCATCCGATCGCAGCCGGCATCGGTGAGCATTTCGAACTCGAGAACGAAGAAATGTACGGCGAGCAGTTCTCCGTGCCGGAGCCGCTCGAAACAGTGTTCATCTCCTGGTTCCAGGGCGGTGAAGTGTTCCGCTCGGGCCTGACATGGCGGCGCGGCGCCGGCAACATCTTCTATTTCCGTCCCGGTCACGAGACTTACCCGACCTATCACGACAGCAATGTCCAGAAGGTGCTGATCAACGGCGTGAAGTGGGCCTATAACCCGGAGGGGGCGTTGACGAGTATTAACGACGCTCCAAATGTGCCGGTAGAAAAGGCACTGGAGCCGATCGTCGAACGCGGCCCGAGACTGCACCAGGCCGGCGAAGCCGGTTACCGCTGAGGAAGCATCCATGCGACTACTCGTTCTTGGCACGGGCTTGATGGCGAAAAACCAGCTCGACCATTTCACCTGCATCGACGGCGTGACGGTGGTCGGCGCTGTTGACACCGATCCCAACCGGCTGGCGTCTTTCGCCGACAAATTCAATATCGAAAAGCGTTTCCTTTCGCTGGAGGAGGCGATTGCCTGGGGCGAATTCGATGCGGCGACCAACATCACGCCCGACCGCATCCATCATCCGACGACGATGGCGCTGATCGCCGCCGGCAAGCATGTCTTCTGTGAAAAGCCGCTGGCGGAGAATTATCCGAAGGCGCTGGAGATGACGGAAGCGGCCGAAAAGGCGGGTGTCATCAACATGGTGAACCTCACCTATCGCAATGCCGCGCCGCTGCAGCGCGCCCGCGAGATGGTGCTATCAGGTGAGCTCGGCACGATCAAACATGTCGAGGCCTCCTATCTCCAGAGCTGGCTGGTGTCGCGCGCCTGGGGCGACTGGCGCACGGAATCGACCTGGTTGTGGCGGCTCTCCACCGGCCACGGCTCGAACGGCGTGCTCGGTGATGTCGGCATCCATATCCTCGATTTCGCCGCCTATGGCGCCGCAACCGACATCGACCATGTCTTCGCCCGGCTGAAGACCTTCAACAAGGTGCCGGGCGGCCAGATCGGCGAATATATGCTCGATGCCAATGACAGCTTCACCATGTCGGTCGATTTCGCCAATGGTGCGCTCGGCGTCATCCATGCCAGCCGCTGGGCGACGGGACATCTGAATGAGTTGAAGCTGCGCATCTATGGCGAGAATGGCAGCCTCGAAGTTATCCACCGTCCTAGTGGTTCGGAGCTGCGCGGCTGCCTCGGCGAAGATGTCGAGAGCGCCACCTGGAGAGAGATCGAGGTGGCGCCGGTTGCGACCAACTACCAGCGTTTTGCCGAGGCGGTGGCAAGCGGCATCCAGCCGGACCCGAACTTCCGCCACGCCGCCAACCTGCAGAAGGTGCTCGACCTTGCAATGGTGACCGAGCGCGAGCGGCGCGAGCTGAAGGTCTGAACCTCTTGCGCGATCACAAAGCCGCCGTTCCGGCGGCCAGCCACTGAAATGTGGAATTAGAGTAGGCCATGATGTTGAACCGCTCGCAACGCGGATGTTGCGGGCGGTACGCCTATCCTGCAGCCCAAGGTCGCGGTCTCGCTTCTGGTCTTCGCCAAAAGTCGTTTGCAATTAACGCTCATGCGACTACCTTTTATAGCATGCCATTCGCCTCTCAGTGGCAGAGAGAAGACGACCGGGAGCAAGTCATGTGCCGAAATATCAAACCCCTGTTCAATTTCGAGCCGCCAGCGACTGATGATGAGATCCATGACGCCGCACTTCAGTTCGTGCGCAAGGTGAGCGGAACCACGAGGCCATCGAAGCGCAATGAAGCCGCGTTCGAGCGCGCGGTCATTTCGATCGCGAGATGCGCCCACGAGCTGCTCGATTCGCTGGAGACTTCTCAACCTCCTCGCGATCGTGAGGAAGTCGCCGCGAAGGCACGCGCGAAAACGGCGATCCGGTTCGCGTAAGAGAGTCCTGTCAAGATCATAGTCCGGGTCGTGCGGGTGAAGGACGATTGGGGCTTCATAGAAAGCCTAACAGCGGATTTTCTTTTGCAGCGCATCGCGCGTCGCGCGGCTTTCAGTCCGTGAGATTTTCGCGTTATGCTCTCGCATGGGCAATACGGCGCTTTCCTTCGGTCCGTTTCTCTACGATCCCGTGGCAGGAAGCCTGTGGCGGGAGGGCAGGGCCATTGCGACGGGGCAACGGCCGGCGGCATTGCTCGGCTTGCTGCTGGAGGCCGAGGGGCGCGTCGTCACCAAGGCGGATCTGATGGAGCGGGCCTGGCCGGGGCTCACGGTGGAGGAGGGCAACCTCACGGTCCAGATCGCCGCCCTCAGGAAGCTTCTCGGCGCAAGGCCTGATGGCACGGAATGGATCGTTACCGTTCCCAGGGTCGGTTATCGCCTGCCGCGCCAGGACGATGCCGGAATGGCGCCGCTATCGCCGCAGGCACCGTCGGTTGCCGTTCTTCCCTTCGTCAATCTCGGCGGTGACACCGACCAGGATTATTTCGCCGACGGCGTGGTGGCGGAGATCATCACCGCGCTTTCGCGCTTCCGTTCCTTTTCGGTCGTCTCGCGCAATTCCGCCTTCATCTACAAGGGACGCAGCGTCGATGTGCGAGAGGTGGCCAGGGAATTCGGCGTGCGCTACGTGCTCGAAGGCAGCATCCGGCGAGAGGGCGCGCAGGTGCGCATCAACGTGCAACTGGTCGACGGCATTTCGGCGGCCAATCTCTGGGCCGATCATTTCGAAGACGGCATCAGCCACATCTTCGCCTTCCAGGACCGTATCACCGAGCGCGTCGCCACGATCGTCGAGCCGGCCATTGAGATTGCTGAAATCCGGAGATCGCGGCGCGACCGGCCGAACAGCCCGGCGGTCTATGATCTCTATCTGCGTGCGCTTGCCGCCATCACCGACGAGTCGATCGAAAGCAATGCCCTCGCCTATGCGCAGCTGCGTGAGGCCCTCGCCATCGAGCCGGAAAACGCGTTGATCCTGTCGCTTGCCGCCTGGGCGCTCGAACATCGCACGACCATGGGCTGGCCGCCGATCGGAGAGGACGACAAGTCGGAATGCCTCAGGCTTGCACGCCGCGGCCTCCAGCATTCGGCCGGCGATCCCCGGGTGATGGTCCATTGCGGCATGGCGCTGCTGCAAACGGGCAAGGATTACGAAGGCGGCATGGCCGTGCTGGAGGCTGCCGCTGCCGCCAATCCCAATGATCTTCGCGTCGCGGCATGCTCCGGCATCGCGGCCCTGCACTGCGGCGATATCGATGACGCGCTCGAGCGTCTGCACCGCGCCGTGAGGCTGGGGCCGCGAGATCCGGACGCGCGTTTTTCGCTGACGGGCATCGCGATGGCCGAGATCTTCCGCGGCAATTACGAGGCGGCTGTCTCTTTCGGCGCTCGCTCGCTGGCGCTCAATGCCCATTTCGACCCGACCTACTGGATGTTGATCGCAGCACATGCGCATCTCGGCAACATGGCCGAGGCGCGGCAGTATTTGCATGCGCTTGAGGCGATCGCACCGGGTGTGACGCTCGAGAGAATTCAAGCCGGTCAGCCGGCCAAGGACCCGCGGCGCTTCGTGCCGGTTTTGCAAGGGCTGGCGCGCGCCGGAATGCGGGCGCGCTGAAAGCCCTTGGAAGTTTTAGCAGCTTTTAATCGGGCTCTTAAGGACCCTAAGCGGACGTTTCGGCGACGCTGATCCCGTCAATCGATGGAGGATCGGCACATGCTTTCCAGCATGCATATTCTATCGCTTAAACAGGGCAAGCTTTACGGTGACCGCGTGCCGATAGAGGCGCTGCCACATGGGTTCACCTTGCCACGCCTCGTCGTCCTGTTCGCGCTGATCGTCAATTGGAGTAGGCGAACGAAAAAAGACCCCGCCGAAACGGGGCCTGAGGTTGCCGAGCCGCATCAGGCGGCCCCGGTGATCTGACTGTTCGTTGACTTATTCGATGACCTGCACCACGCGGTGGGTGCGGGGCTCGACAATCACATGGCGATTGTTGATGACCGTATAGGCATATTTCGGATTGTCGGGCACCGGTGTCACGACGACATCTCCGGGAAGCGGCTTGCCGACGACGATCGGTTCCTGGACCACCACGGAGGCGGTCGGGGCTGGCTGCTGCTGGACGTAGGTCACGACCTCGCGCGGCGGCGGATCGACAACGGCACCGGCGACACCGCCGGCCACGCCGCCAATGGCAGCACCCACTGGACCACCGACGATCGCGCCGGTGATGGCGCCACCGGCTGCACCGGTGACGGCTCCGTCAGCCAGGGCGTTGGTGGCGAGCGACGACAGCGCAAGCGCGCTGGAAACAAGCAGGATCTTGTACATTTTGCTTCTCCTTTACTGGGGTTGCGCTGGGGTAACGACAGCGCCAGCGCCGATGTTCCGGCAGGAGAGAGTCACGCTTTGGACGGTCGGTTCACATATTGTGAGGCGCTTTATTCCAGCCGCCGGCGGAAAAGCCAGGCGGCGGCGGTGAGCGTGATGCAGGCGATCAGCGCCAGCGGGATCGTCTGGTTCACCACCTCGCTCAGCGGAATGTCCTTGAGGAAAACGCCTTTGACGATCACCAGGAAATAGCGCAGCGGATTGATTGATGTCACCGGCTGCAGCCAGCCCGGCATGTTCTCGATCGGTGTCGCGAAGCCGGAGAGCAGCATGGCCGGGACCATGAACAGGAAGGCGCCGAGGATTGCCTGCTGCTGGGTCATCGACAGCGCCGAGATGAACAGGCCGAGGCCGGCGACCGAGCCGAGATAGAAGATCGCGCTGCCGTAAAGCAGGAAGAGCGAGCCGCGCAACGGCACGTCGAAAAGGAAGACGGCGGCAAGGATATAGACGGTGATGTGGAAGAGCCCGATCATCATTGGTGGCACCAGCTTGCCGATCAGGATCTCATGGATGCGCAGTGGCGAGACCATCAACTGGTCGAAGGTGCCGAGTTCGCGCTCGCGGGCGATCGAAAGCGCCGTGACGATCAGGCCGATCAGCAGCGCGATGCTGGCAATCAGGTTCGGCACCATGAACCATTGGTAGGTGAGGTTCGGGTTGAACCAGTTGCGCGGCACCGTCGAGACGGCGTCAGTGCCGGCGCGTTTGCCGGCCGGCGTCTCGGCGGCGAGGCTTGCTCCGATCTGCGAGAGGTAGCCCGCAACGATCTGCGAGGCATTGGAGCGACGGCCGTCGAGCACCACCTGCAGATCGACAGGCGTTCCCGCCTCGATATTGCGTGAAAAGTCAGGGCCGATCTCGACGGCGGCGATGGCCGTCTGATTGTCGATCGCCACCCTGACGTCCGCCTGATTTGCGGCCATCTCGATCCGGCGGAAGGTCGGCGAGCCATCGATGCGCTCGATCAGTTCCTGGCCCCAGTGGCCGCTGTCGCGGTTGAGGATCATGACGTCGACGTTGCGGACTTCGAGCGTTGCCGCATAGGAAAAGACGAGAAGCTGCATGATCGGCGGGCCGATCAGGATGGCGCGGCCCTTGGGATCGCGCAGCACGGCGAGCAGTTCCTTGACGATCAGGGCGTAGAGCCTCGTCCACATCTCAGCCGATCCTCTTTCTGGTGCTGCGGGCCGCAAGCACAAACATGATGGCGCCGATCGTCAACATCACGCCGATCGCCTGGCCGAACATCGGCCAGATGTCGCCGGCGAGAAACACCGTCTGCAGGCTGGGGATCAGGTAACGCGCCGGCACGATGAAGGTGATCCACTGGATCACCACCGGCATGGAATTGATCTCGAAGAGGAAGCCAGACAGCAGGAAGGCCGGGAGGAAGGCCGAGATCAGCGCCAGCTGCGAGGCGAGGAACTGGTTCTTCGTCACCGTCGAGATCAACAGTCCCTGGCCGAGCGCCGGTATCAGGAAAGCGGCCGAGAGCGCGTAGAGAGCGACGACGGAACCGCGGAACGGCACGCCGAAGAGAAAGACCGCCAGCAGCACGCAAAGCGTCATCGAGGTGAGGCCGAGCAGGAAATAGGGCAGGATCTTGCCGGCGAGCAGTTCGGCCGCCGTCACCGGCGTTGCCATCATCGCCTCCATGGTGCCACGTTCCCATTCGCGGGCGACGACGAGTGAGGTCAAAAGCGTGCCGACCAGCGTCATGACGATGGCGATCGAGCCGGGCACGAGGAAATTGCGGCTGGTGAGTTCGGGATTGAACCAGAAGCGCTCCTCGACCGATATGGGCGGGCCTGATGTCTCCACGTCCGCCTGCCTTTGCCGCTCCCAATTGGAGACGGCGCCCTGTGCATAATTCTGCACGAAATTCGCCGTGTTCGGGTCGGAGCCATCGACGATCACCTGGATATCGGGATGGTTGCCCGCAGTGAAGTTCGTAGTGAAATCGGCCGGAATGACGACGATGCCGCGCACTTTGCCGAGCACGAGGTCGTCCTCGAACAGCCGCCGGTCGCGGCCGACGGCGACGTCGAAGTACCGGGAGGCCTGGAAACTGGCTGATAGATCTTGCGTCAGGGGCGTCATCTCCTCCGTCACAAGGCCGATGCGGGTGCGGGTGGTGTCGAGCGAGACGCCGTAGCCGAACAGGAAAAGCAGGATCAGCGGCAGCACGAAGGCGATGAGGATACTGCTCGGGTCGCGGATTGCCTGATAGCTTTCCTTGCGCACGAGGGCTGCGAAGCGCCGCAGCCGGCCGGAGGAGGTGCTCATGCGGCATCCTCCTTCTCGGATTGCTGCACCAGCGCGATGAAGGCGTCCTCCATCGTTGGATCCGGCTGCTCCTTGGTTGCAACGCTGGCCTTCAACTCGTCGGGGGAGCCGAGCGCGATCGAGCGGCCGCGATAGATCAGCGAGATGCGGTCGCAATATTCCGCTTCGTCCATAAAGTGGGTGGTGACGAGCACCGTGACGCCCTTTTCGACCAGCGCGTTGATATGCGTCCAGAATTCGCGCCGGGTGATCGGATCGACGCCGGAGGTCGGCTCGTCGAGGAAGAGGGCGCGCGGCTCGTGCATGACGGCGCAGGCAAGCGCCAGGCGCTGCTTCAGGCCGAGCGGCAGATCCTTGGCCGGCTGGCCGATATGGCGGCCGAAATCGAAGATGCTGGCCATCAGGTCGATGCGTTCGCGCCGGTGTTTTCCGCGAAGGCCATAGACGCCAGAGAAGAATTCTAGGTTCTGCATGACTGTGAGATCGCCGTAGAGCGAGAATTTCTGCGCCATGTAGCCGAGCTGGTTGCGGGCTTCGGCGGCATCGCGGCGAAGGTCGAAACCGGCGACGCGGCCTTCGCCGCCTGTTGGTTTCAGCAGGCCGCAGAGCATCTTGAAAGTGGTGGACTTGCCGGCGCCGTTCGGGCCGAGCAGGCCGAAGATTTCGCCGCGGCGGATATCGAAGCTGATGTTATCGGCAGCGGTGAAATCGCCGAAGCGTTTGGTCAGCCCCTTGGCCTCGATCACCGGCCGGTCGCCCTCATCCTTCATCGGCGCCTGCGCCTCGGCGAGCCTCGAACGGCCGCCGGGGCCGCCGCCCAGCATGTCGACGAAGGCATCCTCGAAGCGCGGCGGGGCAGGGGCGAGCGTTGCACCGTCGCCGGCCGAGCCGATGTCCGGTTTCTCGCCCTTGGTGGCGACGAGGCGGATCGCCTCGCCCTGGATCACCCCGTCGATAACGCCGTCTGCCTCAAGGAGCCCGGCAAGCACCTGTCGGCGGCGCCCTGTAATGCCAGAGACACGGAAGACCCGGTCGTTGACACGGCCGGTCATGTCATCAGGTTTTCCCGAAAACAGCAGCTTTCCCTGGTTCAAGAGCAATATGTGGTCGCAGGCTTCCGCCTCATCGAGATAAGCGGTCGACCAGAGCACGCCGATCCCTTCCTTGGTCAGGTTCTCGACCATTTTCCAGAGGTCGCGACGTGAGATCGGATCGACGCCGACGCCCGGTTCGTCGAGCAGCAGCAGGCGCGGCTTCTTCAGAAGCGCGCAGGCAAGGCCGAGCTTCTGCTTCATGCCGCCGGAGAGCTTGCCGGCGAGCCTGCCAGTGAAGCGCTTGAGATCGGTGAAGGTCAGCAACTCGTCGAAAGCGCTTGCACGTTCGCTTTTCGGCAGGCCGCGCAGATCGGCGTAGAGGTCGAGGTTTTCCTGAACCGAGAGGTCCTCATAGAGACCGAAGCGCTGTGGCATATAGCCGATCGCCGCCTGGATGCCGGCTGCATTCTTCCTGGTATCGAAGCCGAGAACCTCCACCGTTCCCCTATCGGGCAGCATCAGGCCGGTCATCAGGCGGATCAGCGTCGTCTTGCCGGCGCCGTCAGGGCCGACAAGGCCGGTGATCGCGCCGCCGCCGATCACGCCGGAGACGGCATCGAGAGCGGGCGGACCGTCGCCGAAGCGCTTGGTGACGCCGTCGATCCGGACGAGATCCCTGTGGCCCCGGCTGGCCTCGGCGGCGGTCATTGTCCGCTTGCCGTCAGCAAGGGGAAACGCACGGTGATCGGCATGCCTTGCCGCAGATCCGGACCGGGCTTGTCGATGACAACACGCAGACGATAGACGAGATCGGTCCGGAGCTCCGGCGTTTCCACCGATTTCGGGGTGAATTCGGCAACCGGCGAAATGAAACCGATCGTGCCTTCATAGGGTTTGTCGGGCGCCGTATCGGAGGCGACCGAAACCTTCATGCCGGGATGGATGCGGCCGAGATCGGGTTCGGCGACATAGGTGCGCACCCAGACCGGTTCGGTCAACGACAGCACGAAGACGGTATCCGCCGGCGAGACAATCGCGCCGTTTTCCCTGACGCGAGAGAGTATGACGCCGTCGTTCGGCGCGCGCAGTTCGGTATCTTCAAGCGAGGTGCGGGCCGAAGCAAGCGTTGCCTGAGCCGCTTTCAGCTGGGCGTCGGCAGCGGCGATATCTTCGACGCGGGAACCTTCCTGCAGCAGTTTCAGCGCTTCGTTGGCGGAATCGGAGCGTGCGGCTGCCATCGCCCTTGCGGCGGTCGCCTGGTCGAGGCTGGCTTCGGAAATCGTGCCCTGCGGACGCAGCTGGCGGGCGCGGTCATAGGCAAGGTTGGCATTCTCCAGATCGGCGACACTTTCGTCATAGGCGGCGCGCGCCTGGGCGATCTCGGTCGGCCGTGGGCCGGCCTTCAGCTTGTCGAGCGTTGCCTGCAGAGCTGCGACATTGGCCTCGGCCGAGCGAACCGCGAAGTCATAGGGCGCCGCGTCGAGCTTCGCCAGAACCGTTCCGCTCGTGATGACGTCGCCTTCGTCGGCACGGAGTTCGGAGAGGCGGCCGCTGACGCGGAAGCCGAGCGAGACCTGGCGGATATCGACATTGCCGTAAAGGGCGAATTCCCGGCGGGCCTCGGGCAGCCAGCCGAGCTTTTGGGGCAGGCCGTACCACCAGGCGGCAGCACCCGCCGCAACGAGGAGAAGGATGGCAATGGGAAGGAAGCGTTTCATGCTGCATGTCCTTTCGACGGGCCGATGACATCGACCAGTTCGGCGGCCAGGCCGCGCAAGGTTTCCACCTGTTCCGGGCCGAAGGCATCCCATTCCATCTGGGTGAGCACGGCCGCGTGGGCGAAGCGAAAGACGAGGATGCTGCCGAGAAGATTAAACGCGCGCAGGCGCACATGTTCCGAGGCGGGATCCTCATGGAGGATGGCGCCGATCAGTCGACGACCCATTTCGATCATCGGCCGCATGAGGCCTTGATAGACCCGTGTAAAGGCCTCGGTCGGCTCCATCTGCTCGCGGATCAGGAAGCGCGCCCAGGATTCGGATTCCTTGCCGACGAAAAGCGTCACCATGGTCTGGAGGATCTCGATCAGGAAGAGGCGAGCCTTGGCTTCGCCGAGCGGTTCGCTCGCGGCGTCGAGCGCCATCAGATGCGCGCCGATGCGCGTCCTCATATCACCGACATGCGTGTCGATGCGGGTCATGAGATATTCGGCGGTGGCGATATAGAGGCCTTCCTTGCTGCCGAAATAATAGGGGATTGCCTGCAGGTTGACGCCGGCCGCATCCGTGAGCTGGCGTGTCGAGGCGCCGTCGAAACCGTAGCGTCCGAAGACATCGAGGGCGGCGGACAGCATCTTCTGGCGCGCAATCTCGGCGCGGGCGGAGGCCGGTGGCTGATTGTCGTGTTCTTGGATCATGACGGGTTTATAGCACTGGTGACAAAATAAGTCAATCGATTGATATATTTTGAACCGATGAAAGGCGGTTGCCGATGTAAAGCCAGCAAACGAATTGAGGGCATCCGTTATCCGGATGCCCTCAATTCGACAGACGCAGTGTTTGCGTCGCCCATCAGAGGCCTAGGAAATAATCCCGACTCGACGGAGCCTTGGCGGGGGCAAACCATCGGCCTTGCCAGCTCGCCTTGGTGTTGAGGAAGCCGCCCGATTCCGTCTTGGGCGGCAGGCCGGTGGCGATCAGCGATTGCCGCAATTCCTCCTGCAGCTTGGCGCGCAGGACGTAGTGGTCATAAACATCGAGAATGTGGATCGCATAGGCGACGGCGAGCGATTGGTTGCCCCGGACGATCAGCAGGTTCTCGTCGTTCTGGTAGGAGGCCTTGTAACCCAAATTGTGGCTGCCGGTTATGACAGTGCAGTTGTCAGGATGGAGGGGATCGATGACGATGATCTTGTCGTGGATGATCGCATGGCCGGCGCTCAACAGTTCGGGGCGAAGATTGCCGAACTGGGCGGAGATCGCCGCCGCCCGCACCATGACGACACGGCCGGCATCGCCGTCCGGCCACCAGATTGCCCGTTGCGGCAGATCCCTGACCTTGCCGTCGGGCTGGTGAAGATAGGTGGTCGGCTCGCCGGGTTTTGCTGGCGGCAGTGCTGCCGGATTGCTGATCGCGCCCTGGACGAGCAGATCCGGCCGCTTGACCGTGAGATCCGCCGCCTGGCCGATGACGTTCTGTTCGCCGCGCACGCCGGGATAGAAGGTGAGGAACAGGATTGCGCTGTCGGCATGTTCCATCAGGGAATAGACGCGACTCAAATCGACGGGCGTCGGGGAGGTCTTGTTCTTGGTCGGCGCCTTGGTGTTGGGAGAGAACAGGATTTCGACGGTGGTTTTCCCGTCCTCCAGCGTCACCGGTCCGGTCGGCGCGGCATTCGCCTGGCGTAATGTGGCGCCTTGCACGCCCTTGCTTGGGGCAAAACCCTCGGCGGTCTTGCCGTGGTTGGAAACGGTGAGGGGAACGCCCACCGGCTGCGGATCGTCCCGCAGCAGCTTCCAATAGGCGAGGAAGCGGGCCGCGACATTCTTGTCATCGATCAGGATGACGTTGTTCGACTGGGTGCAGAGGCCGGTTTCGGTCCAGTTGGTGCTGCCGGTCATCACCGTGTGCGCAACTCCGCCCTCGACATAGACCGCGAATTTATTGTGGCCGATATGGCTGTTGTTGTTGAAGAGGCGGTCCTGCACACGATTCGCCGAGGGAGTGGCGGCATGCAGACCGACGCGCGCCTCATGGTTGCCGGTATCCCAGACGACCGGTTTGCGCGGCAGCGGGTCGCCCTTCTTGTTGAGATCGGTCGAACCTGAGGTGGAGAGGATCACATGCGCCTTGCCGGCCTTGACCAGCGCCGTCAGCCGCTCGATCAATTCGGGGTCGTGCAGTTCGTAGAGCGCGAGATAGAGTTCGCCGTTGCCCTTCTCGGCGCGGTCGATCAGCATGGTCAGGAAGCTCAGCACATCGGCCGTCAGAAACAGGCGGATGTGATCGTCCTTCACCGGGATATGTGCCTTCAGCGTTGTCAGCAGGCCTTCGGTGATACCTGTCGCAGGGCCGGGCGCAACATTCTTCGGCTTGACGCCCTGGACCGTTTCCAACTGACGCAGCAGGTTCTGCGTTGAAAGAATGCCATTGGTATAGGTCGCCTTGATGGCGCCGCCGCCGGGGAAATCGTGGGTGACGTTAAAGCTCTCGGTCTTGAAGGGCTCATCCAGCAGGAAGAGCGGCCGTTGCGGCCCCTCGTAACGCGGCTTGCCGTTCTCATCGCGATAAGGCGCGGTGTCGGAGGCGGGAACCGGCTTCCGGCCGGGGCCTGCGAGGCCGACCGGCATAATCTCGTAGTGGACCCTGAAATCGATCGGCCGGACGATTGCCTTGTCACGGTATCGACGCAGCGTCAGGTCGCGCCACTGATATTGCTGGATCGGCCAGACCGAGCTGTCCTGTTCCAGCCAGTCGGGGTTCGACTGGTCGGTAAAAGCAATCCAGGTCGGCAGGATGCGCCGGGCGCCGGCTTCCGGCCCGGTCTCGTGAACGCGGGTGATCATGAAGCCGAGACAATCGGCGATCGGGCCGTCGGACACCCAGGCGAGATAGGAGACCTCGCCATTGCACCAGGCTCCTGCTTTTATGATTTTCCCCATGCCAGCCTCCCGCTTGTTGATTGACCCGATGCGGAAAAGAAGTGCCGCCTACGCGGTTTTCCGCAGATGCCCTTGCAATTGCCGGATTGGAATAGGCCGATCATATCGACCCGCGCCACTCTATCGTCAGTTGCGTTTCCTCAGTATATATAGGCTGACGATACTAAAGTAACGTGACAGCGGTC
>Ga0307515_10006503_pt1 | contig 23375 bp, 7 predicted proteins | sample 17_EM_MG_FD_194513 | JGI IMG/M metagenome (GOLD analysis project Ga0307515, IMG submission 194513) | Populus trichocarpa ectomycorrhiza microbial communities from riparian zone in the Pacific Northwest, United States - 17_EM | ecosystem: Host-associated > Plants > Roots > Unclassified | place... | reverse complement strand
CTCTACCGTTTATACGCCTTATATAGACTCGCTAAAACCTAGCTTTAATAGTAGTGGCTAAGGAGAATCTATTCCTCCAAGCGCTAAAATAGGCCCCTTAACTTTAAAAGCCGAAGATAGCACTTAGATACCTATCCTAACGTCTTTTATAGGAGGAGACTTTGAATTCACTATAGTATTAAGTACTGCGCTATATGCGATTGAACCTAAAGTATAAGGGGGTGGAAGGGTGTTTAAGTTCTCTATGGCACCGAGCGCTACTAAAGAGGGTTTTGGATTTACTATAGATCTATAGACTAATTTTTCTATTAAACCTAAAGCTAGAAGGGACTTTAGGTTAGGGTTACCAAGTGCCGCTATGGTTAGGTTTAGTGGAAATAGTGCTAAAGAGGATTTTGGATATATGGCTTTATATATAGAGTTTCCGGCAGGTAAACCGGGGGGTTATAGTAAGGGGATTTTTGAATTTAGGATGGAACCTTGCGCCGCTAACGTTTCCTTTAATAATCTTATATTTGGAGCGGGCTAGGGTTAGTAGTTATAGCTTTAGAACTCTTAGTAAAGAGATTGGATAAAATATATCTTAAATAACGTAAATAAGTTGCGTCTTGCTACTTATTAAGTGGGCTTATTTCCATTCCACATATAATAAACTACTATTACTTTCCCTTCTCTAACAGTAGGAGTTAGACTTAATTGTCTTAGCTACCCATTCTAAATAATACTAATTTTAATAAGAGCTGGCTTAATTAGTGGGCGCGATTACTTATATATCCCCTCCGTATGCTTTAATAATGGATATGCTATTAGTCTCTTCCTTTTAAAGGGCTGGGTTATACTATATAATCTATCTCTAATTAATATCTCCTCTAAGGTAATAGTAACCGATGGCGATGATATCGTTGTTATTAGCTAGCTGCTTTTAATCCGGTAATTATCTAATTAAGAGTAGGGCATATTAAGGGAAATTATATTCTTTAACGTATAAGACTCGGAAACTACCGTCCCTAGTAAAACTAATAAGGGCATTTATAAACTTTAAAGGTATTAGTAAGCAGAGCTTTTTTTCCTTAAAGGAAAGAAAACTAGTATAACCTTATTGTCGTTAATTTGCGGCCACTTTAGAATGGCATTAGTTGCGCCTTTAAGGACTATAATGCCTTAATCTCGTAAAAGCTGTAAGATAAAACGGGTAGAGTTCTTATCGGATAGGTCTGGCGACTACTCCTCCTAGTGTCTATGGACTTTAAGGGCAAGAGAACTTATATCTTTAACTTAGAAAAAATCTTAACCTTTATATAACGTGATTTAAATTTAGGGCTAGTTGCCTTACTAATACTAAGAGAACCGGAAAACTAAACACGTAAACGAGAGCAAAATTTAATTAAGAAATAACCTATACCCTAATAAAGCTTTTATTTATCTAATAATAAGGCGCTCCCTATATACTACATATTTAGCAATATACTCTTAGTTCTTGTTACTATATACTAGGTATATAACTACCTAGCGCATTATATCTAACTGCTAAAAAACACTCGCGGCGGAGTTATTTATTACCGTTTAGAATAGCATTTTCTAGTAATTAGCTTAGTATTCTGTAATTATTTAGCCATATACATATTACTAACCTTATTTTAGTTCTATAGTGTGTCTAGTTAATCTAGGGTATTAGTATAACGGAGGCTTAATAACTAAAAAGCACTAAATCTATTATTGCGTCTACTCCGTATATATATACTTAAAACGTAAGTCAGCCTAATAGTACACCTAAAGAGGTGGACAGCTCTTATATATATAAGGCAACCATTAATAGAACTTAACCTCTAAGCCTTACGCCTAACTTATAAGAAGGATTAGAGGTTAAGCGGGACTTATTATATACCAATTCAACTGCTTAGGAGTAAGGCAGCGGCTCGTTTTTATATAACCTTTCCTACTTAATAGTAGCTATCTAACCGTATCTCTAACTGGTATTAATTAGTATTTTCTAGACGTTATAGAGTTTTATCCTAAGCGCCAGATTTAGTTATAACTTAGTGTTACTTTAATATTTACTTATAGATTTTAATCCTTATTTATAATTACTGGCTTATTTAATCTTTAATTAAGGGATAATAACTATGTTAAAGCTATGGATTTAGATTCGAATGTGCTCAGCTAAAAGAGGCGGTAATTGCCACATCGGCCGTAAGTGGCGGCTCTAATTTTTAGTATATCCCATAATTTAGTAGTTATAGTGCAAAGGCGTCTATAATTTAGTGGTTATAGTGCGGAGGCGTCCATGATTTGGTGGTCGCGGTGCGCTATGTTTAGGATTTAGTGGTTACCGCGTAAAACGCCTCCCCTAGCCCCCTAAAGTTAGCCCGTCCCGCCTACCTTAACACATCTATAGTCTTATACTAACTTTGTTTACCTTAGGAGATAGTATATAACCCCCTAGAAAAGCATTTTTAATATTATATTAGTTCTTTTATAAGTCGCGATGGGATATCCGAGGCCACTTCCCTATAAGTTTTGGTATCGCTAGTATAGATATAAGGGCGGCAGGTTAACTAGGGCGAGGATACAATTGCCCTCTCCCTTTACCGCTCTTAGTTATTTTAGTTATAAAAATGCACAATTATTAGTTTGCCTACGCTACGTATTTCTATGCATAGTTCTTTTATTGCTTTATACTATTCCGTATTATACTTTATTAGTACTACTAGCTAAGCCACTTCTAGGAGCATCTTTTGCTTTAGGTGCTTCTCCTTTTTATTTTTCCTAAACTTACTGTTAGGCTTCTTATTTGGTAGTACAAAAAGCTCTAGAAAGTCTACTTATCCTAAAACTTATTATAGCCAATAACTTAGTTGCTAGAGTCTCTATTATTGCTTATATTAGTTATCCAGGTTTATAAGGCCACTATATTAAAGAAACCTACTAATAGGGAACTAGGTTATAAGTCTATGGAACTCCTATAAGTAATACCGCCGAAGCCCCCGCCTAGCACGCTAGGTGCTTATTATTGCTATTTTATTCCCTTCCCTACTCTAGCCTTCTGGTATAGTGCTATTATTCTTAATATCGAGCCGACTTTTAGTACGCGTTTTAATAGCTTTAAGAAGCGTCTTAGTATAGGTTTTATTTACTACAGCCTAACTCGTTATAGAGTGGGAGTGGCGTATGCGTCTAAACTGTAATATATCTTCCTAGGTTATAGTAAAACAAATTTAGTCAGATAAAGCATCGCGGATAATTATACTTGGTGCAACTATTAGCTTTTTTCCAGCTATAGTAAGTTTAATTCTCCTTATCTTATCTTAGACGGATTATTACCTCTTAGTAAGTAAATTATCTAACCTTTAAAGAAATCCTCTAATATAAGGTAGTGGGTGTGCGTTACAACGTTTATGGTAATATCTTTATCGGAATATATAGGTTTTTGGAATTATAAATTGCAGGAAAGTAACAGGATTAGAGATAGAAACTCTAATATTTAAAGCCGTTTAAGTATCTACTTCTTTACGCTAGTACTTAGGCTAGGGTAGTATCTATCGTGGCGTTTGTGGCGTTTATAGCGATTAGTTAAGAGCATTTTATATTAAAACCGCACTTATCCCTTAACCCGTTAATTCGCGTTTAACGGTTATTAATAAGAACTAGCCAATTAATTGAGCTGAATTTAACGCTTATATTGTTATAGGGCCATAATCGGCATCTTAACCTCTATAGCTTGGTTATCCCTTATCTATAAGCATTAGGGATATAGGAAGGCATATTAAGGCGAAAGTTGCTAGGGGCGGGATTTTCATACTAACTTAAGGCTTTATTGGTGGCGTCTGGGGACGGTAAATAGGTTATACCGGTTAGAACGGTTAGAATAGTTAGAATAGTTAGGATGGTTAAAATGGTTAGATTAATTAGAGCGATATAATTAGTTAGAACAGTTAGGTCTTTATCTTATAACCCCGCTTAAGTTATATTATATCGTCCTAATCTTTCGTTTTAACGCTACTATGTCTTATAGGTCTAGCCTAGACGTATATACCGCTATAGGATATATAGAAAAAGAATGAAGATACTTCCTAGTAAGCTATATATTGTGCGCACTGCAAGTCTTAGTTAACACTAGGCAGCTCTTATCGCATAACAAAGCTAAGGATTTTACTAAAACCTATAACTCTTGGTTACGGGTTCCTCTACTTATCTAGGGGGAGGTTTAAAACTATATAGCGGACGAGCTACGGGAAGTAAAGATATCCCTAATATATAATAAGGTTTTTCGGTAGCGTATGTTACAAGCTATTAAGAGCAATTTCCCTAAGGCATAATCCTAGGGCATAATTCTATCCGGTTAGTTTTAGTTATAAATAGTTAATATAAATACTTATTTAAGTTTTAGCATAATAAGAGGCAAGCCAATTAAATAGTTAATCTAAGACGCTGGATAAGCCTTAGGATCCTACAAACTAATTAAGTATTAAACCCGAAATACCGTATAAGCTGCCTTAGAATCCTATAAAGAGCGGGAATAAGTAATAAATGGCCGGGGCAAGGATGTATAAGGTGGGTAAAGAACCAATATAAAGCGGGTATTTAGTAGAAGGGGGATTCTGTCCTAAAGCATTAGATTAATACTACCCGATACTAGTTTGCTATATAGCCCTCCTCTATCCGCCTTATTCTAACTCCCCTAATATATATAGAATCTGCTATGCATGCCTACGCTCTACTAGATATTAACTAAGAGTTGCTACTATCCTAGTCCCTATCTATTGGATAATTTCGCTTTATATATATTCTTGTTCAGTATCTAGGCCCCGATCCGATATTAGGTTTTAGTAACGATTTTGTCTTATTTTTGGTTCTTTAACTATTTAGGGGAGACTAGGTATAAAAGGTCCGGCAGGCTATCTTGCTTAAAAAATTATAATAGTAAATATATCTTATTTCATAAAACCACAAATTATGCAGCTATTTAAGACTATTGACTATATTTATTCCGTCCTTCTAGTTGTTTCTTTCCTTTACTATACCGTGCAATTTATAAGATTGTAGTCGTTACTAGTTGTACATAGGAAGCGGCTAACTTAGGTATTGTGGATGGTGGTAGGAATTATAGCTAGCTATATAAGTGTCTAAATTCTGCAACTATAAGCTTATCTAATAATGGCTAGGGTATAGAAGGTATTCTCTAGGCTATATACTAGCAAATTACTCTACACGCATATATATAACGTCCCTATATAAAATTGTTGTTCTATACTAACTAGATGTTTAGGTCTTTATAAAAAGTTTAATACTTATATAGAGTACTATTTAGATCCTTTTTTAACTCGAATTAATTTACCTAAGGTATTTTTATTTTAGCTCTTGCCTAATTACCTATACCCTTAAAGTCGCCTATTTTATCGTCCTTGCCGTTAGCTAATTAATTAACGTCTACCAAGTTGTGCGCCTTATAATACCAATTCTAAGGATATTTCTATTAGTTAGGCTCTCTATCCTATATAGAACATCTTACCTAGCGAGTAAAGTAGAACCGCTACTTAAGCAGCCTTAAGCTAGTGATATTAAAAGCTAGCGGGATTATATAGAGGATCTCTTAGTAGTTATACTGTACCTGTGGCCAAAGGACTTAAAAATATGGTCGTTGCTTTGCTTAGTGGGTGTCCTATAAGTCTTAGCTAGGCTACTAGCGATATTACTATTAATATAAACGGGTGCATTTATAGATGCTGCTATAGATAGATCTAGTCTATATTCTTATCCTTTCTAAGTAATATTAACTAACCGCTAAAGGTTCTATTCCTATTTAAGAATTTGTCTTATAGGTAATGACGCTACTTGCCTTTGTTCTAAACCGGTTCAACTCGTGTATAAAGGGGCATATTATGGAATGTTTAATGCGTAACCTAAAAGAGCACGCCTTAAGATATATTATAATACTCTTAATGGACTTCTATAGCAATAACAGCTCTAGGGAAGTCTTAGAGGTTATAGTCTTAGGAGAATGGTATATCTATCTTACGGACAGTCTAATCCTCGATTTAATACCTTCCGTAATTAATATTATTACCTTTATGGTTTATTTCTTGCACTTTATTAATGCATATATAGGACTTATTATAATTAACATAATCGTTATTTATATCTGGACTAAGCTCGTTAAGAATCCTAAGCTTTTTTAAATATATTAAGACTATAGTATAAATAGGTATAAGGAAAGCCAGATTAAGTACGACATAGTTATATACTAGGATCTAGTAAAAACAGCTAATTATTAAGATTAGGAGTAGCGCGGATATTCCTCTATATTAGTAGACAGCAACAAACTAGAATTACGGATAAAGTATTTATAACTTTTTACTAGTCTGTTAGGAGAGGGATTAAAAGCAATTAGCCTAGCAATCTTAGTACTAGTCTTACTTCTTTGCCTTATATAGGATACCACAAGTATAGGTGGCTTATTTATTTTAATCGGTTTCTAGCTAAACATATTTACGTTTATAGGCTATTTTATACAAACGTACAATATGCTAATAGGTTGCCTTAGTGCAGGAGAACGCTTTTCTAAACTTCTTTAAACTAAGCCATCTATCGTTAATAAAGAAGGAGTAATATACCTTAAGGTTACCGCCGGTTGCGTTAAATTTAATAATATCTTATTTTCTTACGCTGATAAGGAGCCAACGGTAAAGAAGATTAGTTTTATAGTTAAGGGCGGAAAGACTATTACGCTTATTAGATTAACCGGGAGCGGCAAGTCTATACTTCTTAATCTCCTAAAGCGGTTTATTAACCCTAGTAAAGGGAGCATTAAAATTAATGGCTAAAATATTAGCAATATTATACTAAGAAGTCTGCGAGAAAATATAGTAGTTATACCCTAAAATCTTAAAGTACTAAATAAGTTAATTAGGGAAATCGTATCGTACGGGCTCCATACTAATAATGCTAAAATTGCAGAAAGCTATAAAGCCGCTTCTATATATAAACGGATTATATATTGCAATACTAGATATAATATAGTGGTTGGGGAAGGAGGCATTAGACTCTTAGGCGGCGAGCGTTAACGCATTGCTATCGCGAGGGCCTTTCTCAAAAATTTAAAGATTTTGCTTCTTAACGAAGCCACATCTACTATAGATAATATAACGGAGAAATTAATTCGCGAATCGCTTAAAAGTCGGGGGAAAGGTTAAATAATTTTAACTATTGCTTATCGTCTTAGTACAGTTAAGGGTGCTAATAAAATTATTTTCTTAGAAAACGGAGAGATAAAAGAAAGGGGAAGTTATACTAAGTTGCTTAACTAACGTAGATTATACTACGAAATATAGATAGCGATAGATAATGTAAACAAAATGGAAGGGGTTAGAAGCTAGTATATACGCCTTATAGATAGTATATACACCTTATAAATAGCTAGTACGCCTTATAGCGAGCATAGTACGCCTTACAGATCTCTATATTAGTAGCCATAAATGATATACGGCCCGCCGAATATAAAAGTTTATATAATGTGCCGAGACTTCTGCCTTTTAGGCTGCCCCGTATATCCACCTATAAGTTCTAGACTTTTAGCCTTCCTATTCTTAATTTAGTAAAGAATATCTAGTATGAAAAATTACACGCAACTGTTGGGACAACTTGAAAAGCTTAATTTTAGTACTAGATCTAACTAGGAAGAAAACATACTCGTTAAACCTAAGAGTTATAAACTACGCATTGTGAGTTTTACTATTAGGTAATTCCATAGGCTCTATAATAACAATTTCAGCCGCTATAGAAACGTTAGACTTGCGTATATATCCTTCTATAATAATATTAAATAGTCTAATAGAAGGTATAGCACTATTGTAACGGAGTCGGACTTAGGGAAAGGTGCCCCAATTATAGGCATTTAATGTGCGTATAGTGTAAACCTATATAAGCCTTGACCACTATTGCTATTTTGGTGGTACTAATATAGGCTATATAGATTTCCTGTAACGGAAGTTGTAGAGGCCAGCTATTCTTAGTCTCCTATATCTAGCTATCTAGTCTAGTATTATATAAGTCTGGCCTTTTTAATTATTAAGCTTATTATAATTACTGCTAGTGTTACTACGGAGATAGTCCGCTAAAATATAGAATAACGTATATATGTAAACATAAAGCCTATACGGACTATCTAGTGGAAATGGAAAAAGAGCTAAATATAGAGTCGGATATAACAACTTAGTGCGTTATAGGCATACCGTATAAAGAGTTAGATATATTAGATATAAAAACTTAGTACTGTATAAGCATACCTACTTATATTTGTGTAGCACTACTAATAGTAAGAGAGTGTTAATGTTAAGCTAGATACGGACCTGTTAAAGGACCTATTAAAGTTTATAAATATACGCACCCCTATTATTTCAGGTGCGAATATAAGTTTTATTAGGGAAGGTAGCTATAATACTAATACCAGGAGCCGTAAATAAGAGGGGTAGTAGTAATAAGAATCTGGTTATAGTTTGTCTTTAGTCTTAGAGTTAAAGAGCACTATATATTTGGCGCAGTTTGTTAGATTAAAATTAAATAGTGCTAGCTGTTAGAGGATAAATTTAATACGCGCTTACGAATGCTCCTATGTCTATATTCCACTACTCTAACTATTATTCCTTACTTCCTCCGTAACAATTTCCTTTAAGGCACCATTAATTAATTAAGGAATTTTATAAAAAGAGCGAGCTAGGTAATTGGGCGTAGCGCCCTCCAAATATACAGCTAGGATCTTAACGGATTTAGTGGCTATAGCTTCGGTCCTATAAGCTAGGAGGTCATGGGAGCTAGGGGCTTGTAGGAGCTTAGGGATCCTATAAGGTAGGTAATTGTATAAGTATAGTACTCGTGGGAGCTAGGTAATCCTATAAGCTAGGTAACCGTATAAGCTAGGTAACCGTGCGAGCATAGTGCTTATAGGAGCTGGGCAATCCTACGAGCTAGGTAATCGTATAAGCTAGGCGATCGTGCGAACTAGGTAATTGTGCGAGCTAGGTGATTATGCGAGCTAGGTGATTGTATAAGCTAGGTAATCGTGCGAACTAGGTGATTATGCGAGCTGGGCGATCGTACGAGTAGAGTAATCGTATAAGTAGAGTAATTGTATAAGTAGGGTGATCTAACCTAGCGCCCTTTATTAACGCCTAGCATATAAATGGGAAGTAAATATTAGGAAAATACCAGAACTATAAAAAAAAGAAATATATAAGTCCCAGATCTAAAAATATTAAAGAAGTTCCTATATAAAGACCCCTTATATACACTTAAAGAAGTTCCTATATAAACAGCCCTATAAGCGTAGCTATAAGTCTAAGCCCTCTTGCGTAACCTAACTACCCCTCCCTACTATACTAGAATAGATAAACGACCGCTATATACTATAAGTAGAGAAATAATTTAAATAAAAAGAAAATACTATAAAAAAACATATTTATATCCTTAAGATATAAATCTATAAGTACTGTAGTCTTAAATACGACTAATAGTTGCTGAGGTAGTATGCGTCCTAGGTCTATAAGAAATTTAAAAAATCCTAAGTCGTTAGTATAGATTTTCCTTTTATTATCGCTTTTAAGGTAGTGAATAAATTTATCTAAGTAAAAGTATAGATTATTATAAATGCTTTATAGCTCGCTATAAGTTAAGCAGGTAGAGACTCTGGTAGGAATAGTAAAATATTATTTTATTTCGCGATAGGCTAAACAAAAAGTGGCTAAAGTTTTAACCCTTTTACCAGCTTTTATTAGAAATCTTCCCTATATTTATATCCTATACTTATAAGTTTAAGACTATAAAGCTAAGGCCACTATATCTAACCGTCGCCTATATAGCCTCGTTACTTAATATCTCTTTACTACTATCTACCCCTATTTCTTAATCTTTAGTACTAAAACTATTTTCTCCGTTATATAATGTCTCTGCGTCCCATTCTTAATTTTTATTACTAAAGTTACTTTCCTAACTAGCTAACGCCTTTACGTTACCGTTATCCCTAAAGTCGGTTTCTCTATCTATAAACGCCTACTCACTAGCTAATAATTTAGGGACGCTGCGCTTATAGGTACTTGGGGTTACGGATACCACTTAAGGAGAAATTATAGTCGATGTTGTTAGGATATAGAATATGTCTATAGACCTCTAAGTACCGGCTACTTAGCACCTTAAGTAAAAGATCTCCCCTAACGTAAGGTAGATTAATAGGAGTTGGTTGCCGCCCGTATAAGGCGGAGCGCTTATAAAGGGCTTAGCCAGAATAGTAATTAAACTACCCTAGAGGCACTAATAGCTCCTTTGCTATAGATAGGGGGGTTAATATACAAGATTAACTGGCTAGAATAAGTCTACTGCTTAGGCAGTATCTTGCCCTGAGAAGGATAGGCGTCGGAAGTAGATTATATAATGCTATTCCTGCCAAGAGAGGCGTTATTAGGGGTTATTATTAACTTCTAATTTTAGTTTATAACTTTATGCGAACGCTTCTAAACCTTACTAAGGCATACGGCGTCCGTTAGGGATTGTTAGCTATTTAAGTTCAGCAGTAGCTTAGCTAATAGCTACCCCTAATAATGCCTTACTTATAGATTACTTATACACCTATAGTCTTGGGCGTAGACGATACGTAAGCTAAGAGTAATTATAGCTACTAAATATTGTACTACAGACACCATATAAAGTGGAAAGGGGCGGCTAGTATGCTCTGCCTTTCCCTTCTGCCTTCTGTCCTAACTCCGCCCTAGTAAAGAAATGGAATATAAATATCGTGCTCCTAGTTCTTATATGCTATTAATTTAACTTACCTTTAAATTTAACCTCTTAACTATATATCCCTTACTATCCTTATAAGAATACTAGATATTATATATATTACCTTAACTAAATTTAGATATATTGCTAATATAGCCTATAGGCCCTCAATTAGTGCTTATAAAGATATCACTAGTGCTTATAAAGACATCACTATATACTACCTCCCCAAAGATATTATACCTAATCGTCAACCTACTAGAAACCCTAGATCGTTTTAGAATTACATTAACGCTAAAGACGCGGTATCTAATAGCAGGGAGGAGAAATAATTGTAGTTTTCCGGTTATATATAGGAGTAGATACCTACCCAAACACCTAATAAGGCTAGTTTTTATAAAAAGGATGATAATATAAAGGACGATATATAAGAGGATACGGTTTGGGCGAGTGTATAAAAAATGTACCTTAGTTACCTTAGGGGTTTAGAAGGCCACGGCGAAACTAAGATAGACTTACCTAAGCTAATAGAGGACTATGGCGAGGCTAAGATAAACTCGCTTTAACCGAACGAGAACCACGTTAAAGGCTTATTCTAGTAGATAAATACAGTTATAGGTTCTAAACACATTTCGCTGGTACCTAGAGGTATATTTACAAGACACCTATATTATTTAGCAACACTAATAATTAAGTAGAGAGTGGTTTAGTCCATATATATCCATTTAAAGTATTAACAATTTCTAATGCTAAGATCTTAAGTAGATAAGTAAAGTATCTTGTATCCTGGTTACCTACTTATTATATAATAAAGGACATAACACGTCTCCAAAACCCTAGTTATAGAGGAATTATATCTTTATACGGTCCTATTATAGTAATATGCTAGTATCCTACCTGGGTTTTAGCCGTGGATATACCGCAAGAGAGACTTATAATGTACTATACTAAGAATCCTTATTTCCTTTGTCGTCATGCTAAAATATATAAACTACTTTAAGATGTTATAATAGAGATAGCTAAGAGGGCATTAGAGGGTTTATTAAAAGAGCTATTAGGGAGAAGGATATGTAAGAGAAAGGCGGTTTATACTAGAGATAGAGGTTTTAAGAAGCCTAAGGAATAATAAATTTCTTATAAGGACAGATTTTCGCAATTACGCTTATCTCTTTTAGCATTTATTAAGAATTAAGGCGTTAATTAGGATTTCCTTAGCTTGGTGTTTTATTTCTTTCTAGTTACTTCTATATTAAGAATGTCTCGTTATCGTTTGCATATAAAGGAACAAGTTTTTACATATTAGACTAAAGTTAAAAGACTCGCTTATAGTAAGTGTTAATATTAAGCTAGGTATGGACCTATTATAGTTTGTAAATATAGAGCTAGATATAGACCTGTTAAAGTTTGCGAATATATATACCTTTATTATTCCGGGTGCGAATATAAGTTTTATTAGGGAAGGTAGCTATAATACTAATACTAGGAGCCGTAAATAAGAGGGGTAGTAGCAATAAGGGTCTAGTTATGGTTTATCTTTACGAACGTTTATTTATAGTTGGTGTTATATTACGTGTATATAAACCATATTAGATAAGATTAGTCTAAGTGCTTTACAATTACTAATATAAGTATTTAATTTACCTTAAACATTTATCTATACTAGTTGTATACTGCACTTGTTCTATAAGCGCAAATTATTTTAATAAGGCTTTGTTAGTATTATAAGGCTAAAGTTATTAGAAGTTCCTAGAGAAAGAAAGCTAGTACTATTCTAATAAGTAACACGTACTGTAGCACTTGCTTAATCGACTTAAAATATATTATAATCGCTGCTACCGCTAAATATACTAATTAAAGTATAAGAGGTGGCATGTTGGCCAGTATACTACTTTATTAAGGTAAGTATAGACCTACATAGAAGAGTTTAAGAAATTATACCATTAAAGAGTAGCTGTTTTATTTGGCGCGCTTTAAGAAATCTAGAAGCTTACAGTTTAATTTTTAGGATAATTATAGGGCCTAACGAATACTAAAAGAGGGAGAAAAGTTAGATCCGTAAAGTTTATTATAGCCTTATATAATACGTTTCGTGAATTAAAGATTCTACTAGCACTTTAGCTCTGTGTCTTTATTTGCCAATTTTATAAGTATACTAGAAGTCTAGCTTATCTCCGGCCTTAACTAGCGCAACTAGGTTAACTATATAAGGGAAAGAGTTTTTAAAAGGTACGGAAATTTGGCCTAGGGAGAGGGTTGGGAGAAGGAAGAGAAGAAGATTAATTATATTTGTAATTTGCTGCTATGCTTAGTTTCTACAGAGTATAAGATAGGTATCCTCTTGCTTTAAATATCTATCCTCCCCTTAGTTTATAGCTACTAGAATATATTCCGTTATTCGGATTTAGTAAAAGTTATAGTATATTTTAGGTACCGTTTCCAAATCTATAAAACTAAGGTCCTAATTTATAATATTAAAAACATCTATAAAATCCTGTTTTTTATAGAAGGTTTCTATAATATTAAGAGGTAAGGAGTATATATGTTTATTAAGGCCCGTCTGTTATTATTAACAAATATATTATACCCTTAATTAATTAATAGCAGCTATTTAAAGGGGAATTATATTATGTTTACTGTACTAAACCGTTATATTATACGCAAAATTAAAGAAAACGCCGCCTATAATGAGAATATAAGGATAGAAATTATAGTAAAATTATTATTAAAAAAAGTAGATAACCTACTTTTACTCTTCTCTTATTTTAAGGTCGATAAGTTACTAGTAGAGAGAAATAAGATCCGGGTAAATCTTTATATACCCCCGCCTCCGCCATATCCTCTACCTATTCCGATTATTATTATAGGCAAGCCTAACTATATATCTACAGAGTCTGCCTTACGGGTCTTATTAACTAATAGATTAATTATAAACGCGAATAACTCCGTAAATAAGAATATGCTAGCGTAATACGAAACAGATTAACCCCTTAATCCTCCCCCTTTATAATCTTAACTTAGACCAGTGTTATTTAAATATAAAGATAATGGCTACGATAGCGATAATGACGATAACGGCGACGGTGGTAACGATAAATAGTTTTTATAGAGTTATATATAAAATCTTAAATATCCTTAGATTCTATACCTCTACCGCTATTGCATTTAAGTGCCTTAAGATTATCTAGTGTGGTCTTGAAATAAATTAGTATATACGTAAGGGGGAGTAATAGGCACTAACATTTTATGCTTAAAGTATCTTGTCTAATATTTATAAATAAGCTATGCTAAATCCTTAAGATCTAAGTATGGGACCTATATAGTATTCTAAGTTATAGTATAGTGTTAAGATCCTGGCGGTGTATAATACGGTAATTTTTTAGGCATTAATTTAAAAGCTATACCTAAAAGCGGTTGCCTAAGGATATCTTTATAAAGTTGCTAAATACTTAAAAAACTGGGTTCCCATTCCACTAGATATAAGCTTTTATTATTTTCCCGCCGGAAATTAACGAGTTATTTAACCGGCCACTTAAGTAATTTAATTGCCACTTTATTATCTAATATAGTTATAAGGTTATAAGAGGATTATAGGCGAAAGGCTGCCTCTATAGGGATAGTAGTGGTAGGAGTTCCGAAGACTAAGAGATTCTAGGGTAGATAGAGGTAGATAAAGGAGATTAGGGTAGGAGGGGTACTAAGCCTTTAAAGGCTTCCTTATAGAATAGCAGCTAAATATAATAGCCTTTAGGGATTTTTAGGGGGTTTTTAGGGGATATGTAGTGGAAATTAAGAAATCTATGGTAGAATCTAAGAAACAGAATAATAGAAAGTGAGTGCCTAAATACACTAATACGAGATTTTAGAAGCGTTTGGCGCAGTCTTAGCGAATTACTTTTAGAGGTTAGATCTTTATAACCCCGGAATATAACTAAACCTCGCAATATAACGGAATAAACTCTCTCTTTTAACTATTATTATAGTCTAGATTATTATAGTTGTCTATTTAATTTTTTGTTTAAATAAAAACCACTTATTATTATTTCTATTTATAGCTATAGAATTCTATAATCTTATATAATTAAGGCTATAAGAACGCCACTAAAGCAACGCATAAAATAATGTATTAACTTTTTAGTATTATTTAATATTTCTAAAAGAATTATAGTTAAGCTTAGAAGTTTCCCGCTTAACGTAACTATACTAATAGCTAATTGGCTTACGGCTATAGTGGTTATAGGAATTATTAAAACTGCTGAGCTTATAGGACAAAAGGGGCACGAATTAGTAGTGGGAAGTTGCGGTGTTAATGCTTTAAGGGTAAAGTTTCGCGTATTATTAATAAATTGGTTTATATTACCTCCTGGGTTTAAGCTAAACACTATACTAGCATTATAGTAAGACTTGCGGACCGTTTAGGCATAGTAGAACTATTAGGGTTCTTTAGTACGCACTTTAAAATCCACTATAAATTTGCCACTAATATTTATTGGGTTGAATTGATTAAACCCTATATTAAAGGCCCCATTGCTTTTATAAGGATTATTAAATTAACTTTGTGTTAATATATGATTAAGACCTAAGAAATTGAAGCGTAGTATTGTTTTAGTTGATATACTAACCAAACTTAGGTTAAAAGCGAGCTGTCTAGTAGCCTTAATAAGAATCTATATTAACTATTATAATATAGGTGTATATACTAGGGATAAGCCGCCTAATGGGTATAGAAATGATTATAACGCCAAATCGTTCTATGCTACTGTATAAGGTATAAGAATGCTCTTTAGCGTAGCAGTTATAAGGGAGTATATAATAGCTTAGAGGAAGAATATAATTTTTATAAGTCCTTAATAAATATAGGGCGTTAAGCTATTTAAATTGACTTTGTGGTTAAGTATAAAAATAAAAGTTGGATTTTAATTTTTGATTTTGGCATCTAGTATTTAATAGGGCGATTTTTAAAAATAAAAAAGTCTTAATTTAGATCTATTAGAGCTATTTCTAATTCTCTATAATAGGAAGTTAGAAACTTTTAAAAAGGAAACTGTTACTAAATACTTTTAAAGTTTAATGGTTATATAAGAACCTCTACCTACCTAAGGAATTATCCTTTATTTACCTTTAAATAATTAATTAAGTAGGCACTTAATATATTAGCTTTAGTTTCTTTAGTTTACTTTACTTCGCCTATACTATTTCAACTTAGATACTTACCTCTTACTATCTATTTTAAAATATAATGGCATCTACTGGTGTATAAAACGCGCCGGGAGTTTTTAAAGTAAATTAACCTTTTGTTAAAAATAAAGATGGGACTTAATACAATCTACCTTTTAAAGGAGTTCCTTTACTAGTATTAATATTCGGAGTAACGTAGTATATAGACCCAAAAAACCTTAGCGGTAACTTTATCCGCACGGAAGATATAGATATAGTACTTAATAATAAAGAATCTGGTTTTAATCCTAAATAGGATGATTAAAATAATAAAGAAGAAATAAATATATTTAAAATAATGTCTAAGGAGGAATAGGCGGAGATAAAACGTAAGTAAAGGGAAGAAAGAATATATTAAGAGGAGCAAGAGGACCAAGAGGATGAGGAGAGAAGACGTTATATATTTGTAGAAAGAGCCAAAAATACGGAAATTAATAATAAGAAGGTACGCGGCTTTACGCCAGTGGCGTATAAAATCCGCGAAATCTAGCGTAAGGCGTTTCCTATATTATAAAAATAGTAAATCCGTAAGCAAACTTAAGAGGATTTAGCTATTATTGGTGCTATAAACGGAAAAATTTAGATTTTTAATAGCCATATAAATAGAGCCGAAAATCTTTTTTTAGTTCCTATAGCCGGGTTTAGAGAGAAGATTTAAGCATTTTTTAAAATTAATGCTAAATTAAAGAGTATTCCTGCTGGAGTTAAGTATAAAAATTAAGTTTTGGCCTTAGCTAAGTAAGCACTCGCGATAGTTAATATACTTCGCGAGGTTGGAATTAATTAGAAGGACGTAACGCTATAAAAAGTTTATAAGGAATTTACCTAAATCGCCTTATTAAGCATAAGAAAGGATATTTAAGATGTAGTTACGCGACTTTAGAATTTATGGGCTAAACCTACGTCTTAGTAGCTAAAAGAACTTTAAGCTATACCTAGCGTGTTAGAACAATTCCTTACTAATATTAATAATGTAGATTCCTAATAGGATCTTATAAAAGAACTTATAAAAATCAATTAATTAATAAGTAGAGTTAATATTAAAAATAGGTTAAGGGCTAATTCTTACCTAATACCTATTAATAAGCTTAAAGGGATAGTAGAAGTGGGAGTTAACCGTTAAGAGTAACTACTCTGTTAACGGTTAGGACGCCTAAAAGCTAAAATAGAAATTGCTAGAATTTCTAGTTTAGAAGTAATATCTAATAAACTTCTAGAGAAAATGCCAGAAAGTAAGCAAAAGGAATATTAAGAATGGCTTATTAATTTAGTCTTTAAGCCTAAAGAAGAAGAGCCTTCCTTTTTTAAACTGCTTTGGGATTATATTCTACTATAAAATAGCGTACTACCTTAGGGCCAGAATGGCGTACCGCCTTAGGGTTAGAATGGCGTACCGCCTTAGGGCCAGAATGGCGTACCGCCTTAGGGTTAGAATGGCGTACCACCTTAGGGTTAGAATGGCGTACCGCCTTAGGGCCAGAATAGCGTACCGCCTTAGGGCTAGAATGGTACGCCGTCTTAGGGCTAGAATGGTGTATCGCTTTAGGGATAGAATGGCGTATAGACTTTAGGACAAACTAGAGTAAGACCTAGTATAGTAACCTAAGATAATTAGGATAGCTCTATAATTTAGATACTAAATTATACCTCTAGTATTACAGAGTTTAGAAAAGTTTTTAGCGTTAGAAAAGCCGGACGAGACTAGTATTAAGTATTTATTAACTAAGGAACTAAGGCATATCTAATGCCAATTGTTATAAGCGGCGGCGAGCTTATAAAAGGTGCTGCTATATAACTATATAATTAATTTTCAATAGACAATAATAATTGTCCTTTAAGAGAGTAACTAGTAGAAATTCTGGGCATTATCTAGATACTATATTAGATAGTATCCGATAGGCATCTAATTACCTATTTCTCTATACGTTGGGCGGATAATTAGCAAAGCTATATTACTAGATTAGATTAGTTTAGTAGGTATAGAAAAAAGTTTACGGATTAAAAGAAAAAAGTGCTATTAGAAATTTGCGTAAAAAATATAGCTATGCTTAATAGGTAGAGATTATAGAATTTATACCCTAATATAAAACGACTATTAATAAAGGCTAATAGAGGACTAAGTCTATGGCTCTTTTTCTAAGCTTAGACTTATAGGACATCTAATAGCAGTACTTAGTCGTAGTAAAGGGGTCCGTTACTAATAATAAACACTATAGTGTTTAACTAGAGGTAATAATATATTAATATCTTACGGTTAGTTAAGTCTCTTATCTACTCTAAATTTTTTAACTTTTTCTTTTAAATCTGTACTTTAACTAGTATAATATTATAGGGGGGTTAGGGGTGGGAGGAACTGGGTAGAGAGTAGACTAATATGGATAGTAGATTATATTAGCGCTACGTGGCTAGATTATAAGGAGTTTATATATTTAATAACCTATAGTCTCTACTATAGATAGCCTCTCTTCTTTATAAACAATTTTATATTTATATAGCTATAATAAGATAACTATTATATCTTAGTTACTTACTGCCCTTACGAGCTTTAACTCCTTTTTTTTCCTATTTACGTCCCCCTATAAACCTCTCTAACTTTAACTAATAGATTTTCAAGGATCTACCGGCCGTAGTACGATTTCCTACCTAGGCTTAGGACTTACGACTGTAAGCTTTAAGGTAGATATAGGTGAGGGCTATCGGCTTAAAGAGCTGTGTAGTAGGAATCTTATAATTGGCGAAGGCGACTAACATTATATTGGAGTTATTTGTTTTTATAGAGAGGTATTAAAAGAGTTTTAATTAAGGTTATAGAGTCCATACGCTTAGTAATAAGGGATAAAAAAAAGCTATACCCTTACGGTTAGTTCTTTAACGCTAGAATTGTGCTAAAAAGTCGCTATTGCTATAGAATTACTATAAGTTAATCGGCCCCTCTAAAAAGTAAAAATATATAAAATTTTGGTACTTAAGAGGTGGTATATATTATTGTAAGCTAAGGGTAACTTCTATAGATAGTTACTAAATGGGAATAATAAAGAGCCATTATAGGTTCTATTTAAAAGATTATTAATACTAGTTAGATTATTATTAGTTTATCTTAATAGAAATACAAATATAATTAATTTAATAACATAATGCTCTATTTCTTTATAAATTCTAATATAATAAGCTGAATAGAATAATAACTAAACCTCTAGGGAGTATAATAAGGAGGAATAATCTAATGCTTCCGCTTCCTCTTTACGTTTACCGCTTTCCGTTCCTAAAGCTATATTCCCTTTATAGCGAGGATTATTAAGTATATAAGAGAGCCTCTTTTAAAGAACAAGAATCTGTTTATCCTTTGTAGCTATTAAGCTTAGAGTAAATATTAATAAGCGATAAGACTATAAATTATTAATTTAGAAGGCTATTTAATGATAGTGGAAATATTACCTAGGCTCTAAATAATTAAACCTCGGCCCTTAGATAATTATTCTCTATAATTACTCGCATATAATCCTGTATATACTACTAAAGAGTAGCTATAATATTGTTATATATAGTAGTCCACGCGTTATTTTCTAATAATAATTATATTAACCGCTATATAGCTTTATTATAAAGTTAAATCTCTTTATAAAGCGCATTTTAAGTCTAGTTATATAATTCTACTTCTACTTAAAGAGAATAAGCTACTAGCCCACGCTGCTTAGAGGGAGAATAAAATATCTAGATAGTTGCAGAGTTTGGCTGGTTTAACGGTGTAAACAAGCTATCTTTTTTAGGCACCGCTGGACCGCTAGAGGTTTATAGGGCATTATATTTAATTTTAAACTCTCTACTTAGCGCTCTATTTAACGCAGTAGAATTAAAACACCGTTAGGGGGACTTAAGACTACTGTATGGCTAGCTAGGGCGAAGCTGTTAAAGATAGGGATATTACGGCATTTTTTCGGCTGGTATTAAAAGCGAGAATTAGTAAAGGGCATAATAAGCTTATAGTAATGGCGCGCCTTTTATAAAGTAGAGATAGCTATAAAACTAAGTGTTTTATTATAGGGGGTATTATATATAGTCTTAATTTTAACTATTAATTTTATTTGGACTGAAATTAAAATTATGCTTTATAATCTTAATAACTAAGTAAGTCTAGATTTATTCCAGATTTTCTAATAACGTTTTCCTCTTTCTAGTTTACCGCCTAAATATCTACTTTAAGTTTTACCCTAATAACCATGTTTAAAAATAGTCTCTTTTCTCTTAATATAGCCGGCAAGTATCTATTTAAGCAATCTTGTTACTAGACGCTATATTAATAAATATAAATCCTAATTAAAATGCGATCGTTAGTGCTTTTATAAGGCACCCTCAACCTTAAAGGATGCCGAGCTTTCTTATACCAATTGTTTTTATAAAGTCCTCTCTAATGTAAAAAGCTAGAGATTAGACTAAAGCGACTGGCCTATCTATTTCCTTCCTAGTGGTTTTGGTAATACGTATTTTCCTAAATTAAGTAAAGACGCTAACTATAGTAGTAGACTTGACGACAACGCTAAAAAAAAGCCCTATTACTTATAAGGAATAATAACCTTCCGAGATATTTACTACCCTAGGTAAGCTTATATAGGGTGAAACGTAGTAGATAATATATATGTATAAGGAGAATACCTCTGGATTAATAATGGTTAGAAGGCTTAATAAACGGAGTGGGATAATTAAGAAAGATATACTGGGGTAGCTGGTTTATAGAAACATTATTAAAATTAAGTAAGCTTTTATGGCCGATGGCTTTATATATATTAGGCTTAAATATTATTAATTTACCCTTAAGGAGGTTATCCTCGTTTATATTAATTTAAAGGAACGTTAACTATAGGAGATTGTATATTCGGTATATTATTTAAAAATAATGTTTTATTATCGCTAAGGAATTTAGGTCTTTAGTGCACTTAGTTATATAGGTAAGCTAGCGATCTTTTACTAACAGGTTAATTTTAGCATAATTTGAATATCTAGTTATAGTGCACGAATACAGCTCTATAGGTTTATTCGTTACGCTAAAAACTTTTAATATGCTATACTAAAGTCTAATAGCGAACTTTAAATAAGTAGTAAAGTATAGCTTAAACGCCTTACTAAATAAAGACTTAATAGACCTGGGGTTTGTACTATTGGAGTGCATAGAAGGGCACTAATAATTAAAGCTTAAGGATATTAACTATATATAAGATAAAAGGGCGGCTAATAAAGTGTTTAGTCTTAAATACCCTAAGCGTTAGAGTAGATATAAGCAATTAATAGACTTTTTAGATAATCTCTTTAATTCTATAAAACAAGCATTTACAAAATTTTTAAAGCCGGTAGGTAATTAGTCTAATATTTTTAATTATATAACTAACTTTTAATAGCATTAATTTATGGCCTTTAATAATAAAGATTAGGAATGTTTAGTATATTATTTTAAGTTAGTATTATTTAAATACTGCGCGCTATAGGAAGAATATAAGCGCGGAATAGAGGATAAGATTCTAAGTTAGGAATTAATTTTCTATATTTTACTAGTAGAGTAGTAGAGTTTTTATAATTTTGTAAATTTTAGACGGAAAGAAATGGAATTAGGATTTTAAATTTAAGTTATTTGGAAGTGAAATACCGTTAACTACTTAGCACTCTTTTTACTACTTAAGAGTTTTAACTAATACGCTTAAAGACCTAGATAGGTATAATATCCTCTATTTTAAATTTTACGCATATAAATACCTAGTAGGAGTGCGCATATTCTACAATCTACCTATTTAATAAGTATTAGCAATTAGCTAAGCTAGCTTGGCATATTAATCTTATTCCGTAAAATACCACGCTCTTACTACCTAAATATTATTGCCCGCTTACCTGCTAATATATTTAGGAATATTACTACTTAATCTGGTAAATAAATTGCTGCTGTCTATTACCGATAACCTAGAAAAAGAGAGAGATATTAACGCTTTTGCTAAGATAAATTACCGCCTTAACTACGTCCTAAATCCCTATCTTTATCGCCATAACGTATAATATAACGGAGGCTAGGCACTAATTTAGGCCGCGAAATAGGGTTAAAAAATAACGGCCTAAATGTTATATAATACAGTTGGAATTAAAGAGTTAATTAAAGATCCCGACTACTGCTATATAGCGCTATATTAGGCTATAAAGCTTAGGTATAAGGCAATAGTGCAACTATTACTTAAAAGTAACCCTAAGAATAGTTAGAGGTTACTATTAACAGCTGCTAGGTACGGGTAGGAAACCGCAGTTAAACTGCTACTAAGAAGTAGTAATGTGAACTATACTAGCAAGGATAGTTGTATACTACTATCGTAGGCCGCGTAGAAGGGGTATATAGTAGTAGTTTAGCTGCTTCTAGATTGCGAAGATATTAATGCTGGCATTATAGACTGTTATGGTTGGATGCTACTTATACTAGCCGCAGATTATAGGCGTTATTTAGTAGTTAAGCTACTGCTAAAGGTATAAAGATATTAATAAAGCGCTTTGCGAAGCGCCGCTGCTTTAGCTAAGGAACAGCTATTATACTCCTTTCTTTAAGATTAGGGTTTAGCCTTAGGACTATACTATATAAGTATAAGTTAGATATAATGTAGCAAATTATAGTTTATATATTATGCTAAAACTGCGCTTTAAATCTAATTACAAAATTTAGATTTTTACGACTAGATTAGAAGAAAATGGAAACGACTTTAGAAATTACTTATATATACTTAGGAAACTAAAAAAGCCAATATACAGGCCTATTAGGTGTGGGGTCTTACGAAACCAAAACGTTATACTTCTTCCTTATTAACCCGTCTCCTCAATCTAAGCTTTTATAGTATTAATTTTATCTACCCTTCTCTCCTAGTTTGTAAGCCTCTTATAAACAAAAGATTTAAGAACCTTAGTTATAGATACGCCCTATAATAAGACCTTGTTTACCTAATCTTCTAATGCCTCTATGTCCGTAAGGAGCTTTTCGAATTTAGTCTTAACGTCCTTTAATTACCTATTTATATTAGCTTAGCTTAAATAGCGCTACTCGAAAAATTACACTTATAACTTCTCTACTATAGCCTCTAGGGATTCCGCTCGATGGCAATGCGTGTAATTATTAAAAGGGGGGATAGCTGTGCAGAAATTGGCTAAATTGACCGAAGATGGAGACTAAGGCATGTATCCTACTGCTTTATCGTTAGTGGTTAGGTTATAATATATTTTAGCGGAGGAAGTCATATTAATAGAAAGGTAGATAGCTTAAATATAATAGATAGGGGGTTTTTTAGTTTCTGTCTGTTTGTTTATATAGAGTTTAGAGTATAGTTCTTTTATATTATTATTTAAAGGGCTTTATATAGGTAAAATAAGACAGTATTATATTT
>Ga0307515_10006502_pt1 | contig 23375 bp, 21 predicted proteins | sample 17_EM_MG_FD_194513 | JGI IMG/M metagenome (GOLD analysis project Ga0307515, IMG submission 194513) | Populus trichocarpa ectomycorrhiza microbial communities from riparian zone in the Pacific Northwest, United States - 17_EM | ecosystem: Host-associated > Plants > Roots > Unclassified | place... | reverse complement strand
GTTGTCGAACGTTGAGGTCACTGTCAAGTACCACCTTATGACTCACACCCTGTTTCTTGCCATCGTATGTCTTACTATCTATTTTCTATTACCTATTCATTACCTATCACCGACTGAGTGGCAATGTCGACCTGGTGGCGATTGAGTAATAGTTCCAAATCGTCGTCAGTGTCGTCGTCAGTGTCGTCGTCAGTCTTTTGCCCCAACGTCATGTATATAGAGAGCTTCTAGAGCCAGCTTCAATCGACAGAGTTCTTCTCAGTGACTTGTCCGTCCGACAATACGGTAAAGGAACATTAAAATTTTGAGGCTGTGCAGACGAAATCACTCCCAATCAACGGGTTCTGAACTGAATCTGAGGCCTCCAGATTGCAACCGAACACCCCCTAATTAGGCTTCGTTTTAGGGTTTGGGGGGTATACGGAGCATTATGCACGTGTTCCCGCCCCGTAATCATATTATACTACGGAGCCATAATCACATGCAGCCCTCGCCCCCACGCTTCGCATTCAATTTAACCCTCTCCGTTGGCGAGCCTCACGACGCCAGTTCCTTCACGGTCAACAGACATCGAGGCCGGTATTCCCCCACATGCCCATCGCAAACACCTCCAGCGCAACATAGGACTATTGCCTCTCCATGCGGCTTCAGCTAGAGAGGTCACGCAGCTGCAATGTCCGGAGCAGACGTCGCCGAGTCCACAACCGCCCCGGCGCCTTTAAACCCTGCTATCAACGACTCTGCTGTAGGCCATGAGCGGTCTGGTTTTGTGCAGCCACGTACATATCTGGAACCAGCCGAACCTATTATACCTGCCAAACCTTTGAGCCCTATAGACCGGGAGCAGATCGAAGGCTTAGTGAGTGGGCTAATGAATCTTGTTGAAGCGCTGGGCTTGTCATGACGCTGAATCCTGAATTAACTTTTGCCTTTTATAGCGAATTATCCGGGCTTTCTTGAAAGTGCGTACCAGTTACGATGTCCTACCCCTAAGCTTCCGATTGATAGTCTTCGATACATCGCTGCTTGTAAAGAAAAGCCTGAACATTCTCATCCAAAATGGTAGCACTACCATGCATCGCTAAATGACTGATTGCTGACTATATGACCAAAAGGTATTGTCTCTGCTCCGCTTTGGGACTCGAAAACATCTACTTTCGCAGGGCTCCTTACTACGTCTGATTATATCAACGTTATACAATATTATTGGCAGAATCCAGACGCCCTTGCTCAGGTAGACCAATTCCGTCTCAATAGCCTTCGTGGTAGGCTTATTCATATATTGCAGTATCGCTTGCTGTGACTGATCTTCGATAGATGTTGAGAAAGCTATTGGTGTAGCTCCTATTGAAACCGTATCCATCCATCCTGAACGGCCTTTGTACGAAGCGTGTCGGAAGATGCTCGAGTCCCGCGCTAGACGTATTCCACTAGTTGATATTGATGACGAGACGCACCGTGCGATGGTGGTTAGTGTTGTGACGCAATACAGGATCTTAAAATTTGTGGCTGTGAATGTGAAAGAGACTCAGATGTTGCGGAAACCTCTAAAAGATCTTCATGTCGGGACTTACTCCGGCCTCCAAACTGCACACATGGATACGCCTGTCATGGATGTTATTCACATGCTCGTCAAGAAGAATATTTCCAGTGTCCCAATTTTAGACAAAAATGGTCAGTTACTCCCGCCATTTTAGACTAGTTTTAACGGGATCAGATGCCGTAATCAATGTCTTCGAAGCCGTGGATGTGATCACACTTATCAAAGGAGGTGTATATGATGACTTGAATCTCAGTGTCGGGGATGCCTTGCTAAAACGGTCGGACGTAAGTTCTCTCCCCTGCGTTTAAGGTAGTCGCTCACTGCTAGCAGGATTTTGCAGGAATCTACACCTGTTCCATGTATGACCGCTTGGATACTATATTTGATACCGTTCGCAGATCACGGGTTCATAGATTTGTTGTCATTGACGAAAACAGCCATCTGAAGGGTGTTTTAACTTTGAGCGACATCCTAGAATACGTTCTTCTGGAAGGGGAAGGCGATGAGAACTAGCGTGGCTATTGAATGCTCTAGAACAAATACGAGACCATTTTGCGGGCTCATTAACTATTACCAATTGTCTCTGAAAATCTTGCTTCATAACCGCCATTCCAATATTGCTTGAGGGAACCATTTAAAGTCACCAGTGAACTGACCGCTTGTGGCAATCTAGTTAGCGTTCCTTTTCCTAAGAAAAAGTACCGTGCATTGTTGTTGGCTGCACCTGGTATGTAGAGAAAGAGTTCGTGCGTGTCCTTGTTTTCTTCTCTCCTTCATCTCACTCAGCCAGACCGCTTTCTGCTCTCGATCATCCGCTGAAATTTCCCCCGAACTCTTTCCTGATCGAGCTTGAAAACCAAACCTAACCCCCAATTAAGCTCAACCGTGTTTCCCAAATTAGCGCTTAATTGCTGTTTTTTGCATTGGATTCCTGTAAGAGCCTTTCTTAGCCTGTCTCGTGGCTTGCTTTTGACACAGATGACGAGATCGACGCCTAGCCCACGAAAATGGGTTACTAGAATGCTTAACCGAAAAGCTCCAGAAGATATCGAGTAAGGCATCAGCGCTCCTGAAACTATTAACAATCTCTACCAGTTCGAGGGCGTCAGCTTTGTTCATCTCCCTTGGTGTCCTTGACATAAAGACGCTTGAGGGAGGCTAATAATTTGGAACTATGCCTTGTGTAACCCCTAACTCTTAGGCGGCACATTTGTATTTACTCCTTCTTTCCTATGGAAGCCAAGAGGGCCCGTAGCGTCACCACTCCTATTACCGACAAGGAGACACTTCTAAGAAAGCCCAAATTCCTTCCCTAAGCCTTTGCCAAGACCCTCCCTGGTTATAACTTGCTGTGGTATTGTTTTGCCGTAGTGGATAAGGGGTATCCTGTTGTAGGTCAGGGCTAAAGGCCATGTTGGTTGTGATATCCGCTGTGGGTCGTTGTCTCGTTAATCAGACGGCTCTGCGTATCGTGGTAAGGGGGCGGCGACGGGGTCCTCCAATTCCTCGGCCAAACACTAAGCTCATCTTGGCTTCCTCACAAAGAGTACTTAACGCCGGACACCGCGGGAAGGTGTGAGCTCATCGTCCGGCAATGTTGAGTTGTGTCATTGGCTATTTTACTGTTGCTCTTGGCTACGCGGAAATATGTCCGCACACAGCTGAAGCTACCCCGCCACGCCCACCACCCCTCCTTAGGCATGCAAATAATGGTTGACGCCAACGCTCGCGGCATTTAACTTGGGGGAACTTCAATGGGCGCGTCCATCCGTCCGCTATGAACTCTCCTTGCAATCCATCTATCTCGACTTGATACAATGTCAGGTCTGTTGTCCTACGCAATTATACTTATTATCACGTTATTGAGATACACTGACTTGATTATTTCCTAGCTAAACACTTCATCAACGACCCAACCCGCCTTGTAACAAGCGCTCTGCGCGCAACAACACTCACCAACCCCTCGGTCGCCTTTGATGAGGAGAACAAAATAATATACCGAAGGCCTGGACATGCTAGTCAAGTTTCTATCGTCTCTGGTGGCGGTAGCGGACATGAACCCTCTTTCGCCGCCTTTGTCGGCGACGGCCTGCTAGCGGGTGCAGTTGCTGGGACAATTTTTGCCAGTCCGAGCGCGAAGCAAGTGAGGCGGTGTATATTGCAAAGGGTTGAGAGCGGGAAAGGGGTGTTGGTTGTGGTTATGAATTACACGGTAGATGGATTGTTTGAATGCAAATTTATCGATTGAGACTAACGAATGACAAGGGCGACGTATTGAATTTTGGAATGGCCGTTGAAAAGGCAAAGGCCACTGGGTTGGATGTTGAAATGGTGGTTGTTGGGGATGATACAGGTGTTGGACGAAAGAAAGGCGGAAAGGTTGGGCGGAGAGGGATTGCTGGTACAGTCTTAGTACAAAAGATCGCGGGAGCGCTAGCAGCGAAAGGGTGTGTTCATTTTACTATAATTCCCCCCGGAATTTCGATATTCTTATCTGATGGTGGATATGCTGAAGTTGATACAGTGCCGCTCTCAAAGAAGTCCATGAAGTTGCTCAACTGACAGCACGCAATATCGTCTCCATTGGAGCTTCGCTATCCCACGTTCATGTCCCAGGGCGCAGTTTACCAGAATCCAGCAATGCAGACCTGAAAGAGTCTGAGGTAGAGATTGGCATGGGGATACACAACGAGCCGGGCTCGGAACGCAGGACGGAAGACCTTCGCGGACTTGTAAAAACTATGCTGGCGCATCTGCTGGATTCGTCAGATGAAGACCGGAATTTCCTAAAAGTCTCACCAAATGATGAAACTGTGTTGTTAGTAAACAACCTAGGCGGAGTCAGCGTGCTTGAGCTAGGAGGAATCACGAACGAAGTAGTGGAGCAGCTGGAGAAAGATTGGAAGGTTAAGCCAGTAAGAATACTAGCTGGAACATTCATGACTAGTCTGAATGGGCTTGGATTCAGCGTTAGTCTCCTAAGGATTACAGACACGGGCCTTGGTAATGGAAATTCAATGTTAAATTTACTTGACGCCCCCGCAGAAGCGACTGGATGGTCAGCAGCCATATCGACCAAAACGTGGCAAACAAAATCCAGCGCAACAAGAGAGAATGATTCGGGGGATTCTAGAGAAGTTCAGCCAAGCAACCTCCGATGTAGGTTTCAACTTAAGCCTAATGGAAGAGCATCTACTTTCTATCTTGCTGACCAGATATATCATTAGTGGACCCTGCTCTTGCGAAGAAGGCTTTGAAGTCTGCATTGATGAGAGTCATTGCGGCAGAACCGGACATCACCAATTATGACACGATTGTCGGGGATGGCGATTGTGGAATTGGGCTGAAGCGGGGTGCTGAAGGTGAGTTTTCAGTCATTTATATAGAAGGCTTTTTACTTATATCAAGAAAGCTATCCTTAAGATGCTTGATAGAACAAAAAAGGCTGATGACGCTACCATCCTCGTTCATAATATTACTCACGTCGTGGAGACGAACATGGACGGGACTTCAGGGGCGATCTATGCTATATTCCTGAACGCCCTGGCGCATGGTCTACGACTGCAATCACCTTCATCGCCGAGCCCAGCCACCGTGGAGGTCTGGAGCAAGGCTCTGCAGTCTTCACTCGATACTCTTAGCAAATATACCCCGGCCCGGCCCGGCGACCGAACTCTGATCGATGCTTTGTATCCTTTCGTAGGGACCTTATCCAAGACAGGTGATGTCAAATCTGCGGCGCTAGCTGCAGAAGCCGGTGCAAAAGGCACAAGGGGCATGAGAGCCAGCCTGGGTCGCACCGTATATGTTGGAGGAGAGGGATGGCAAGGAGTTCCCGATCCTGGTGCGCACGGATTGGCAGAGTTCTTGGTGGGTCTGAGCGAAGGTCTGCAGTGAGCATGAGATACGAGTCCCGCAGCATGAGAACATATGACCATTATTTTGAAATCTTGCATGTAGCTTCATCCATTGTGTAGCTTCAGAACGCCAACCCGCTGTATTTTACCCCAGAAACAATCCCAGACAAGCTCCACCAACCATCTCAACTCAGCAGAACAAGGATAACCGAATCCCCTCGGAGGAAGCTACGCAATATTAGAAACCTTCTTAAGCTGCGCTGCAATCGCCTAGCATACGAACACTTACAGTTTACTGATGAAGCGATCCTTATTAACCGGTCTGCCCTTCTTTCCTGAAGCTAACCTTGGCGTCTCCGTCCACATTTCCTTCACGTTTTCTAAGACCATGTTGCAGTGGCGATCAAACGCCTTCACGCGGGCAAGCAGCTTGCGGTTGTTTCGACATGAGATGAGCACCTGTGTGCGGGATCGGACAGCTGTTTGAAGGATTGAGAGGGGGCCAGAGGCGAACTCGTGCTCCTCTAGCTGGGCGATCTCATATTCGCTGCGGAAAATGAGTTATTAGTTTTAATGTTGGCTTGAGGTCGTGCGGTCTACTAGGCAGAGACGCGAGAGGACATACGTGAGTTCGGCGCGCGGCTTATTGAGGAGTTCCCTGGGACATATCAGTAAGAGGAGCGTAGTGCACAGAGCCTTATGGTATCTTACTGAATCTTTGCATCGGCCATTGTGTATTATTCTATGTTTACGACCTGGCAGAGACTTTTAATATCACTTAGTGGAGTAGTTGAAGTTCAGTCTTGGCTCGGAAAAATTATCGGAAGGGGCATGCTCCTCGCGCGGTCTCCGCGAAGGTGATCAGTGCACGTCGTGAGGAGCACGAGCATCATTGTAACTAGCTCCAAAGGCATGTCAAAGACCTTTCAACTGCAAAACACACCACAATTCAAGCCTCACTCCTCTCCACGATGCAAATCAAGCTCCGGAATATCTAGCTGCTTTCATTTTCTTTTATGATTCTTCGCGAATCGTCTGCTTTTCTTTTTTTTTTTGGTTCCCTGTGCTCAACCAGACGCGCTTCGCGATGTACCAACACCAACCTCTCGCTTTATGATATCGACCCACGTATCCTTCGCACCCATAACCACCTTGTTACTGCCTCTCACCTTTGGCCAACCTCTTGCAACTTAAACAGCTGAGGGTCATGTCTTCACCCTCTACTTTTCGGGGGCACGATTCTCCTCAACCTATACCCGCTTCGACTACTTTTGACGACGATGAGGATTCCACCTCCGGCATACCGCGGCGGCTCATGCGAGGTTGGATACTCTTAACATTTAGGCTGAAGATATTTTCTAATTGTTTTCTTCATCACAGTCAAGGTACTCTACACATTTGACGACCAGAACAAGTCGAATTGCCTAGCGCGTTTACCCAACGCGTTGAACATTCCCACAGTGTCCATCGACGAAACCACACAAGTAGGCGTAATAGAACTCAAGACCTGCATTCAGGCTATTGTGGCAGCTAGGTTGGTATATGAAATTCTGGCTTTAACAACTTCCTAGTGTTGTTTCTATGGACCCCTGCTTACAGTTCTTTCCTATCTAGCCCCGAATTGGTTGCAAAACTTGGGCATGACTACACCGTCTATGCCTATGACTACTCAGAGTACGAAACACCACTCGTCGGCCAAGGAATGCTTTCTTGGGTTCTGGCTTCAGCTTCATCCACCCCAACAGCACCCGCCCACCAATCCAAGACCATGATAACCGGCCGTGTGTGTAAGAATATTCTTGGTCTCTTCTCGAATGGTATAAAAGAGACTTTGGAGGTCAAACTCAAACTAGTGCCGGTACCCACCTGTCTACAAAGCGAATACTTGGAAAATATGGAAAAGTACCGTAGCTTAAGCAAAATAATGCCCGAAGGATTCGATCACAGTGCTTGGGTCGCATTTCTTAAGGCAAATCCTGGTCTTGGGCACCTGGCTGGACAAGAGTCAACCCTCATATCAAATGTAAATCAGCACGATACTATGGGAGGAGTTGAATCTATACACCAGATGCTTACGCAAGCAATTACTTCCAAAAAAGAGACGAGAGGTGACGGGTATGACTTCAGGAATTGCGAACTGTACAGCGCTCAGGCGAGCAGAGCTGCAAGTCCGACGCCTAGCTTACGATCATGTACTGCTCTGCAACAAATTACACAGGATCTTGGCTCTCGACCTGGTTCCCGTGCTTCGGTTAGAAGTGAACGCCCCTTAAGGCTAGGACATGAGTCATTTGATTCCAACACTACTCAAGACCCGAATGAGGAGGGACCGGCGCGAAAAAGAGCTCGAATCACACAAACTAACTGGCGAGGGAAATCATCTTTCGGCACCAATGCTGACTCACTTCGGGTAACTGCAAGCGCCGCTGCATCAATACGCGTTCACCGTCCTATTCCTACCAACCCCTCTGCGTCAATTACCAACTCCATAGAACCACCTCCAAGGGCGCCAACTCCTCGTCCAGAAGGCACAAAATTGGCTCGGCAACGTCCCCAGACTCGCCCTTCTGTTGGAAGTTCACTAAGACATGGGTCCACTAAAAGCGACGACACGCGATATGTTTCGCCATATGCTGAAGCTGGTCAAATCTCCGACGTAGCTGCTGATTCGGCAGATGATGAGCAGGGTGGCAGCATTGGTGACACCCCGATGGATTTTCCTTCCTCCCCACCTCTTATGCCGCAAGGCAATAATTCATCAGTGCCCTCTAGCCCTGGGCTCCCAGCCCTTCCTTTCCCTGGCGACTCAGGATTTATGAGTGATTCTGTATTCGATCGCGAAGACGACGGAGACGTAGGCAGAGAAATCGACGGAAGTGATCTACCTGTGCAAGCTCCTCCAAGAACACGCGCAAAAATAGACCGATCAAACTATCCTTGGACAGCGGTCGTACCGGGTCCCCCTGAACTATTGCCGACAAAAATGCCGCCTCGATCTATGAACTCCCGGCAGCAGCGTACCGGGTCTACAACTGTAGAGTCTCTGAGCAAAGTTATACCCAATCGTGAAGCTGGCCCTTCACCATCTTCTCCTCTTCCTCAAAACAACTCATCAAGCTTAGTGCCCAAAAACCAACCTCTAGCGCCCTTCTCTCAGCTTTTACAAGAATCTTCAAAGGTAAACATGAACATGACAACATCGACATTCATCTTCTCATCTTTGTCACAGAACGATACAACAAACCAACTCACTAGACGCTCTACCACGCCTCGCCCGGCTACTCGGAAACGTACCGCAGCCCCAAAGCCTAGACACCTTCCACGATCACAGACGTGGTCTGGCGACACTCCGCAGGAGTTTTACTCCGATATAGCGTCAGCTCCCGTTGGGGAAGAGATCGGAATAACTTTACCACAGCCGCGCAGTGGCTCTGGAACAAGACGCAGTAAGCACATCAAGGAAAAGTTGGAATCTTCAGTGGCTGCTGGGCAAATGCCTCCGTATTGTCACAACTGCGGTGAGATACAAACACCTACTTGGCGGAAAGCGTACACTAGACTAGAGCAAGGATCGCCGGACGACCTCGAGGCCTCTTCTGAAGAGTATGGGATTGTCGGGTTTGAAATTGTCAAAGGGGGAGAAGGCGAAGATATCCTACAACAGTATCGCATTTTTAAGCAGTCACTGACATCTGACGAGCGCGATTCCGGAACATTCCAAATGCTTCAACTTTGCAATCGTGAGTATCCATATGGATTCCCTTTCTTTATGGTAATTAGGCTGACTGTATCAGCTTGTGGCCTCTGGTTTAATAAAAAAGGCAGCATGCGCCCACCGGAAATATGGGAGAAGGCCGCTGAGAAGGCCGCCGAGAAATCTGGTGACAAAAATAAGAGAAAGAGGACAAAACCCGTCGAGAAAACCTCGCGAAAGAGACGACAAGGAAATCAAATGGACTCCAGATTTGAAGTTGCCCAGGAACCGTCTTCCTCAAACTTTACCGATCAACTTACATCGATTGACCATGCAGAGACCCACTTTAGGCCGTCGCATCAATCTGAACCCGTAGAAACATCCCGCACAACACGACCTAGGGCTTCAAGTGTGCAACCCTCCAGCCACACAACTAGCAATACAAATCAGCTAGACGATACCGCTGCCGTGGCTGCACTAAGAAGAGCTATACAGTCAAGTCCAGCAAGATTTCTTGGGACGAAGCATAGCCCGATTGAGCTAGAGCCTGACTTAACGCCCACGCCAACAAGACGGCTTCTGTTCCCTTCGCCTCGAAAGGAAGGCGAGGTTAAATCTCTTGGTGATTTGCCTAAGTTAGAATCGCCAAAACTTACTGGAACTGGATCGACGTCCGACAAAAAGTCGTCAATACCAAATCCAGATCCTAATAGCTCGGAAGAGAACAATAAAGAGAACTGCCCCCCACCCTTGGACGGTCAAGATGATCTTGCGCATCTGTTCGAGGACCATGAAATGAACACTTTACAGACCACCCCAAGAAGTGGTCATTCATTTTCCGGGCTCCTGAAGACCCCGACTCCGAAATCTGGAAGGAATGCACTAACGCCAAGGCGGTTTCCTGGGACTTCGGCGGATCTTGTGGGGTTCGATACTCCATCTCGGGCAACGAGAGGTGGAACGTTGGCGCCAATGACTCCGTTTACCGCTCAGCTGAACCAGCTTTTATCCGATGGATTGGCCAGCTCCCCGTCTCAAGGGTTTGATTTCTCGGCGTTTCCTACTTTTGACACCCCTGGAAAGCGTGGGAGCACGCTGCAATTCAGCGATTTCACCTCAGATGACTTTCTAAGCAGTGATTTGCCACTGCCGAGCTCACCTCCCCATAACATATTCTCCTTATATGAGGATCCAGCTACATCTACTATTGGCTTGTGGAGCGGTACGTCGATTTTCGATGGCAGTGATCTGATACAAGCACCGCGCTTGGAAAGCGAACAAGGCCAGGAGCTGTTTGTGGAGAAAGTCGAGGCGTCTGTTGACTTTGCGGCAATCATTGAGGAGGTAGTGGGAACGAAAGCATCGGATATTGCTGCTACTACTACTGGGCAAGATCACTGAATAGTGGAGCACGCCATGGACTTGGGAGAGTTGTAAATACTGCATTCTATCGGCGTTAATGTGTTGAGCAACTTTTGGGCTTGCTAGGACAGCGTGTATGGCGTTGAAACAAATGGGGCCTCGGACTGACTGAAATGCTCGGCCGATGATTTGGTAGGTACCCAATTTCAATAACTTGGGCTATGAATGACGAAGGACCTTTTGATTATACAGCTGGGATTCTCTTGTATCAAGATCGCACATGCGGAAATGATGTATATTTTGTAGAGGTACATATCATATTCTTGAGTGGCGAATAATTTTCTGTCTTGTATTTTTATGTTTTTGCACCTGTGCATCTCATACCATTTTCCCAATTTCATATTTATGTATTCTTTCAAGCCGATAATTCGGAAGACTGGTGATAGTGCTTTGAGGTGCTCGTGAGCGGTTTAGTCTATAATTCCTTCACAGTTGTTCCTAAAGCGTGGGCAGCATCGGACACTTTTGAATCCTGATTTAAAAAAATGATGATTTAAAAAAATGACGAAACAACTCTATATGCAACAGGCTACTGTTGGCTTGAAAATCTCGAGAAGTGCACTAATTTGATGTGAATTGACTGGTAACGTTTACATTCACCTGATAATGCGCCCAACCACTTCTATATTCAGTTCGCATCCAAGGTTTCGTTAGACCTTCTTTTGTCAACCAAACTAATTATATTCAACCGCAGTCCGGACAGTTCTACCAACCTGGGATGGGCATTCCTCGAACAAAAGAGTTGGTCCATCGCCGCCGCAAGGGCGTAACGGGCAAGCCCGCCCCTCTGAGGACCGCGCTACGACCGCATGTACCTGCACAACAAACAAGCACTACTGTGGTTAGATCTGTTCAAACATACCTAGTCGCCAACGTGACAACACGCGGCAGAGCCAGGGCCCAGCGCGCCATCTTCCGCTTCTTAGAGCTACCTGCAGAGCTTCGCGTCATGATTTACGTGCTGCTACTCAGCTTCAATGGCGTCACCAGATTCCTTGCCGACTACGCGAATACCTACATGCACGAGCCTGAAGGCAATCGACACCCATATCTCCGCCTGAGCACCCCGGGCATTCTCCTCGTGAGCCGCTTCATCACATCTGAAGCACTTCATGAGATCTCCAAGGTGCCACTCACCATCACTCACTTCCACGGCGTCCCCAAAATCACACAGGTAATCTGCCCAAACATCCTGCAATCGGTGACGCATGTCACAATCAAAATCAGGCACATGGAGGAAATCCACTGGGCCCTTCTGCAGGTCAGGTCCATGCAGAGGCTCGCAGAGCAGCTTTCTGGACTCTGGCTCTGGCGTCATAATCTAAAGAAGCTCACAGTTGAGCTCGTCGATCCGCGTACAGAGAGACACCTAGAAATGTGCGATCCAAAACATTGTTTTGTGCGTGACGAGATCATTAACATATTGGATATGTTTGACAAACTGCGTGGGATCAACAGCGTGGAATTTGAGGGCGCTCTAGGATGCTTCGGACAAGAGGCGGCGCACAAGATGCAGCGACCTCTAAATTTCAGCTTCTTAAGTCTGCCTGCGGAACTTCGTAACGAAATTTACAGCTATGCTATAGATTGGAGCGACGCATCGAAACTACAAGAAAAAGTGAGTTTGGAGAAGCGAACAGCTGAGGAGTGGGCCGCTCCTGAAGCCTCCACTGGGTTTGCGTCCAAGAAGTCCACACCAACTGGCCTTTTGATAAATCGTCAGATCTACGCTGAGGCGATTGTGATGCTCCATCGCAGGTTCTTGGTCCTAAAGGCTTCACCGCTAAAAATCAACATCACAAACTTCATCACCGAGGCTACGCTCCGCACTGTCCGAAACCTTGAGATACTGATCGACGAGACTTATAAGAGCTGTTGGGGAGACAGCATGGAACTCAGGAATTCTCTCAGCAAGATCTTCGGGAGTGGCAATCAGCTTCGCGCTGTCATTATCCGCATCAAGTGCCCGGGAGAGTCAAATCGGGTAAAGAACTTGTATGCAAAGTTCATCCACGGCCTAGACGAGGACTGGGGGTGTCATGCTAACATTATCGGTTTAAGCCTTTCTTTTCTAAGAAGAGGGCAAAGGTGCTAAGCTTACAGCCAAGAAAGCGATAGCGTGTGGCCTGATAATGACGCTGAAGGTCCAGAGCTGTGACTTTCAATATCATAGCCTCTGAACGGGACTTCGGCAGACAAGTAAACGGCTCGAAATGGTCACGCCGGGTTTCGGATTAGCAGGATGAAATTTTGAAAACCCACCAAGCGATGGCAGCGGAGAGGGAGCTGGCTCGGCTTAACTTCTACACACCATGACTATGAGGAATTTGGTGGATTTAATAGAGGATATCCAAAAAGAAAATGGACAAAAAATTTGAAGGGACGGAAATTCAAAGTATAACATTAGTTCAATGGTGTGAAGTAAAGTCAGTTGGTAGAGATACTGAAATTGTCCTCAGCCTTTGATTAGTGGCACGGAGGAGATATGTTATGTGGCCGCGAACTACCATCTCTTCTCGTGATTGACCCAATTGATCTCCTTTGTACAGGGCAGCTTTGGATGTGCTTGATTGCATCCAAGAAGGTTGTCCACACTCTTTTAGATACATCTTAACTCTCTACCCATAGAATTGCCCTTAAATTCTCTTCTTACATTCGTTCATCCTTCTTTGCCTCAGGCTTGTTCTGGGTTACGTCTCTCATGGTCACGCTCTTGCCCTGTCAGCCCTGAGCTGAATATTTTAACAATTCTGCATGAAAAACCATTGCTGCTGCCACGGCTTGTTGCAACATCCTGACGGCCTTGCCAGGAATTGCTTATGGAGCGATAGCTTTACGGTTCAAAGTGAACTGCCAAAGCCCAATGTCTAGCAGTAACACTGATAAGACGGGGTCGCGTTAGTTCTCCCCAAATCCAAAGAAAGCATCTTCGAATTCTGTCCCTTCCGGATTCCCATATTCCGGATTCTCGTATTCCAAGTTAAATAAATCATCAAAATTTGAATCTGCAGGTAGGGTATCCAGAAGGTCGTCTTGACCCTGGTGTTGCTGTTGTGCTTGGGAATTTTGATATTGCGAGTCAATGCCCGACTCAATTTGTTCAGCTTGGCCGAGCAAATCCGGCTGGCCCGAGTTGTTTGTAGCTGTGTTGGTGTTAGTCGGGAGATCTAGCATATTGAAATCACCCGTCTCATCAAGATTTGCGGTTTGGTTGGACGCAGTATTGTCGTTGGTACTATTGGCGAAGTCTTCGAGACCACGGAGAAGGGAGGGTTCATCGTCAAGGGTCAAGTTTAGAGGGGATGCAGGGTTTGCAGGGGCGTCGGTATCTTGATTCGCGGACCGGTGGTCATTGAACATAGCGTCGAAATCCGAGTCAGTGTTTGCGGTGGTGGGGAGCGGGTCGAACAGGTCGTCTGCAGGAGGGCCGGCCGTTGTGGTGAGTGGTGCAGGGTGAGATGGCTGCGATGGAGCTGTGCCAGTAGGTTTGGCGCTTGGAGAAGATTTGTCCAGGGTGTTTTCAGGAACTGGGATTGCTTCAATCTTGGTCCTGTTGGCTTGCGCAGGCTGTGCTTCGTCCGTCATGGCGACGTCAACGTCCTTACTTGTGTCGCCGTCTTCAGAGTTGCCCTGCGCCGGCTGGCCTTTATCTGCGCAAGACTCTGCCGCAATGCGCTTCCGTTCTGCGGCCTCTGCTTGTTCCCGTTTCTCGCGATCGGCTTGCAGCACCGCAAAGTCCCTTCGCGTGACCATCTTAGCTCGGGTCTGCAGACACCCAGTGTCAGCGCAGCCATGGTGGGGCCCGGGGGGTTCTGCTGAAGCTTACCAGCTCGTTCTCAAGCTCATCAAGGGAGTCGTGGAATCGCTCGAGGGCAGCAGGAATGGCGCGCTTCATGCCATACTGCGATTTGGCAGAATTTCCTGTTACTGGGTCTTTGAAGTAGCGGCCGGTTTGCATGAACTTGGAGAAGTTACTAAAAAGCACGTGGATACAGAGGAAGACGGATTTTTCTTACCACGAGATTCACCATAGCTTGCAAATTGTCAAGCGCAGGGGTCCCTGACTGAGAGTGTGGAGCAGACATTGCGGAGTGGAGGGGTAGGGTTCAAAAATGGAGTTTGCTAGTCACAAGAGAGGATTCTGGTGGGCTTTGTTGTGCGTCACTTTGAGGCGGGCCAAGCTCCGAGACAATGGACGCGCTCAACACCAAGCCCTATCGCGAACTTTATTGTCAGCCTGACCTGGATCGTGGTTATCCGAATGCGCTAGTTCACCAAGGGGCGTTAGCGCAGTATCTCACGACAAGAAAAGACGGCTGAGTCAGTGCTGAGCAAAGCGCATCTGTCAAGGGGACCGCGACTGTGCAAAAAAGAATCAGGAACCGTTTGGCTTATCGAATTACTACCTACCTGAGTGCCTCTATGCCTCTATACCTTTATACCATTTGTATTATTTGTACCCTTTGCACCTTTGTAGCATTCAATAATTCACCATTGAGTCGGCACGTGTTTCTGCGGCGACTGCTCCGCGCGCAACAGTCTGGGTTTTGTGCTGCTGGATTTCATTAGTTATTGGAAATCGTCGCATGGCTTCTGCTAGAAAGGCCTCCCCTTAGCTTCTCTCTCCCTCTCCAGCTTATCCGTATCTCGGACTAAGATAGCATTTTATACCTCCCGAGCCAGCGGAATCAGCCCCGTATCTGACTCGCCCACATCCTAGCTTTCGCTCCTAAAACTCACACCCAGCCTTACCTGATCACTATTTCCCCAAAAGGGCCAAAATTACGTCGCTCGCCTGCTCGATCCCGCCTCGTCGGCCCAAACCAGCGTTTTATTTCGTCGGCACCTTTTCGCTGCAGCGGGCCGTTAGTTAGCGCTTTCTCTAATTTGCAGCTTCTGCGTGTCGACTCCAACCCTCCTCCTTCCTCACCCCACAGTCGACCAACTCATCCATCTTCCATCGTTGTTGGCGTCGGGTTCCGCTCCTGCTTCCTGCGCCTCTTCCTTTTCTCTTTCCTTCTCAGTTTCTTTGCCTGATTTCCCGTGTCTGTCTGAGTGCGCTATACGACTTTCCCAACTGCTTCTCTTCGCCTCGACCCAACTATACTTTTCAGCACTGCAGCTCCTCTGTTACACTTTTACCTCTCGCACACATATTTGGCCATCTTTTTCTTCCTGCCGTCATCGCTCTTCGAGTCTGGGTAGAGGGGAGATTGCGCTTCCATTTTCTTACACAGTATCCGTTTCGACATCCGCCGTCGCTGTCGCCTGTTCTCGCTGGCCCTCTGTCGAGAACCGCCTTCATCGACGCCGCTTAGAAAATCCATATAATACAATCGATACTGCCGCCATGTCCGAGTCCGCGACCTCAGCTGCCTCTTTACCTCCCCCCCCAGCCTCGGCTGGTGCGCCGGGTTACGATAATAATGCTCAGGGCAATGGACAAGCCAACCCCTCGCACATGCCTCCTCCGCCGCTTGCGCCGGTGATAATCCCGCAGAATACCAATCCCATCCCAACGGCGATTAGTTCTCCCTTATCTGGAGGCGTCATGTCCCCAACCAGCGGTGGTCCCGGCTACGTGCGTCGTGCAGCACCCGAACCAAACAAGCGGGCTCTATACGTTGGAGGATTAGATCCTCGCGTTACGGAGGATGTTCTACGGCAGATTTTCGAGACGACTGGCCATGTCCAGAACGTCAAGATTATTCCTGATAAAAATGTGCGTCTTTCCTCCTTTTCAATCTCGTAATCATAATCTTCTAGTCAAAGAAATGCTGCACAGCGTGCTTTCGGGCGACGTGCGCGAGTTTACTTTGTTTAGAAGCCTCACGCAATGTCCATTCACTCATTCACTTGCACTATCATCATTATAGCCTATTTCCAATTTTACGGGCATATGACTCTCATCCTTCCTCTTACCATCTCAGCTTTTGATTTTTCAAATCCCAACTTAAAGTCTTGCTGCGAACACCCATCGCACTGACCGCTTACAGTTTCAGTCAAAGGGGTTCAACTACGGCTTCGTTGAATACGACGATCCAGGCGCAGCCGAGCGCGCCATGCAAACACTCAATGGTCGCCGCGTTCACAACACTGTAAGTTTCCAGCGCGCAAGGTCCTAAGCCTGTCTTACTAAACCTTTAAGGAAATTCGTGTGAACTGGGCCTACCAGTCGAACAGTTCTACCAAAGAGGATACTTCCAACCATTTTCATATCTTTGTCGGCGATCTTTCAAATGAAGTCAACGATGAGGTTCTGCTCCAGGCGTTCTCAACCTTTGGCCCAGTCTCTGAGGCTCGCGTAATGTGGGACATGAAGACGGGCAGATCCCGCGGGTACGGCTTCGTTGCGTTCCGCGATCGTGCTGATGCCGAGAGAGCTCTCAGCTCCATGGATGGAGAGTGGCTCGGCTCCCGTGCGATCCGCTGCAACTGGGCCAACCAAAAGGGTCAGCCTTCGATTTCACAGCAGCAGGCTATGGCTTCGATGGGAATGACGCCAACGACGCCGTACGGTCATCATCACTTCCCAACCCATGGAGTACAGAGCTATGATATGATCGTTCAGCAGACCCCGCAATGGCAGACGACTTGCTATGTCGGCAATCTCACCCCGTACACGTCCCAGTCCGATTTAGTTCCACTCTTTCAAAATTTTGGCTATGTTGTTGAGACACGATTCCAATCTGACCGTGGCTTCGCCTTCATCAAGATGGATACTCATGAGAACGCAGCGATGGCAATTTGTCAGTTGAGCGGATATAATGTCAACGGTCGTCCTCTTAAGTGCAGCGTACGTGCCCAATCTGATCGTTCATTGATTGCTTCGCTAACCAATCCAATCTTGTAGTGGGGCAAGGATCGTCCCCCGACTGGCCAATTCGAAGGTTATTCTCCGGCTCAGGGACCCAACTCAGCCTACCCTCAGACTCCGAATGCCTACTTCCCGCAATATAGTGGGCCAGGCCCTATGTCACCACAGGGTACGCTAACTTACTTCGTTCCCAATCTCAACTTCACTAACTCTTCGTCACAGGACCCAGCCCTGGTGGTCAGCCATTTAACCAGAGCCAGGCTGGCTTTGGTGGCCCTGGCATGGCTCAACCTTACCAACAGATGCCCGGCAGCGCTGGTGGTTACGGTCGCGGCGCCCAACCCGCCCAGCAGTGGGGACAACCGAACACGGGCAACTTCGGTCAGGTCAACAATGGCTTTGGCGCATACCAGGGCTAAGGCCCTTCTCGGCCGCTTCACCCTTTCCTTGTGACCTAGAGTGTCTTTTCTAACCTGGCTTGGCTGTTTACGTGGATGCACTTGGATAGTATTCGTACTGTGATGATTAGGTTCCCCTGATGAGCTTCCCATAGAGCTTGTCTCACTTCTGTCTTGCGCACTTCCATGTCTCAAAATGCGCGCTTTGGTCTTCAGGGAAGGCTTTGTAGTGGCTTAGTTACACTTTCTGTATTCCTTCATTCCATAGGCCGGTACCTCTTCAGAGCGTCTTAACTGTTCATCGTGGCTTTAATGAATCTCCTTGTGGTGCATTGTTGCTGAAGGCGTCTCTTCTGATACAAAAATGTCTCCCATTGGCGTCATGTGGAATACCCTTCCTTCCCTTTCTCCTGAAGATTTCAAATTGTCTGTCAAAAACGGCGTCCATCCGTAGTTCTGCATGTTGAGCTTTTTCCCTTGTTCGGTAGGATTTGATTGGTTATATGGAACAAATACTTGGTTAGGACAGATTCAATGTATTTAAGAGGCTTGCTGCACTCTCTACTTCATTCGCATAGTTTTCAAAGCAGTGCAGGATGTGGATTTCGATATTATCTAGTCTTGAATTAGTGTTAGTGGAGGAGACTCGCATTTTAGTGCACGCTGCACCATCTGTAATTAAGAGCACGTGATTAGTTAAAATCTTCAGCACATAAGTGCTCTTCAACAAAGCTTATAAACGTACTATGTCTATTTGCCATACATATTTACACTGAAGTATCTAGCTATATGTATTTCAATGCCAATGGCGGCAGTTTGGGCAATGTCACGAGGTGACGGTGGGGGCAACTCTTGGCGGAAACTCTTTAAACGGGTCCGTCGCGTAAGGGTCCTTACTAGTCTAGTTCCTCAGAACTTCGCGTGCACCCACGCTATTCACAACTCCATGCCGTCGCTCGACGCGCTTTGTATTTTCTTACTCTGGTTTCTTGTTGCTCTTTTCTTACACTGTATGCTCGTCGGATTCCTCCGATTGACTGCGTTTCTCCACCGGCCTAGATCGCCCTCGCCACCTCCCCCATTTCCAAAGCTTCCCATAATTCATCCTCAGCTTATAACGCGCCATCAATCCACCGCGCCCATGCTCAGGCAAGCTATCGATAGTCACAAGGCTATCAAGGCCTCACAGAAGCCTCCCACGCAACAACAATTTCTTTCCGTTGGTTTATCTGTCTCACAAAACGCCTTTAAGTCGAATCAACAAGCCTCTCACCACGGGACACGTCCTCTTTCTACTGGATTCGATGACGTCGTTAAACCAAGCCAAATATCAACACAGACGCGGGATGTCACCCCCTCGAATGGAGTCAAGCGGACGTCAGGTGGTTTGGCAAAGGTCCTAGATACGCATGAAGATTCCTTCGAATACCCGGTATTTGTCGCGGCCAATTCTCAGCGCAACCCAATTGTAATCGATGAACAGTCCCGAGTCAAATACACGGGAACCTTAGGGAACACGGTCTACTTTGACGAGAATGATTTCGATAGCGACATAGATTTAGATGTGGAGGACCCGGCCACGAAAGGAACTGTCAGCTACCCAAAACTTCCATTAGCAGACTCGACCGAGCTATCCTCGACGATCCTTAGGCCTACATTCCAATCGACAAAACCTGTCGCAGCTTCGTACACTACCCGACACTGGGAGGATCACTCTGATTCTGGATACATCTCACCACTTAATTCAACATACAAGCACACACCCGTACCTCAAAGCACATCGCCAACCCCTGTGCCTGCACCAGCTAGCAGCGCGCCTATACCTTGGTCTTCGTCACCGGTGGAACATTTCAACATACCTCCAAACGTCTCTAAACTACGACAATTCGTCTACGAAGGGCCCGAAAGATTAGAGGAACAACCTCGACCGTCCAAACGCCGTACAATACCATGGCTTGAGAAACAGAAAAAGGCTGAACCGGTACCAGAACTGCCTAGACCACATGGACCAGGAAGACCACGTAAAGAGGAGCAAAATTTCGGCGAATTCACACCCTTACCAAAGGACTCCACTAAAACAGCATATCCATGGAATACCACGGCTAGTGCTGTAAAGGAGCAACAGAAGAACCTGCGTCAAGCAAACAGGAAACTAATAAAGACTAATGAGGTAACGCCGGAGGGATTCAAAGAAGCTGTTGCGAAGAAGCGGAAGAGCAATATTTCGCGCATATTCTTAAGCGAGGAACAACAGCATGTTTTGAGTCTCGTTGTGGACTACAAGAGGAGCGTGTTTTTCACAGGATCTGCAGGTTAGCTATTTCATCTCTTCGCATGATATTCAATTAGCATATTTCCTTACATGTGGCAGGAACCGGAAAATCTGTGCTTTTGCGTGAGATAATCTCAGCACTACGGAGGAAATATATCAGGGAACCAGACCGAGTAGCAGTGACTGCTTCTACTGGTCTTGCTGCTTGTAACGTTGGTGGTGTGACCTTACACAGCTTTGCGGGAATTGGATTAGGTAAGGAGTCAGCCGAAGAGCTAGTCAAGAAGGTTAGAAAGAACCAGAAGGCAAGGCATCGGTGGATGCGGACTAAAGTCCTGATCGTCGACGAGGTTTCAATGGTAGACGGAGACTTATTTGACAAACTTGAGCAAATCGCTCGGACAATTCGAAATAATGGTCGCCCATTCGGCGGCATCCAGTTAGTCATCACGGGCGACTTCTTTCAATTGCCGCCTGTACCAGACAGTGGGAAAGCCGCGAAGTTCGCGTTTGATGCTGGGACGTGGATTGCGGCTATTGAGCATACAATCGGGCTCCATCATGTTTTCCGACAAAAGGACCCAGAATTTGCGAACATGCTAAACGAAATGCGAGAAGGTCGTTTGACACCAGCTTCTATTAATGCATTCAAGAAACTAGACCGTAAATTAGCATTCGAGGATGACCTGGAGGCCACCGAGTTATTTCCTACGCGCCAAGAAGTCGATCGAGCAAACACCTTACGGATGCAGCAATTACACGGGGAGATTCGTACCTTCGAAGCACGAGATGGTGGGACTGTCACTGACAAGACATTTCGCGATAAGCTACTGCAAAGCTGCATGGCGCCTGAGGTCATTCACCTTAAGACAGGCTCCCAGGTGATGCTGATCAAAAATATGGACGACACTCTCGTCAACGGATCTCTGGGCAAGGTCGTTGGCTTCATGAGTGAGCAGACATTCGATAGATATCACCAAAACGAAGAAGAGTTCCTCGCTATACATGGCGACGGAGGCGAGGAAATAGCTCATCCAGACATGAAATTAAAAACTAAAACTGACCTCCTTGGCGCCAGCACCTCACAAACCTTTCCACTCGTTCGCTTTGTTATCGCTGATGGCACCACCCGTGACTTGCTCTGCCAGCGCGAGCCGTGGAAAATTGAGTTACCAAACGGTGAAGTCCAAGCGTCGCGCTCACAAGTGCCACTCATTCTGGCTTGGGCTCTGTCGATCCACAAAGCACAAGGTCAAACCCTGGAACGGGTAAAAGTCGATCTTGGCAAAGTATTTGAAAAAGGCCAGGCCTACGTGGCGCTCAGTCGGGCGACGACCATGCAAGGCTTACAGGTGCTAAGATTTGATCCGAGGAAGGTGGTCGCACATGAGAAAGTCCGCAGCTTCTACAGCAGCTTGACCAGGGCGGAGCAGGCAGGCGGGGACACTAAGGTGACAAATAAGAGTGCGCAAGCCGGGATCAAAGCGAGTGCATATGAGAAGAGCTTTGTTAGTAAGGATGCTTAAGATGATGAAGACGCTATGGGCGCAATACACTCCTACGGATGATACGTTTCAATAGTTTTTTTTTAGCATGGCATGGGAAGGAGTATCATTTTTAGCTTCTGCGATAATAATAACAGTAGTAAGCGTTGCATGTCTGCTATCAATGCACAGCTGGCACCTGGGCTAGGTATTATCATGGTCTTCTTTATTCCGCAACAATGATTAGATATACAGTTCATAGAGAGTACAACAGTGATCTTCTCCATTTAAAGGACTTATATTGAGCAGGCGTTAGGTTACACCAATCTCGTTCGTTTCGGGGATACTGTATCTGGACCTATGATTGTCTGCATAGTGTGAGTCACTTCCATTTTAAACCGCTCTTCAACTCGTGGTGACATACAATATCCTATACGGTTAGGTTGTACGAGTGCTTTCGATGTGATGTTCCAGTTACGCCTTCATTAGTAGCTTTAGACAGTTGTACGGATTATACAAGTGCTTTATTTGGTCAATTCTGGAGGTCTTCCGGCGTTTGTCCTGATCTTAGATAAGGTGGTGAGGAATGAATGAATAGTACCTCACTTAGTCGTACTTCTCCCTTCATTGACGTCGACGTCGCCTGAGACTAGTCGTGAGTAGACTTCACAGTTAGTAACAGCGTATGCGAGAAATCTGTCCAAGGTATCTAAATGAGTAGCAGACATAATTGTACGGTGATACTTTTGTCGAACGGAGCAGTTAAGAAGCAGAACTCTGTCGAATTAATGTAGGCTGTTGAGCCTCAATATATACAGTCAAGTGAAATAACTGAGACACCCTTAATCTATACCCACATAGGAAACAGGACAACGATCGTAATTAACGCGTCGTTCGACACTTTTACTCTTTTAAAATATTTATCCATTGAAGGCGACGTGAAAGATGTGTGGCTTTACGGTCGTATAATGGGGTACGAATGACTGAAATTTGGCATACTATTTCGCGCATGAATTGTGCTTGCCGCTCGATATACATTACTCACGTCGCTCCTCCCTCGCTCTGAAAACAGTACCTTGAGCTTCTAGAAATCAGCGTTATTAGATATTGTCAGATCACTGAGTAGGCTGGCGGAAATGATACATATGATGCTCTATGAGCAAGAATCTAAGGGGCTCGGTGGCCCGAGAAGATATCTACGAGACGGCCCGCGCGCTGTCACGTGACCTATCACGTGCACGTCGCTGAGCTCAAAGGATTGCCCAAGTACCCGGTCTATCGCGCAAGTTGGCGTGCCCTTACTCGCGAATCAGACTACACACCAAACTAGGATGCTACTTCAAATTCAATCGCAGCTCGCGGTCGCGGAACTTACCCTACATAGCTATATATACTTCAAACTACTAAATAAATCCGTATTTTGGCCGATTAGACCGTACCAACGGCACCCATTTATCATTCAAGTGGTTCAAGGAACCAGACGTATCCCTATTTGGAGCTCCAATGTGGATTCGGCTTCGATGTGGATTTAGATTAGGCCTTCTAATTAGTGGATTGGAGTGGATCTATCTGTCGATAAGGTGGCAATGACGTAACAGTTTTAAATCGACGTCAGTATCGACGTCAGCCTTTGCTACCTACCTCATGTATATATGGTCTCATAGATCAATCTTCACAGTTTTCCTGACCTCAATTTTCCGGTCGACACTATCCCTTAACCAACTGGCGTCCATAGAGTAAGTGGTCCGTGCTGTATACCGAATTCGCACTGCAGACCTGCGGAGGATAGATTATCCTATCCGGTCGGGCGGATAATAATCCTATCCGAGGATAGCCCGGATATCGGATAATATCCGGATAATATCCAAATAATATACTACCTATAGCC
>Ga0307515_10006501_pt1 | contig 23376 bp, 11 predicted proteins | sample 17_EM_MG_FD_194513 | JGI IMG/M metagenome (GOLD analysis project Ga0307515, IMG submission 194513) | Populus trichocarpa ectomycorrhiza microbial communities from riparian zone in the Pacific Northwest, United States - 17_EM | ecosystem: Host-associated > Plants > Roots > Unclassified | place... | reverse complement strand
GAACATAAACTGCAATTTTCGTTTCAAGGATCGGTTCTAATTTTCGTTGGTGGATGTGTGCTTGCGACCAAGGTTTGTTTTCTTGATAAGTTTCGGTTTTAATTGATTTTGTTTGCTAGTTTAATTGTTGCCATAGTTTAGATAATCACAAACCAAATCCCCCCAATTACATAACGTACAACATAAAAATCTGACTTGAAACTTCCTCGTGGGATCGACCCCTTGCTTGCTCTATACTATCTTGTGTGTTGTGTTTGAAGCTAGGGTAATTAATTTGTGCGACCGCGACATCGCAACAGCTACCAACCTCTAATGGAGATTAAGTTCTTATAGTGTAATTTCTTCTTTTTAAAATGTAAAAAAGATTAACATGTAGCATATTAATTAGAAGATTAATGGTTGGTGATCCTAGGTCAACAATTGATCATGAGATTACCTAATAGATCAAAAGATTAACATGTTAGGTGGGAAGATTCAATATTTATTTCATAAGCTAACAATTATATCTCCAAAGAAAAACATAGGAAGACAATTAAAAAGCCTAAAAATCCTATTAGACATGTCTAGAGATGGGTTTTCATCATCTAATTCACTCCTATAACATAGAGCTATGTTTGGAAACTCTCTTAATGTACCTATATAGTTCCTCGTATTTTTATTGATTCCACACACCAACTATATATTGGCATATTGGTGTATATATGCATATATATAACTGTATCATTTTTATAGATCTGATGATGTCATATAATTGCCACAACTATTTGTGAAAAGTAATAGCCATGGTAGCTTTTAAAAAATAATGTTATTATTAGCCTATAAATCTCTTTAATATTGATATGAGAGCTTTTGAGATGAAGATAGAGAATACAACAATCATGACATACAATAACATCGTCGTGGTCAATTAAACTGTAGCTTGTGGGCATGCAGCTTAGAGGTCAAGGAATCACCACCTAGTTATTTGGTTCAGGGTATACTAGTCTTATAAAAAATTCTAGGGTAAGATATTGGTTGTAGCTAGAGAATGCATTAGCACCCCTAACACACCTTACCTATGGTAAATTGCATTGTGTAGTCTTCATAATTTAAAGGTTTTGATGGGTTCTTAACCAATGGTTAGTCTATAGCTAAAAAAAACTTACTCTTCTAAATAAAACTAACATTTCAAATTTATTATGAGCCCGTACGCCCAAATAAATTCCTATGAGAAAAGTTCATGTAGGTGCCCTAATAGGGTTTAACTATCATGGAAAGCGAAAAAGGTTTTCCACAACTCATGTACTTCGGTGAAAAATACTCCCAAATGATGAATATTCAAGATAATTATGAGAATTTTTTAACTAAGTTTTGATATTTAAATACTAGTCTACTTGTAGGTCTAGCATTTATTCCAGATTATTGACTATTAATTGTGATGAATTAAAATTTTAAGGGGGTTATTGAAAAGTTCTCATGGATTTAATAAACTGACTATTAAATCCAAAAATACATGTAAAGATATTTTGTATATAAAAATGCTAAAACTTATCATATATTTTATATTTTAAGATATGATTTTTATTTTATTTTTTAGAGACTTGGCCGTTATGTACACTTGTATTTTTGAAATGAGAAGATTGTTTTTGAATTTTTTTATTTTGTTTTGAAATTTCGGTGAAAACAAGTATTTTAATACCAAGCTCGCATGTTACAGTGAAAATATACAGTCCAATATAAAATAAAAATATTGGAAAAATATGCGGAAGACTCGTAAATAATTTTAGATTGGTCTTTTTTTGGAATTTTTTGGGGTTTGTTTGGCAAAACTCATTTTTATTAAAAAAACAAAGCATTCAAAATAAATCAAAGGGTGTATTTGCCAAACAACCTCTTAGGCCAAAAACCCTTTCACAAAAATATTAGTAAACCAAACACGCCTTTACCAAGTGACCTGATTTTGATTCGATCGGGTTGACCCAAAAACATCGATTCAATCATAGGTTGAGCCAAAAACCAAGGTTCAACCACATTAAACCAGAACATAGATTTAAAGCAAAGTAAAATCAAAACTAAAAAAACACAAAAATAACAAAAAATTCTTGCAGAAACAGATCAAACACCAAGAAAAACGAAGAACATGAAGAACTATGAAAAACATTCAAATTCAAACCCAGTAACATGAACATCAAACTAGACCAGATTTCAAGCAATAAAAGGCATGGTTTTGTTCGCAATTAAGCATAGATCAAGAATCAATGGTCTATTTGCTTTGATTATCATTAAATCAACATGATTTTATCAAAAGATGGTTTTGGCCCGAAACCAAAATCCTAAGATTAAAACACTTAGAAACGTGTTATTGGTGTAAGAACAACTGAGAATATAGACTAATGATGATGTGCGAACATACAGAGACCAAAATGAACTTAAAAAGAATCCTAAATCTAGTACCAAGAGAATGTTATTTAGATGAATAAGAAGAACAAGAACCCAGGTTGCCTAAAAAATAGGGATTACTGCCAAACCCAAAAATTGACCTTTTAGGTCTTTAAACTCCCATTTTTTGGTCAATATAAACCAAATTGTTAATAACAAACATGTTTAAATCAGAAATAATGACCAATAACATCATATCATTAAAAAACTTACTTAGGATTTCAACTTTCAAAACTGCAGCCCCATTGATAGCCAATAAAACATCAAACTTCAATCTAAAACGAACTCTTTAAGAGAAAAAAAAACCAAGTCAAGGAACCCAGGACATGAACTAACAACCTAGAAATATGAATCAAATACCTACTGTCATATTTGGTAGATTCTAAAAAACACTCATTTCAGCAAGAATAACATTCAAACATCATTTTAAACATTTAACAAACATTAACAACTAACTCGAAACACTATTAAGCAAAGAAAACAACATTTTCATTCATCAATCCATATAAATGCTAAAACACAAAATAATGCTAAAAAATTAAAAAATGTCCTCAAACATTGAAAAAAAGCATGAATGGACAGGCCATATGGACTCTACCATTGGGTTTTCACAGGATTATATCTCTTTCAAGCTTGTTGGCTATATACTGCTACTTCCCTTTTCTTTTCCTTCTTTCTTTCCCTTTCCATTTCTATTCTTTTCAAAGCTTGCTTTAGCTTTTGTATTAGGCTCTTATACCTTCATAATATGGTTTTTTCTAGAGGGTACTTACTCATCCTTTTCTCTCTGTTTTTCCTCCTTTTTCCTTTGATTTCTAGGGGTACTTATAAGGTTTTTTTTGTGGACTCCCTCAAAAATTGATCAAAGCTCAGCCCTTCAATCTAAATGAGAGAGTTCTGGATAAAAGCTAACAGTTGGAACCTCTTGTACTAGGCTAGTTTTGCAATGGTGGTTTGCTAGGCTTGAAGGGCCAAAAGTTATTTCTAGTCTTTTCATCTTTAGACAGTGGTTTTAAATCCATTGATAAGAACCTTTTGAAAAGCTTTAAGTGTGAACACATGAAAAACAAATAGGTGTCATAGTTTAGGCTGACTTGATTGACCACTTTTGAGACTTCGCTAGAGGAACTCTAATGTAAACGTCATTGAAAACCATTTGAAGTTAGTAGAGAAGGTGTATATCATTTGTTTGAATCCAACCTTTCTCAATCTGGAGGTATATAGCTTCATATTTATTTATCCAAAGATGTCAACTTGATCAGCCCAAAATCTGAAATTGTAGTGATGATTAAAAATAAGATATCTAATGAGTGACTCAAATAAATGTATTCTTGTATTATTGTATTTTCTTTTTTTGTATTTTTTTGTATTTTTTTAAAAAAAATTGTGGGGTAAAAAATAGGTAACAATATAAACATACAAACCATATCTAATAAGTGGCTCAAATACATAATAAACTGTGTTAGAATAGGTCTTGTAATCAATAGGTTTAAACACTCTAGAGAGCATATGCTATGAAGTTTTGCAACTATAAAACCTATAGTAGGATGTTTATAGTGAATATGCCTCATATAAAAGTACTTCATAGTGTGTTAAACACAATAACAAACATAACCAAAAATGAGCATGATAACCCCCAATATGACAACTATTTCTTAGATATACAAACAATCGCATGCTATTTACGTGGCTTCAAAAAACTTCTATCACTTTTTATAACCTATTATTGGACACTTTTATGCCTCAAAGGTTGTGTTATAACAAGGAAACCTCAATCCTTTTGCACAACAATTTCTTAATGTTGATCAATAATACAGGAGAGGGATAAACAAAGCTAAACTAGCCCAACTAACATAAGACATTTGAATATAAAAATCCAGGAACCTACAAGCAAGTGTGAACATAATCCTAGAAAGTCAAAAATTAGATTTGAGATAAAAAGCATGAGACAATGATTACCATCAAGACAACAATACTATTAGAATTCAAACCCTTACTTAACAATTAATGAATCATGAATGACAAGTATAAGGAAGATGTAAAAAGACAGATGTTCTTCGATAAGTTAATTTCAATTCTTTCAAGAACTAAAAAGTATGAGTTTTGCTCTCACACATAAATATTATTCTAAAATCAAAGTCCATCCAAATGACCACAAGCTTAATATATGATATTATGGTACCCAAAATTACCTCTAGTGTCCTTGAATGATAAGAAAACATTGTCAATGAGAAAATACATAAAACAAAAGGAAACACAAATTGATGACATAAAAACCCTTGCTAAAATAATCCTAATCGCTACCAACTATGTTTTCCTTGTAAAGAAAAAATCCTTACTAAATAAGAAGTCCATAAATCATAAGGAAACAAAAAACAAAACCCTTACAACAACTTCTATCATAACTTCAACCATATATATCTTTCTCGTCTGAATGAATTACTAGGCTTACCGTATATGGATGGAAAGTTTGAGATGTCTAGTTTTCAACCTAACTAGAATCACAACAAAACTACTCTTATAGCTTTAGATATAGCCTACACAATACAAAAATGTCTAGTTTAAATGATTTACAACTTGTTAACCTAAATATCCAGAATAAGCCTAATCAATTTCTCCTAGATCCTCTTAGTTTCAGACCTTGTAATATGCCCAATTGATACCTCTAATGGATCATTTGGTGATACTCATTGATTCACATTATTCTTTAAGAGATATATGGCTACAAGTTAGATAAACAACAAGATTTTTTTACAATCATTTATACCCTAAATAAGTTGAAACATTACACACAATCCTTAAAGGAATAAAGATTTTAGATCTAAAATAATTCTTGAAGACAACCAATCAATAAAAAAAACACATCACCAAGTTCACTGATAAATATGGTGATGGTGCAACCAATCTAAGAAAACTTAGGTTGTTGGTTCATCATTAACCAAAACATTTTTTCACTAGTTATCCATACTTCTACCTAACTTAATCCATAGTTAATAAGAGATGGAAACTCATTTTTATAAAACTTTTATAGGATAAAACAAGAGGTAATATTGGCTAATTTAGCTGAAATAGTCTAAAACATAGGAGAGTCTATAGTGAGTTATGCCCTATAAATTATGACATTGAAAATCAAGTGCACTATAGCTATAACTAACCGAGAATGTATAAAATTACTAATAGAGTGAATGTAGTGGAAAATAAGAAAAAGGTTCATGGGAACCAAGTACTTAGATATCTATATCCTAATTGATGATGTTGCTCGTTATAAAAAAATGCTAGTAAAATAGGCAGAAAAGAAACCATTAAAAGGGATATACCCTATTGGCTACTCAAACAATATCATGAGCGAACACTCATTAACTAATTCAGACAAAAAGGAGTTTGAAGACGTCTAACAACAGCTCATATCGATCATAAAAATAAAAGATAGAAGTTGTTTAAGATCATGATATTAAATTTATTTTAAAAAAGGCTACCAATCTAGTATGAAAGATACAAAGGCTACCAAAGTAGTCAAAGAAAACAAAGTTTTTGAGCAGCTAATATATAAAGGGAAAATTAAGTTTATTGGTAATCACATCATCCTCATTACTGACATGGTTAAAGGGAGAAACTATTGTCAGTGAAATGACTCTTGAAAACATGACACTAACAATTATATAATCTTTAGGAATTAAATCCAAAAGTATTTCTTTAGACAAGAAGATGAAAGTGGATAATAATTAATTTTATAAAGTATAATAGTAGTGGCTCTTTTTATGGATATTATTAAGTTATTTTATCTCCATCACTTCCCTTGTTATGTCTCGAATGTTTACTTAAAGAATGCTTTCATAATGATGAGAGTGACTCTTATAAAGATTATAGAGGCGGCAATGTTATTTCCTACTTTTTTACACATCATTTTATATTGGCTTTACCCTAAAATAGAGTTGTCCATATACATTATAATATACAAGAGTTAGTGCTAATGAAGGCCCTCTATGAACATTTTAAACTATTAAGCTAATTGTTGTGAGATCTTGGAATATTGGTGGAGCACCAATGGTGGGAAGGTTTGTTACTCTCGAAAGTCTAGGAGTTTCTTGGTTATTATCCATAAAAAACATAAAAGTGTGTAAGAAAGATAATAAAACAAAAAAAATCTTCACATATAGCATCAATAATGAGTTTCATAAAAAACTTCACAAAGATCAAGTTCTTCCTAAAGTTTGTGAACGGAGTAAAGGGTTGAGGATGATGTACTTAGTAAGGACACTTATAAAACAAGTCTTCTGTTATGCTTAATGGACCCTTTGATATTTAAGTTAACATTGGTGGTGGATGAAATGAGCTTTAAAGGCTATGTTATGTATGTTTACACAACAAGAAGATAGATGGTTGCAAAGAAAATGGTTTCTTATGAAAAGATGAAGATGACTTAGTGGTCAGTATGCTTGAACCCATACAATGTGTCCATACAAGGGGTCAAGTGGTCAATGTGCTTGTCACCTATAGTTTTGGACTACTTAGAAACACGAGCTTAGAATGACAATAAGCCATTGTCAAAGTAAATTTGGTTATGAGTTTTGATGGTTGTGTACTATTAATGATAAAAATAAAACCAATCTCTAAGAGACACATGGGTAAAAGACACTTATTTATTTAATCATTTATGTTTCGTCACCATGGTTGCTGGCAAGTAAACCAGATTTAAACTAAAGGTAATAAATTTAGGATTGAATGGTTGGCTTCAATGTGTGGCTGACTGGTATAGGGTTGAGTCTATAAGGGAACACAATAAGCATTTACTTAAGGGTATTGCTTTTTTTTTATTTTTATGAACATCTTAAGTCCATTTTAGAGACAGTTGTTATGGACCTATTGCTTCAACAAGACCTTTAACGAGCTAATTATACGAACAAGTTAGATCTGAATTTATCTTTAAAATGTCTCCTGACTAGTTTTGCGAGATCAAACATATCTCTCAAACCATATATCACAACGAGATAACATTTTACAAGGAGATACTAGACACATGAAACTATATTTTGGTAAACTTCCAGGTCAAATGGAGTTCAATAACATTTTATTTCATAGGGTTGAAGTTACTAGCAAATATTGTCAAATTTGTCAAAGTAGACCTTTGTTGGGACATATATGGATCTACAGGTGGAATTTTGCTGCCATTCAAGTTAGGCTAGAAACTATACATTGCAAGCTTTTCAACATTATATGTCAGACCCAGTAATTCATCCAGACGAGAGAGAATTGTTAAATAACCATTTCAACCTAATAGCTTATGCTTTTAGGTAAAGTCCTAATAAATGATTTATATTATTCTCTAATATACCCCCTTAAGTGAAAGCTCTTTGGGCTTGAAACTTGCACAAACCTACACTACCTCGTGCTTAATTTTTTATCAAATAAATGGGGATGGTGAGATTCGAACTCGTGACCGCTTGGTCATCAAGGCTTTGATACCATGTCAAAGAACCAATTCAACCCAATAGCTTAAGCTATTAAGTAAGGTCCCAAGATATAATTTTTATTATTCTCTAACACACCCCCTCAAGTGAAAGCCCTTTAGGCTTGAAACTTGTACATGCCAACATTACCTTGTGCTTAATTTTTATCAAATAGATGGGGATGTTGAGATTCGAACTCGTGACCGTTTGATCATCAAGGCTCTGATACCATGTCAAATAACCAATTCAACCTAACCTCACCTAAAAACTTCAGCTATTGGGTTGAGATGATTTTTTAATAAGAATAACGTGTTTGAAGTCAGGACTAAAGATTTGAAAACAATGTGCGAAAACTAAAGATTCGAGCAACATCGATGAATTTTGGCATGAAAAATTTATTTTTATTATCCTATTTTATTTATTTATTTATTTTTGAATAATTATTTTTAATTTGGGATTGTTCCGGCCTATTAGACATTGTTTAGGGATTTATTTCTTAATTGGACATATGTTAGTTGATTACTAGTTTGGGTCTATTAGCTTGCAACCTAAAAGGTGTCCATTAGGGTTAGTTATAGGAGACTATATTATGTTTTTTAGCTGCAAATTTCAGGCAGTAAGTTGGAGAATAAATGCTAGTTTTTCTTTTATTTGTTTGTGGCAAAACAACCTTTCTTTGTAGGGACAAAGATCGTACACTGACTAATCAAAGATTAACTAGCTTCGTGGCGTCATTTGCATACTTAGGGTTCTTAGATACAAGGTTATCTCTGAGTCCAAGTCTTTTTCCAATACCTTTGGTTCTTAGGTACATGATTACTTCTGAGTCAAGGTTCTATCAAACCTAATTTTTAGTTTTTCGGGTTATTATTTACTTTTTGGGGGGTTGCTTGAACATATGATCTAGAAATCTGTAGACCATTTCAAAATTAGTGGGGGTAGTGGGTCATATAGTACACTCTGATCCAAAAAGGATACGATTTACATTTGGATCTTGGATACCTAGTTGAGTTATTAAGACTTTAAGATTATGTCTCATATAGGCATTGCTTCAAATCCCATTAGATAGACCACATGGTCTGGTATAGACTAGGCCTATCAATTATCATATCAATTTTTTGCTTGCTATTTCAGTTGATGCTTATGGTCAAATGATAAAAAGTGAGTGGAAATATATTTAATTTTATTAGATGCACTTATTATTGCTCAGACATTACAAAGGTACAATGCTTCACATGAGAGAGCTGAAATTTTATTAGGTGACACTACTATTATTTAAGTTGACCTATACAATAATTAGTAAATTCTTTTTTTATATTTCTTGTTCTTTCTTTAAAAAAATGAAAAAAGTAGAACTAACGACCTAACATATTGTTTAACGAAAAAAAAGCTAGAGTAAAAGCGCTTTGACTCCTAAGTGAAAGAAATGTGCAAGACCATAAAGTAATGTATGGTTATTATCTCGGGATAAAATAAACAGAGATAGTGAAAATAGAGGAGACAAGACATAAAAAGAGATGGAGATAGAATTATATTTGGTAGTGATATATAAGATAAAGTAATTGTCTTTGTATCCTGTTTAGTTATGGTGGAAATGACAAAATAAAATATGAAATTTTTTTATTTTACCCTTAATATGTATTGTTGTTAAACTTATATATTTTTTAAAAATTAAATATTTTTTAAACTTTAGTTTATATTTAATATTGAAATTAATAATATTATAATAACCCTAGTTATAAAACTATGACTGACTTAATGGTTTGACCTGAGGCCTGTATTGGTCTGATTTTAAGAAAGAATATATGAAGGATTGACTTGACCTAACCTGATCAAAAACACATCTTAACCCAGGATAAAACATTGATACAAAACTCATTGATTTTTTTTAAAAAAAATGGTAAAAACAAGGTTACTTTTATTATTATTTTTTTAAAATTAGGTCTACCAGGTTGACCCTTCTAACCCGTGACCTAATTATTATCTCGAGTCAGTTTTTAAAACTAAGATGATAATCAATTTTATCCATACGTTAACTCGGGTCAACCCATGTTGACCCTCCCAACTTGTGACTTGTGCTTTGATAGGTTGGACCCTAAATCAAGTTTTAAAACTATGATAATAACAATTTTTATTCTTATATTGACTCAAATCAACCCGAGTTTACCCTCTTAATATGTGACCAAGGCCTTGCCTTAAGTTGACCACTGAATCAAGTTTTAAAACTATGATAATTACTACTTTCATTTTAAATGACTCGGATCAACCCGGGTTGGCCCTTCTGACACATGATTTAGGCCTTGTCCTGGGTCGACCATCAAGTCGAGTTTTAAAACTATTATAATAACTATTTTTGTTCTTACATTGACTCGGGTCAACCCGACCCGTGACTCGAGCGTTTTCCCTGATCGACCCCCGAGTTGGGTTTTAAAACTATAATAATAACTATTTTTATCCTTAATGTTTTAATTAGTTTGACAATTTTAGAATTGAAAGTGTTTTACAAGGATATTTTAAGAACAAAGAAAAATAAATATTGTCTCTCAAGATATTTTTCTTGTGTCTCTCTTGTTTTGAAAATATAAAAATTCACTTTAAAATTATCTCGGAGACATTATTTTTTATATATTGATCTTTTCAATCAAATATATTTTTATCTCCATTGTTTTTATTAGATAACCAAACACTACTTAAAATTTATGTGTTTTACTATTGTCAACCATCTTTGATGAGTGCAGTTTCGATGCAACAAGGGCACTTTTTTTTTTGTTCGTGTGAGCAATAAAACAAATACATAAAAATTTTAATAAAATGATAGAGGAATAACTTTTGAAAATGTTTAATAAAAAACATGAATTATTTAAAAAAAACTAAAAGTTTTGAAAATGTTCGAGGAATAAAATATTAATATTCCTAAAACAAAATATTTGAAAAATAAATTAAGAAATACAAAACTTTCGACAATACACGGTCATTAAAATAGCTAAGAATATTTAGAAAGCAAAAGACATTAATTTTTTTTTTGGGAAAAACTTAAACTTTATAGAAAATTCAAAATGCTCATATACAAAAATCTCAGGAGTCAACCATCAATTTCTTTTTCTAAAATGATTAAGAAACTAAAAAAATTATTTTGACATTTCTTTAAATTTTCAGATTTTTTAATGGTTAATAACTTTAGATTTTTTTTACTTCTACAATAATTTGGTTTCTATATATATATATATATATATATATATAAGAAAATAATTATCAATATTAAATATTTTTCAAAAACTTTAGTGACTTAGAATTAACGAAATGTTTTTATTTCTTGAAATTAAAAAAAGATTTGAAATTTTTATTTTAGTCTAAAATATTATTACTTTTTTATTTTAGATTTCTCATGGCTATCCATTAATTTTACAATTTAATGCAATTGAGTTTAATTGGATTGAGTAGACTACTAATTTCTATACAAGTTGACCAAATCATTTTCATATTTATTTATCAAATTGATATAAACAGCCATATTTTTTAAACGAAGATTGTATACTAATAGATATTTGCTGAGGATTAAAATTAATTATAAATTGTCATTGTACCATATTATATTGACTTCTTCATTTGAGCTGGAAAAACGATCAACTGTTGGATCTCGTGGCCCATTGATAGCCACATCACATACGGTAAAAGAAGAATAACTCCATGAGTGCTTCAGTGGGCACCAAGCAACTCCTTTTTCTCGTCATATGCCAGTGGTATGTGAACATACAGGTCTGTGCTCTTAGGGAGATGTGACAATATCCGAACAAAATCAAGGCTACAACAACAGACTCAACGTAAACTATGTCCTAAGCTTAAAAGGAGAGAGGAACTAATTACGTGCTCCTTTGTGTTGTCCATTAACGTTTCTTATCGTTCTTTCTTAAAAGAAAGCAACTGCACCCTTATGATCTCAAGCTCCAACCTTCTTGATGATGTACGTAGACTGGCAGAAGAAGCTTTTATGAAGCATGCAACATGAGAACAGCTATCTAGTATTCCACCGGAAGCTTTCTGTTTCCTTGGAAGTGATTCTTCTGATAAAGATCATTTTTCACGTTCAACCATGAATTTTAATTTTCTGACTTGTACTGAAGACGTATATACAGAGATGAAACTTTAGGTTGTCCTTCAAAAAGCACACGATCTCTTGCTGTAACATTTGAAGAAGAAAGAAGAAATGGAAAATTAATAGTCATTAACTACCAACAAATATCAACAAATAACTATTTAGGAATCAATACATCAGCTAATATTCCAGCATGTATAGTGAAAGAAAAATCCACAGAAACTTTCGCTATCAACCTATTAATTTAGGAAAAATATTGATTTGTGATAAATTTTTACATAAATCAGAAATACGTACTGAGAGTGAATGCCTCTAACAAGACCGAGATGATAACATCTCCACTCTCGAACTATTTTAAAATCTTCAAAATAAGGCATAGTATTTCAGTGCAATCAATTCTAAAGCATTTTTCAAACTAAGGTGAAGAAATGACAGTTCTATATCTCAGAACAAGCGTGGCTGTAAGAGCGATTGCAGCATTTTTCAAATACCCTTCTCTCTCTGAGTTTTTTTTTTCCTTTCCTGAACCTTTTGCAGTAACATGGTGTTTTGAGGAAGGGTAGTTAAAGATAGCAACTTACTATTAAACAAAGGATGATGCACCCGGTAGCACCAGGGAACAAAAAGCATACCAAAAATGCAAGTGGTGAAACTTGGCTCTATCAATGAAAACAAGGGGCAAGCTTGCAGCTGTAAATCAGTTTGTATTAAATGCAATTTAGTACAAGGAATGAAAATTTAGTCTATAAAAAAACAGTTGGATTGGAACCTGTACTACCTAGTGGATGCGTGGAACGTGTATATATCATGAAAGCAATGGATGCAGCAAGGGCGGCACTTCTAGCTAGCCAACCGGGCCCAAATACTGAGAATGCAATAACACCTATGGCTGCACAACCAATCTGAGCCAACATATTGTACTTCTGCAAGTTGTAGAGTAAGTGAATTAGAAATGTTCATCTCAAGACAAGAAAGATCATGCTATTCACAGCAGTAAAAATTAAAGCCAACATTACAAAATCTTTGATAGAAACAAAAGAGGGAAAGATCTTAATGGTTAGGCTACGTACTTCCTGGCTTTAATTTGATCCTATAGATGAAGAGATGATATGTTTTAGAAGGATCTATGGAATCATTTGGAAAGAACAATAAAGTTTTCAAGAATTGCCAAGAAAACAACTTGTACATGACAAGTTTAACAAGACAGGTCTAGTCTAGTTACTGTGCTGAAACTGATAGTAAGGCACAATCTAGGCTTGAGTTTGGATATCTAGCTCAAATAATAATTCGAGCTTTGTAGGTCAAGCTTTTGAATGATCTTACAGCTTAGTCACAGGCTTTGTTAATCGTCTTAAGCAGAGTGATTAATTAGTCACTGACCTGCAGAGGGCCAAAAAATATCACTGAAAGGTGTAGAAGCAGGGGAGGTGTCAGGTTTCCAAGAATCCCAAAGTGGTGCTGACACATTGCTTGATGCCTCAATACCATGTTTAGTCGTTGTGATTTTGCTGCTAATAGAGCTAAAACCAAGAGATAATCTCAGCAGGCTTCTTTGAATAAAGCGAGAGAGAGAGTAAGAATACAAACTCAAAGCTGTTGATGGTAATGGTAATGTAGGAGGATTATGATGTTGATGAAAATAACCAGACCCGACCTACATTCCCATTTGTGTTCACTAGTAGTTGATCTCGATTCACCGAAATTGTAACGCACTTAAATTGATAATCTTTTGTATAGAAGAGCATAATTTTAGTTTTTTTAAGTAGCCGATTGCTGACCGTTGTGATGGTGGGCTTGGGGTCATCCAAAGGGCACAAACAACCTCCCGCCTCTTCTTGTTTTCAACCATTTCCTCAGAACAAGCTGTCATCGTGAATAGTTGAGGAAATTATTTTTTTTCATCCGATGGCTGATTGTATTTAAACATTTGGTACGATGTGATGCCAAGATAGATACTAATGTTAGATACAAAATTGATTAAATTAAAAGATTTAATACTAGATTGTTGTGAGATAATAAGTTAGGGTCTAGATTCGGTTTTTCTTAGAGTTAAATTATCAAAATCTTGTAGTAATTTAATGCAGGTTCTCACCCTTTTTTTTTTCTCTTTATTTTATATGGTATTTTCTGAAAATTTCATTTGAGTCTCTATATTTGTTTGGCTTTGCAAGTTGGCCCTTGTTTGCAAGGTTTTGGTCCTCATAGTTTTTAACAAGTGCCAAAGATTATTTTAGTTATACCGAAAGGTATTAGAAATGCTAATAGTTTGGCCCAATCCAGTATATATCATCAAATAAGATTGATGTAAGGTCAAACCGGTTATTTAGAGGATAGGCAATAAATATTATTAACAAAACACATACACCTTCATATTATTTCAATAAGTGGGTTGAAGTAATTTTTTATCAATCAATCAATTAAGAAAAAATTATTAAATTAATTTAAAAAAACTGATCATCCATAATTTTGGATATCTAGAAACCATTACTACTAACTAAGTATCAATATTTACTAAGAAAAATATGAAGTAATTTGCGGGGTATAGATTCAAGATAGTTCATTCTACTCCATATCATGTGCAATCCAATATCCAAGCAGAACTGACCAATAAAACTTTAATTTTTAACATTCAAAAATTTATTAGAAACAATCCTAAAGGTTAGCATGATGCTTTATTAGGAATACTATAAGCATATAGAACTTTACAAAAAAGTACTTTAGAAACCTCACCATTTACCCTAACATATAGCCATGATGTTATGTTACTTATGTAGCTTATAATACAATCACTTAAAAAGGCTGCATAGTATAACATGGACAATTTAGATTATTAATCAGCCATGCTAACAAAGTTAGAGGATTTAGATGAGGTATGTCATCATGCACTAGATCACTTATTAGCACATAAAAGAAAGGTCAAAAGAGCATATAATAAACATGTTTGATCAAATAGTTTCTCAACAGGTGATCTAGTATGGAAGGTCATATTTCTAAATAGCTATAAGAATCCAAAACATAGTAAATAACTCACAAATTAGGAGGGTCCATATGTTATTTCTAAAAAGAGATGCATGTCATCTTACAAATCAAGATTAGAAAATATTTTATTAATTGATTAATGGTCAATATTTGAAGAGATATTATCCTTACATGAAGAGAGTTATGAAAGATAATACTTTCAAATAAGTCAAAGGATCAATATGGAGATCATAAATATAAAATTGCTTTAAGATGTTTGTACTTCAAACATGGTAATCAAGCTATTTTTCATAATACAACTTAAATTTGTATTTCTATATTATAAAGATGTATGTTGTTAATTCAGTATAACTAGTTGTTTAAGTTAAATAAACATTTTTGTTCATCAATGGCAAAGTGAAATTAAGAACTTTTTTTTTTAATAAATAACACATGGGTAATGAAGCAAGCTATATTTCATTAAAAAGAGATGAAATACAAATAGCATTGATAGAATTGTAAAAACAAAAAAGGATAAATATTGTCCATAATAGTAAAAGAGTATAAGAAAACTAATACTAAGTCTCTCTATTTAGCTTTTGTTTTCATTTAATTTGTAAAGGATATCGTTTTCATAGTTCAGAACAAATTCCTTATAAGTAGTGTCTAAGGATGATAAGACTAAGACAACCATGAAGTTTTAATTAAAGAAAACTCTTGGCATAGGTATTGTTATTGGTAACTATAATATGGAAGATAAATAGATATTATTGGATTGTTCAAATGCCTATAAATTTTCTTGTCTTCTTGTTAAAGAAAAACTAGTGAAATTTCTTGTTCATGTAAATGAACACGAAATAAGAAGTTGACAATACTTGGTTTATATAACTTAATAAAAAGTTTGGACTATTGAATCTCATAAAAAAAAAAATTCTTGCATTTCTATTCTTCACCAAAGCACTACTAAATGTGGTTTGCATTTATGATATAAGAACACATAACAATGTTTTTCTTCCAAATATTGAAGTCATGGACTTGTCTCGAAGAAACTTATTTCTTTCACCTCTAAGCATATTTGGGAACACATGGGGGGTCCCTCTATTCATGAATGGTGGTGTACTATTTGAGACTAGAATTAGGTTGGTGGTGTAGGGAAGAAAGATTTATGAAGTCATTACTATAATTTATTAAAAGAAAGTTTTATATGTGTATCTTAGCATATGATTTATGATTTATAATATTAAAAAGTTAGAGATTTTATAGATAAGGAGATGCGATGGGAATTGATTAAAAGGTTATATAAAATTGTGTTTGAGTATACAAAAACATAAAAGTCTAAACATCATGCCTAAAAGCCAAAGCACACATTATTTTGAATTGAGTTGCTAAAGTGATTGATGTGCTAGGCATGTTTTAAAACATGATCAATGTCTTTGGATGAATAGTGTAACTTTTCATGTGATGTTTAGTTGATTTGATCGATTGATTTCACTGCAAATATAATATGGGTACAGGGGAGACATATTTCCTTGAAAAATAAACATTTATGTACCAACCAAATAAAAAAAGTTATTGTTCATTATTGTACAGGGAAAGGCAGTGAATGGGATGATCGATCAAGAAGTTGATGATTGACCAAAATCAAGGAAGATAAGACAATGATTAACCAAGAGGAAATGATTGGCCAAGAAAGGAGAGCATACAATTAACCAGGATGAAGCAATCGACCATAAAAAAAGGTTTGTATGTCTCGCATGTGTGCTGTTAGAGAATAATATAAATCATATCCTGGGACCTTACCTAATAGCTTAAGCTATTGGGTTGAGATGGTTCTTTGACATGTGCAGTGTCGTTGTGATCATCCTCTCGGATCAAGATCTTTATGGTAATGGGTGGAAAGAATATGGGATTCTTGTTTCTTATATATATATATATATATAAAGAATTGGAGTCGTCACTTAGTATTTTAGTCACTAGGAACCCTAACTAGTCTCAAAGTCTAGATAAAAGGACTGATTTTGTATAGAGATGACATATCACCCCTTGTACACCTTACCTAAGGTATGCTGCATTGTTTGTTTGTCTGATATAAACTAAGGTATTGTTGTATTTTTTAATTGTTGGTCTGTCTAAGGTTTAAGAAAAATCCTCATTGGTAAGGATATTTTTATATTATCATGTTAAAACTTAACTATTCTAATGTCAAAAGATGTTTTTTATATTTTTCTTTTAATATCAGGAATACATCTTATGTATAAAAAAATATAATCCTTTATATTCGAACAACAAAATAATTTTTTTTTGGTAATTTTAAAATATATGTCAAGTTCTCATGGATTTTATCAACTGGTTATGAAATGCAAGAATGCGTTCAAAGATATCAACAAAACTATTTTTCTTGAGTTTTTATATTTAAGGATGTTAAATCATGCCATGCATGTATTGTTTTATTTTTATTATTTATGCAAATATGATTATTGTTTTTAATTTTTGAGAGACTTGACCATATGCATACAAACAAAAACATATTTTTATATTTTTGAAAATATATATTTTTTGAATATTTGATTTTTTAAAAAAAAATATTCAAAGAAAGGCAGATATTTTTAATATCGGGTCTGATCTTATAGTGTAATTTTATAACCCGATATTAAATGAAATTGTTGGAAACAAACATGAGAAGGACTCAACTAATTTTAAAATGGTCCATGGATTTGTTTATAATTTTTAAAAAATTATATGGGGCTTGTTTGGAAAAACAAGAAAAAAATTAATAAAATAAAACTGTCAAAAAATCCATTAGGTCGTGTTTGTTAAACACGTTTGAGGGGAAAAAACCATTTTTTTCTTTGTAAAATTATGCACAACCAAACACAGCCTTAAATATTATAAGCTCAGTCCAACCACATGGGCTGGTTTCCTACCTGACCCAAGGTTGGCATTTCACAGCTCATAACAAAAAGAGACATGGCATCATCCAAAAAGAACAACCCATTTTAAAAAAAAAAAACATTTTGAAAGCTTGACCCATAAGATAACTAAATACCCTCTCTTTTTCTGAAATATCAAAACAACAATATGTGATGAACTTGTGTATAACCTCTGTCCAAAAACCATATACACGTATTAATGTATCTATATAGAAAAATTATAGGCATACTATATAGGAAAAATTATAGGCATACTCTTGTGTTGTAACCTCCATCATTACTATTGTATATTGCCTTACACATATATATAGAAAAGGTTGGTTAACCAATAGGTTAAGTCTCCCAATTATTCTCAAATTGGTATCAGAGCCTTCTGCCGTCAGAACTCTTCTCTCCCTCTCTCCCCACCTGCAGCTGGCCTCCTCTCTCCCTCTCTTAAATGGACTCTGCTGCTGCTACCACCTTCTCCACCCACCAAACCGGCGGTGCAGCCTAGGCGGCTAGCCATTTAGAAGTTGTTGCCGCTGGTTCTTTCTCCCATTAGTAGCAGCCCCAACCTGCAGAGCAGAACCATAGTTCTTTCTCTCATGTTTCTGCCATCCCTATTCACATCATGGGGACAACAACTCCTTCTATCGTTACGTTGTCCAACACTCATCAAGTGGTCTCATTGAAGCTTACGACCACTAACTATCTCTATTGGTGAATGCATATGAAGCCATATCTTCTTGGTCAAGGTGTTTTCCACTTTGTCGATGGCTTAGTGTTGTGTCCTCCCTCTCATGTTTCTGACTGTTCTGATGGTTCTTCTTCGGCAATCAACCCCTATTTTCTCTGTTGGAAGCAACAAGATCAACTTATTTTAAGCGTATTACTCTCCTCTCTTTCCATGGGCATCCTGCATCTTGTGGTAGATTGTCAGACTTCTTTTTGTATTTGGCGCACTATTAAGAAAGCGCTCACTTCTCCGTCGAATTCTCGCATTATGCAACTCCACGGGTCTTTTCAAGATCTTCGGTAAGGAGATGCTTCGGTTACTACATACATGCAGCACTCCAAGTCATTATTTGATGAATTGACAACTGCTGGCTGGCCCCTCTCTCTTGAAGACTTCAACCTCTATATATTTTGTGGTCTTCATGGTGAGTATAAAGACTTGGTAACTAGTCTCGTGACCAAGGTAGAACCACTGTCATACGCGGACCTTCATAGCCATCTTCTTACTCATGAGTTTCTGCATAAGACTTATCTTTCCTTCTTGGTTGCAAATCCACCTTTGCTGCCCTTTGCTCATCTTGCCCAGCAACAACACAACTCCAATTTTGACGATAACAGAGGTCGTTCCCTCGGCAATTGGCGCTCCAAGAACAACAGGTACAACAGCCATGACATGTCTGATTTTTATAGCTCTCATTTCTCTGCTCCCATGGACTGGAAGCAGGGTCATTGGCAGCAGTCCAGACGGCCTACTGCTAATGGGTAATGGTCTCTTTACCGGTCCTTTGAGAAGAACGTCAAGTGTCAGCTATGCTTCTCCTTTGGCCCATCTTGTTTTTGGTCTGATTTCTGCCCCTATTTGGTTTCCGAACACCGGTGCAAACCAACACGTTACGCCTGATCTTGCAACTCTGACTAATTCCGCACCCTATCTTGGTAATGATCACTTGCATGTTGGTAACAATAATGGTGTATCCATATCCCATATTGGACACTCCATGTTACGTTCCCCTAAACACACCTTTACATATTCTAACATTCTTCATGTTCCTCACATTACCAAACCATTGTTATCTGTTCAAAAATTTTGTCGTAATAATAATGTTTATTTTAAATTTCACGCCTCTGTGTTTTATGTAAAGGATCTCACCACCAAAGCAGTGCTCTTTTCCGGTCAGAGCAATGATGGTCTCTATGTTCTCTCTGAGTCTTCTGCCACCACCATTCCTCAAGCTTATTGTTCTCCTTGCATCTCTGACGTTATTGATCTATGGCATCATCGATTGGGTCATCCTACTTCCCGTATTTTCAATTTGTTAGTTTCTAAAAATAAAATAATGTGTACTTCAAGACGCTCTCTTGTTCAATGTCAAGCTTGTCCACTTGGCAAGTCTTCGTGTCTGTTATTGCGACCTACGGGTCACAAAACTACTTCTCCACTTGATTTAATATTTAGTGATGTTTGGAGCTCTGTTCCTATGTTTTCTTCTGATGGTTTTCATTACTTTGTTATTTTTATCGATGCGCATACAAAATACATATGGTATTTTCTGCTTGTTGCAAAATCCGATGTATTTTCTATATTCCAACGTTTTCAAGTGCTTGTTGAGCGTCAATTTTCCCATAAAATTAAATATGTTCAAACTGATTGGGGTGGTGAATATTGTAAGTTATATAGTTTCTTTCAAACTATTGGTATTCATCACAGGTTAATCTATCCTCATACGCATGAGCAAAATGGTAGTGTTGAGCGTCGTTATCGTCATATTGTCGAAATTGGTCTTACACTCTTAGGCCAATATAGTGCTCCATTATGATTTTCAAATTATGCATTTGAATCTTCTGTATATCTCATCAATCGCATACCTACTCTTGTCCTTCAAAATCAGTCTCCCTTTGAATGTATGTTTAATCGTACTCTTGATTATGATTTTCTATGTACTTTGGGTGTCTTTGTTTTTCATTTCTGCATTCGTATCATGCTCATAAGTTGAATTTTTGTTCATCTCCTTGTGTGTTCTTAGGTTATAGTCCCTCGCATATTAGTTATCGTTGTCTCTATTTCGCCTCTCAACATATATATGTCTCCTGTCATGTTCGTTTTCATGAAAATGTGTTTCTTTTTGCAGATTATAAACAGCTAGCACACTCCTAACCACTCCCTCACAGCCCACACACTTGCCCACATTGAGCACCTCCCACAATTTTCTCCCGGCTGACCCGCCAAACGCCTTACCCAGCAGCTCTGCCATACCTCCGGCTGAACCCAAACAGCCCCTTCGTTCCCCACCCCTATCTGCCACCATACCACCATCACCCAGCCCTACCCCTTTGTCATCATCTGCATGTTTTTCTAATGATCATTATGCAGGAACAATTTCACCTCTTTCAGGGTCACATATTTCCAGGTCTGTCACTGCAACCACCTCTAATTCTGCAGCAAGTTCTCCTATATCTGCTACTATGAGCTCCAGTCCTTCGTCTGATTCTCCTGCAAGTCTGCAACTTTTTATTGATCTCCCATCTTATCCTCTTCAGCAACTCCCCAGTTCAGATCCTTATACCTCTTGGTCTACTACTCGTCAACATCCGATTGTTCTTCGTCCTCGGCTGCCGAAGACTGCTCTTCTAATAGCGTTTACAGTAGCTTCTGCTACTCCTAACTGTCGGGTAATGTCTTCTCCTGCTTGTGAGCCCCTTACATTCTCTGATGCTGACAGGTATGAGGCATAGCATGGTGCTATACGTGATAAAATTCAGGCCTTACGCTCTAATAACAGTACCTGGTCCTTAGTTCCTTTTCATCTTTTGATGAATGTTATTGGTTGCCGGTGGGTGTACAAGATAAAACGTCGTGTGGATGGCAGTGTTGATCGGTATAAGGCATGTTTGGTGGCTAGAGGCTTTACTCAATAGGAAGGCATTGATTATTCTGAAACCTCAAGTCTAGTTGTTAAGCACACAACAGTCAGATTAGTGTTCTTCATTGCGGTCTTGTGTAATTGGAAGATTCATCAACTTAATATTCATAATGTCTTCCTTAATGGTGTTCTTGTCGAAGAGGTCTACATGAGACAACCTCTAGGTTTTGTTGATTATGTTCTTCCCTATCATGTGTGCTAGTTGCATAAGTCTTTATATGCTTTAAAATAGGCTTAATGGGCATGGTACACTCGTTAGAGTGATTTTCTGATTTCTGTTGGTTTTCATGCTTCTAAGGCTAACACCTCCTTATTTATCTTGTCTGTTGGTGCTAATATCTTCTATCTTCTGGCTTATGTTGATGACATTCTACTTACGGGTAGCAACTCTGCTATGCTTCACCACCTAATACGGTTACTGAGTTCAGAGTTCAAGTTTCGTGACTTAGGCACCGTTCACTATTTTTTAGGCATTGAGGTTCAACCCACTACTATGGGTCTGATGTTACGCCAGCATAAGTATATTCTTGACATCCTCAATTGAATGGGTATGACCTCTTGCAAACCGGTTGATACTCCTATCTCTACTTCTAAAGTCATCATACTATCAAATCCCTTGTTTTCTGACCCTATACGGTTTCGTCAAATTATGGGTGCTCTTCAATATCTCATCTTTACGAGACTAGATATCTGCTTTGTTGTTAACAGAGTCTGTCAGTTTATGCATGCTCTTATAGATTCTCATTGGGATGCCGTTAAACGCATTTTGCGTTATCTACGGGGTACGACCACCTATGGCTTACATTTCACTCGCAGTTCCTTCTTTGCTCTCCATGGCTTTACATATGCGAATTAGGCAGGTAATATTGATGATCACAAGTCTACGGGTGGTTATCTTGTCTTATTTGGTCAAACATCGATTTCTTCGAAATCTAGCAAGCAACGCACAGTTGCTCGCTCCTCCACCGAGGCTAGTATAAAGCCTAGGCGTTACTTACTTATCTGCAAATCCTACCTTTCATGGTCACACTAAACATGTTGAGGTTGATTATCATTTTGTACGAGACAGGGTTGCGAAGAAAGATATTCATATTCGTTTTATCCCCTCTCACGATCAACTTGCAGATGTTTTTACTAAGCCACTTCCTACTGCTCCGTTTACTACTTTTATGTTCAAGCTTTAGGTTGATCCTCCACTCTCAGCTTGAAGGGGCATATTAATGTATCTATATAGGAAATATTTTAGACATACTATATAGAAAATATTGTAGTCGTACTCTTGTGTTATAACTGCGCCATTGTTAGGGATGCTAGAGACTTGAAAAACTGATGTTGGAAACCAAAACAGAATAACCAGGTTGTTATAAATTTGGTTTCAACTTCTTTTGCCCCAGCTGAAGCTGCCTTTTTAGATGGAGCTATTGAATACTTGATGAGGTTAACTGGTTTTGGAAGTTAAGGTTCAAAGTTTATATCTCTGGTAGAGGATTTTGAACAATTAGGGTGTGGCGGTGGAGTCTAGCGTATATAAGCTTTTTAACGGTAACAGAAAAAATTTAGACTAAGTGCAGGTTGCAGCTTGCGTGTGTTTATTTGGAGATGATGGTGTTGTGACTTGTGAGATCTGATCAGATTGACTGATGTTTTATGGCTGAGTGTTTGCAAACACAGTGTGTGGATGCTGGTGTGGTGTTAGGTGCTAGTGTAGCTTTCGATTTGAAAAGGGGAGGTTGTGTTTTTTTGAACCATGGGAGGAAGAGTGGTGGTTTTGTGTTGTTTTTTAAGGCTGGTATTTGGTTGCTGAAAATGATGGAGGGGGAGGAATGACGGTGTTGTTTGAAATAGGGGAGAACAATGGTGTTGTTTTTTTGGTTTTTACTACTGGTGCGCGG
>Ga0307515_10006500_pt1 | contig 23376 bp, 16 predicted proteins | sample 17_EM_MG_FD_194513 | JGI IMG/M metagenome (GOLD analysis project Ga0307515, IMG submission 194513) | Populus trichocarpa ectomycorrhiza microbial communities from riparian zone in the Pacific Northwest, United States - 17_EM | ecosystem: Host-associated > Plants > Roots > Unclassified | place... | reverse complement strand
AAAATTAAAAACTGTTTTTTATATGTTTACTGAATGTTTTACTACCCAACTATATTTAAATAAAATTATATTTAAACATAGCGACACGATTTCGGTTGATTATTTAGACCCGTTAAATTTTCGGTGCACCAAACTAAATATTGGACTTTCGCGTTGTTACACGTTCATTACAAGGCTGCTACTTCCAAGCACACTTAAAAGTTGTATATTATAAAGCACATCCTTAATTTCACTTAATAATCATTTGGGGAACCTTAATACGTGTTCACGACTGTTTTCGTCTCGACTACCCACCTTATCATGAGTAGTCTGCATGTTTATCATCAATTATTATAATTCCGAGATTAGCTACCAATGATAGGAATTTCACTTCCCCCATTTAAAAGTTTTAATTAAAAAAAAAAATTTATTTAATTAAATCATATATATGGCATCAGCTCGCTGTACCTGTAATAATCTAAAATAAACTTAATACTAAAATATCTTTCGTAAAATATCAGCTATCTCAAAGTCAGATTTATCTTTCACTTTACTTACCACATCTCATCGGAGAATTATGCTACATTCACCCGTTCGATCCTTCAATAATCTGGACATGGTAAGATCACTTTGTTTCGGATCTAATAGAAATAACTAATTGCACTACCCAATTAAATAAATTTATTAATACTTTTTTTAATTGATTTTAACATTATTGTTAAATTTTTAATACTACCTTTTTTTAGGAAGGCAGACATTTAAATTTTATTTTTATTTTTATTTAAAAAAATAAAACTTAAAACAGGTGTACTTGCTTTCGCTAAGGCTCTAAACCTTGCTACTTCTATTAACTTGCTGACCCATTATGCAAAAGGTACGTTGTTATTTTATCCTTTTATCAGAATCAAATTTCAACTGCTTATAGAGTTACTATTTCAAATTTTCCTTCACAGTACTTTTCACTATCGCTAGATTTATAATACTTAGCCTTAGAGGATGGTTCCCCTTTTTTTCATATTCCAGTAATTAAAAACCAGAATCTAAAAAATATTCCGACAAGTTATCTCTCATCGTACTTAATTTAAAATTTTAAAAAGAGTTACAGGACTAATCTTTCTATTTTTTTATATGAATTTATTTATAAAATATAATTATTTATTAAAAAAAAAAGATATACCTTCAATGGATACCAATAAATAAAACTTATAAAAAATTATAAATTTAAATTTTTATGTTATTCTTAAAAAAAAATTTTTAATTTAAGAAAATATTATATCTCTTTTTTGTTATTTTGTTAGGCTTTTCCGATTTCACTCACCGTTACTCTCGGAGTCTCGGTTGATTTCTTTTACCTTTCCTTAGTTCAATGATTTGGTTCAGGAAGTTTAAAATATAAATTACCCTTTTGGTTAAATACATAAAAAGGGTATTTTAGAAGGTTTCCCTTAGGATTGAATTTTTATATAAGTTTTTTGCTTGCTTTAATTCAATTTTTATCTTGAAATTTAATTTTTTGTTCTTAAGATAGAAAATTATCTTTTTTTCTCTTTAAAAATTTTAGATCTTGACAAAATTGAAGAAAATTAGATCTTACAAAACATGTCTAATTAATTTAAACTTAAAATAATTATTTAAGTTTAAGTTAAATTTATTATACTATAAAAAAGTAAATAAATTTAAACTAAAAAATTCTCTTTGGATTAATCCTCCTTTTTTATAAACCTGCTAGTGTTTATCCGTAATAACTCCTTTAAATTATTTGGTGTTAAATTCCATATTATCACCGTTACTTTTATAACATTTTTTATAATTTATTTTTAAGTATATAAAAATCAAATTACAACTTTAAAATTAAATAGCTTTTCAAAAAATATAACCAAATTTTTGTGTGTGTCCTAAGGGCTCAAGGGTTGTAGCATACAATTAAAAAGATAATCAGAGATTTTTTTTTACATTCTTGTTGTTTAGTGAAATAAAACAAAAATGGTATCCCATGCTAAAAAAAATTTAATCAAATTTTATTTAAATTTTAAATATTATTAAACTTTACATTATCTCTTCTTAAAACCTAAGCTGTTAAAAAAAACAAAAGCTTAAAACTCAATTATTTTCTAAATTACCCCTTTTTTATTTAATAAATATAAAATTAATTTAGAGTTTTTTTATTTTAGGTAATAATAAAAAGAAAATAAATAATTGTTTAATATCATCTTTTAGATTTAAAATAATAAATAATAAATAAAATATAAAATAATGAAAGCAAACTTTTCAAATAATTCAATCTTATCATCTTACTATACAAATTTGCCTCGCCTTGTCTACTTTTAATGGGCTAAGTAAAGGTAAGCCTTTTCTTATGATTAGGAAAAAATTTCTAAAAATATAAGTAAAATTTTAATATCACAAAATTTAACAGACTTAGAAATAGCACAGTTATATAACAAAAAAATTAAAATGTCTGTTTTCCCTAAGGGTGGTATTCCACTTTAGAGTATAGCCATGAATTTGATATATTTAAATATATAACAATATATGATTTCTTAAAAGATTCATTAAATTGTAGTAAATATAAACTAACTGAAGGAATAACTTCAGATAAAAATAAATATAATAATATTCTTGTAGATTTATTTTTCTTCCTAAAGGATTGAATTTACCTTCTAAATTAATAAGCCAATATCCTTTAGCTTGCGTATTTAAAATAAAACAGAATGGGCTAGAAATTAATGACTTGACAAAAAAAAGATATATATGAATACAGATGTTCATTTGATCGTGAAGCACCTGAATATGATGCAATGAATTACTTCTATAACGAATTAAAATTCGTTAAATCAATGTATTCAAACTATACAGGTAATTCTTACACATATTATATCTTTAAACAGTTAATAAAATTATTATTGTGCTATAGCCCATTAAAGCAGAAGTTTATTTATTTAATTATTATGGTCATATTTTGACATATAATTAATTAATTAATAGTTACAATGCTTCTATATATAATTCCGATCCATCCTCAATAAGATCAAATTCTGAGTTATTAGAAACTAAAGAAATAACCAAAATAAAATACCAGTGTATTAAAGTATCAGATCCATAAGATATAAATTATTTACCAATTGCAGATGTAAAAATATATTTTTTCTATAGACAAGATGCAAATAAAATAATGAATTTACAAGATTCGTACAATACTTTAATAGAAAACGGTTTTCATCTTTTTGGAATTATGACAAAGAAATAGATAATAGAATTTTCATGGATAATTTAAAAAATAAAAAAAATTAAAATGTAAATAAAAAAATGCTATAGCCAAAAAAATATTATCAAATTTAAATTTTCCAGATATATTATACCTTTATTTACACTAATAACAGCAAAAATTTATTTAATAAATTTTATATTTTATATAAGTCTATTAGATATTTGGATTCAAATTATTTAATATAATTAATATTTAAAAAAATTTTTCTTTACTTTTTGTCATAATAAAAAAAAATAAGAAAAAAAAAAATCTCTAAAATGAATCTAGTTCACATAAAATAATTAAATAATTTAAATAACTTATCAGAAAATATAAGGTAAAACTGATATTTAAATAATCCTTGTTAAATATAAAAATAAGAAAAATAAGATAAAATGAAAAATCAAATAATAATATGAAAAAGAGATTACTTATATTATACTACCGGATTAAATAATATAATGATAAAAATAAGAATAATAGATAATGTAAGTAAAGAAATTAAATTAGGTTTGTGAGATTCAAATATAAAATATAGATCTTTTCACGATCAAAAATTCACAGATTTACAATCAAATTATTATACAGATCGAGGTAAGTGATTAGATTTCATTTTATCAACAGAAACATTTAAGAATGAAAATATAAAAATAATAAATCCATTTACAATTGAAGAAATAATTTCAAGTAAATTACGTTTAACACTATTATTATTTTGACGTGATATATTAAATAAATTAAGTTCAGTTACATTTTTTTTAAATTACAATTAAAATTAAATTTAACTTATCACTCTGAAGATATAGATATGAACATAAAAAACAATAATTAAGAAAATATAGAAAACGATAAAACAAATATAGTAAGATCAATAGGATCAGTTAGAATTTTTACGAAAGAAAATTTTAAAGACGTTTTATCTTATATGAATACTTCATTATATTTATCCTTAGATGAATATTCAAGTTTTTATGTAAAGAATATAATATTAACATATAATATCTGTTATGCTGATAGTATATTAAATGATATAAATTTAATAAATAATTTTAATAATTTGGTAATTAATAATCCTAAGAATAAAATGAAAAAGAATAAAGAATTATTAAAAATAAGCGATAAAAAATTACCGCTTACTGCAGACATAACAAAATGAGGAGAAATAAAAATTATTAAAGGAGCGGGTAGACCAGATCCATATAAATTTAATCTTAAAGAAACAAGAGTGTTAATAAGTAGTAAAGATATTAATACTCCAGATGGATTTAATTATATTGTTTCAATTAGAGGTTTGAAATTTAAAGATAAAAAAATAGTTATACTACTAAAGAAAGAGTCAGTGTAACAGACAAAGCTTTTAAATTTATTCACTTAAATTTCATAGATATAATTAATGACATAAACAATTATAATTCTTTTGTTAGACTTATAGATAATACTCAATACGTTTATGAAAAAGGTGAAAAAGTATTAACACAAAAAAGAAAAAAGTTCAGTATTTTTCTACTTTACCTCAATGTAAAAGTTTAACACAAAATTTTGTGGTATACCCAACCATGGATTTAGAAAAAAAATCTAAATTAATAAATATTTTTATAGTTTAATTAACTTAGAAAAGAATAAAGTTAGAGGTAAAATTTTATAAAGTTTAGATTTTAAATTCAAAACTATTCATTTTTATTTTTTTCGATTTTACTCTCTCTGCCCTATAGGATAATAGGGTGTGTGTAAAATTTATGTTTTTTTACTCCTAATATTTTATATAATTTTTGATAATTTTATTCATTTTTATTTTTATGGGTTTTTTTTTGTTCTTTTTTGTTTAAAGATTTTTTTTTTAATCTAATTATCATAGTTTTTATAATATAGGGAATATAAAAGTAAAAAGAATAATTAACCTTTTAAATTTAAAATTAACATAAACAATAAAACATTAAAATAATGAAATTAAAATTTTTAAACGAATCACCCTTATCAACACATTACTTAAACTATTTAGATATATTTGGAAATAACAATAATAAATTAATATCAAATAATTTAACAGATACACAAACCTTAGATCTATACAATAAAAAATACTTATTAACTGAATTTGAAAGATATAAATATATAACAGTTTTAGATCACGCAATAGACTCATTAAGCTGCAGTAAATACACGTTTACCGAAGGTATAACATCGGATAAAAATAAATATAACAATATCTTAATAGATTTATTTTTCATAAATATACCAGAAGAAATTATATCTTTTTATCCAATATCAGTAGTATTTAGTATTAAACAATCAAATTACGGAGAAATACAAGATTTAACAAAACAAGATATAAAAACTATAAAGAAAAACTCACCATATTTAGAATCAGAGTTTGATGTAGAATATTTAGATGAAGGTGATATTTATAGTCAATGATATTTAGATCATCAAGAGTATAAATCACAATATAAAAACTATTCAGGAAACTCTTATACATACTATATATTTAAACAAATCTTAAAATTATATTTAACAAAAGTTTATTTATTTCATATAAATAATTATATTTTTACATATAAAGAACTATTAAATTATTATTATATAACAAAAAGCGCAGACCCACAAATAATAAAATAATTTGAACAATGAAAATTAGATCAAAAAGTAGAAAAAGTAGAATATCAATGTATTAAAATAATAGAACCAACGGATATAAAAAATAATTCACTATCAAAATTAAAAATAAAATTAGTAAATGTAAATATTAAAGGAGATTTTATTTCAATGTATGACTTAATAATAGAAAAAACATTTGGCTTATTTTATGATTATAATTCTGAATCACAGAATAGAATATTTATGCAAGAAAATAATTTCTAATTAGATAAAAACTTATTAGCAAGTATAAGGTAAGCTGATATTTTAATAAACCTTCTTAAATTAAAAAAAAAATAATGATAAAAATTAAAATGAAAAATTCTTTAATAAAATATGAAATATATAAAAAAGATACTTTTATAATAGAGTTAGAAAACCTATTAAATAAAATAAGGATTCAAAATGAAATAAAAAGTAATATATTAAATTCTGGTATAAAATATAGAAGAATGTGAGACAATTCAATAACTAATTTACAATCAAAATACTATTTAGATCGAGGTAAATGAACAGATTTTATTTTATCAGCAGAAAAATATATTGAAAATAATAAAATAAAAATAAATCCTTTTACAATACAAGAACTTTATTCATCTAAATGAAATATATCATTATTATTATTTTGGAGAGATATAGCTAATAATTTAAATTCAGAAACAGTATTTAAATTTCAGTTAAAATTAAGTTTAATTTTTACAACTGAAAATTTAAAAGATGAACAAAATATTAATAAAGTAGAGCAAATTCGGTCTATAGGATCAGTTAAAGTTTATACAAATAAAAATTTCGATGAAGCATTAATATATTTTAAATATTCATTAGAGTTATTAGAAAATCAATATTCATCTTTTTTTATAACAAATGTGATATTAACTTTTAATATTTGTTATGATGATAGTATATTAAAGAAAATAAAAATTAGTGATGAAATTTATAACCTAATAAATGAAAGTCAAACAAGCAAAAAAGAAATGGTAAATAAAAGTATCTTAAAATTAAATGAAAAAAATTTACCTGTTACAACAAATTTAAATGAATGAGGAAATTTAAATATAATAAAAGGTGATTATCTTTATAAATTTAATCTTAAAGAGAGTAAAGTAATAATAAATACTGAATCAAAAAACATTCAATCACAATTATCTGAATCAACAGAATCGTTTAATTATATAGTTTCAATTAGAGGGTTATACATAAACGGAAAAAAAAATAAATTTTCTACTAAAGAAAGAGTTAGTGTAACGGATAAAAAACTTAAAGTAGTAGTTTTAAATTTTACAGATATAGTGAATAATATTCAAATACCTAATTCTTTTGTAAGAATAATTAACGATAGTCAATACGTATACGAAAAAGGAATTAGAGTATTAACACAAAAAAGAAAAAAAACTAAATATTTTACTAACTTAAAAACATGTAAAACTTTTAAATATAAATTTATAACCATGGATTTAGAAACAAAAAATATAAATGGTATTTTAACTCCCTATTGTGTTTCAATATTTGATGGAGAAAAATCATATTCTTTTTATATAACAGATTTTAACTCTTCTGAAGAAATGCTTAAGTCATCAATTTTATTTATATTAAAAAGAAAATATAAATAACATAGAGTTTATTTACATAACTTTTCTTATTTTGATGGAATATTTTTGTTTTGAGTAGAAAATTATAAGTGAAGTTGTTTCTTCAGATAAAATTAAACCTGTAATTAGGGATAATAGAATCATAAATTTAAGAGTAGAATTAAAACCTGAAAGATCAAAAATAAATTAAAAAAATTCTATATAATATATAATTTTGATTTATTTTTAAAGAAAACACCTACAATTTCTTCATTAGTTTTTAGGATTTTTAGGCTAATTTTTTTTTTGATCAAATAAAGATAACAATATAGCAATAATCAGTGGATTAATATATGAATTTATTTATTAGTCTTACAATGGTGGAGGAATGGTACATTTTTTTTTAATTTGAGTTTAAGTTTTTGTATTTTTTTTTTTATTTATCCACTAAAAAGATATAATGATTTTATAAAAATATTTTATTTGTTCTTAAGATAGAAAATTAATTTTTTTTAATTTTTTTATAGTCCAGAGATTAATAAAGGGGTTTTTTTTGAAAATTTAAATTAAAAATAATAAATTTAGATTAAAAAAATAATAACAAGTGCAATCTTCTTATTTTTTCCATATAAAAAAATTATAATTACAATAAATTATAATTTATAATTTATTTCGTAATTAAAATCGGCTCATCTTTTTTTTTATTAAATTGAGTATTTTTATATATGACCTATAATTTAAATTTATTTTTATTATTATTTTAAAATAAATTAGTAAGTAAATTTATTTTTATAAAATACCAATTAAATTTTAATTTTTATAAACTAGCAATAAATTTAATAAGAAATTTTACATACTAAATTATTAAATATATTTATTAATAATTTTAAATGGTTTAAACTAAAACAATTTCTACTCCACTAAATATGTTATTGTCCTTCTGGGGACCGGGACCGGCTCCTTCCTACTCTTAAAGAACAAAGGACAGGATGGGTGGTTGGTTTATCCACCCAGCGTGCCTTGTCTTATAGACTAAGTAAAGGAAAACCTTTTCTTATGATTAGGAAAAGATTTTTAAATTATATATTTTTATATTTTAATAGAATGGTAGAACATTTAAACTTTATTAAATAATTATAAAAAAATTATATAATAATTTAAAATTAATAATATATTTTAAATTTAAATATAATAATAAAAAAAAGAACTTAGAATTTATATATATTTAATTAGCAACCTCAATAGTAAACACAAATAAATAAAAAGATTCATACAACATCTACAAAATGTCAGTATAGTATGGCAGCTTCATAACCCAGATGATGACTATCTGTTAAATGATAATTTATTATTCTAATAAACCCTACAAGAATAAATATTGTACCAACTATTACATGCATCCCGTGCAATCCGGTAGAAGCAAAAAAAACGGTTCCAAAAACAGAATCGGCAAAAGAAAAGCTTGATTCTAAGTATTCAAAAGCTTGAAAACCTGTGAATATTATGGCCAGTACTAAAGTAAAGAATGTACCTAATATTGCACCTTTTCGGTTACCCTGAATTAAAGCATGATGGGCTCAAGTTATAAACGCACCACTAGATAGAAGTAAGATTGTATTTAATAATGGAATGGTAAAAGGATCTGGTGTTATAATTCCCATTGGTGGTCATGATGCAATTTCAATTGTAGGAGCTAAACTTGAATGGAAGTAAGCCCAAAATACAGAAAAGAAAGCTAAGCACTCAGATACAATAAATAGAATAACTCCTAAATTAAGTCCAGCTTGAACTTGACTAGTATGGTCTCCTAAATAGGTCAATGATTTATATTTATATTTATATTTATATTTATATTTATATTTATATTTTTAAATAATTATCAACAAAAATTTTTATTTAAGTAAATAATTTATCTATATTATTTGAGTTATTTAGATTGATAACATGCTGGGCTGGTTTGTGCTATAGCCACCACCCACCCTGCCGTGCGCCCTGCTTCAAAAAAAAATAAAAAGAAAAGTATAAAAAGAAAGGATGCAGGTTTTGATTAAATGATAAACGCAAGCGTTATTGAAACTCAAACCCAAATAGACAAAAAGAAAAATATATTATAAAATTTTGGGCTATATTTTAATTAATTTTTATTACTTGTGCTCTTTACTAAATTAATTAAATTAAATAATAAGAGAATTTTTATTAAAGAAAAAAGATGTTTATTTCCAAGTTTAAAATTAATTAATAAAGTGTAACCTCGGAGAAGTATTAAAAATATAAAATACTTCTGCTGATAATTTGTATAAATCTTTTAAAAATTGGATCAATTAAAAAAAAACTGCTTTACTTAGCCATTAACAATTATTTCAAAGTCCCTTTTTATTATAAGTTAAAGTTAAACTAGGCTTGCTAGAATAGAATCTTTTTTTTTTTACTTTAAAAATTAATTATTAATTATTAATTATTATTTATTAATTATTAATTATAATAAAGCACAAGAAAACACTAGTTTTAATTGATACGTTTTTTAGATTAGAAATTATTAAATCTCCCAGCATATATTTATTTTTAAAGAAGGCACCTATTTTACCTTCTATCCTATAATATCGAAATTTCGAAAAATAAAATAGAAGAAAAAAATTATAATTTATTAATAAGAAAAATAAATTATTATGCCAATTATATTTTACCAAAATAAAATTTTAGTATTTAAAACTATATTTAAATTTTAGAAAATTATAATTGAAATGTTGTAAAATATAATTAAATTTAAAATATTTTTTGTTTATTTTAATTATATTTTAGGTAGTAGTACTTTTTAGTTTAATATTACTTTGTCTGTCTGGGCTCCCACCCTGGCCTCAGGTTTTCCTAATCATAAGAAAAGGTTTTCCTTTACTGCCTATAGGAAATAGGAAAGAGTCTTTATTCTATAGAAAGAGAGGAAATAGGAAATAGGAAATAGGAAATAGGAAATAGGAAATAGGAAATAGGAAATAGGAAAGACAAGGATTATGTGCCAAGGGCAGGAAAAGAAATAATAGAATCTTTAGCAGAGTCTTTAGAATTCTAGAGCCAGAGGAAGACAAATTTAACTACTTTAAATATAAAAAATATTTTCCTTTCCTTTTCTATAGACAAGGCCAGGATCTTTAGGAAAAAAAAAGATAAAAACCAAATTAAATATTTTTTATAAAATATAGAAGTTTGGTATACCACAAAATTAATTGAATGTAAAATTAAATAAATTAGTACCTTCTATTACGCAATCTCTAAACCATAGAGCCATAGCACTAGCTGTTAAAACAAAACCTAAAGATAAAAGTTCTCCTCCTAAGAAAAAACCTTGAAAATACATTACAGCTGAGCAAGCCATAAGGAATAATGTAAAACTTGTAACTATTGGTCAAGGTGATTGTTCTACTAAATGAAAAGGAAAGGATTGGAATTTATATCTTTCCACTCCTAATGTTTTTTCGAAAGCCAATGTTGAATGTAAATTAGAAACTACTTCTCCTTTTCCTATTGAATTAGAAGAGTAAATAGGGAAAGAAGTAGAAAAAAATTTAACACCATTAGTTTTTAAGTCAAAAATAGAAGAATTAAATCTATTATTAGAAATAAAAAAATTTTTAGTGAATCCTAATTTTGTGTTATTAAAAACTAAATATGAAGTTTTTATATTTTTAAATAGATTCACAAATTTATTATTAATGAAATTATAGTTATCTTTAAATTTAAAAATTTTTATCATTTTTATATTTGTTTATTTTCTTGTTCCAACTGTACGGAACAGATTTAAATTTTAAATAAAACAAAAACCTAATTTTAATCAAATGAATAATATATTCAAAAAAAATAGAAAAGATGATTTTTTAATTTGTTTTTATTTGTTTTATATATTTTTTCTATCTATTAAGTCTATAATTTGATTTTGTGCAATATCACAAAAATTTATTTGGCTATAGCGATCAGAGACAAAAAAAAATAAAATTTATAATTTATTTGATTAAAGATTAAAAAATTTTGTTTTAAGCTTAAAAATAAATTCTAGTGTTTATTCTATCAGTATTCTACCTTTAGTTAAATTGAAAATTTTAATAAATTTAAAAACTAGTGGCTATAGCGATCTGGATACCAGAGTGGTATACCCAAAATTTTAATTAAATTTAGAATTTACACTAAAACATATTTTTGAAGAATCTTAGTAATATTTAATTTTAATTTGAATATTCTTCAAATTTTAATTTGAATATTCTTCAATTTCTTATATTTAACAACATGTTTATATTACTATAAATATAAAATTGTTTTTTTGCTAGACTGGCTGAGGGCTGAAGGCTGAGGGCTGAGATCCGCTTACTTTTATATAACCAGGAGCACATGCCGGTCCCCAGCCGTGTCTGAACCAAACCAAAGCACACATCTACTTAGTATTACTATTATTGTTAACTTTAATACTATTTAACATTTAATTTTAAATAAAATAATTAGAAAGTTATTGCTTAATTTTACAAGAATAAAAAAATATAAATATATCATAATAAATTAAAAAATATTAAATTTAATATAAATTAAATCTAGCCCAAATTTAGTTATATTTAAATATAACTAAATTAAAATATAATTATAGAAATATTAAAAAAAGATGATAATAATTGAAAATTTAGTGATAGTTAAAAAAAATGATCTAATATGAAATAAATCATAATATATAATTTATCATTATAAAAACCTTGATAATTATTGATTTATAAACTTAAATTTTTTTTTTTAAATTTTTATTTTTTACTTTTTTTAAGTTAATTAGTTATTAAAAAAAAAGCTAATATTTTTTGAGCCTTGAGCCTTTAAGTTTAGGATTTCTTTATAATTATTAAACAAAATTTAATATACAGGGTTGGTGAACTATAGCCTACAACCTTTAGCACAGGAACAATAAAATTTAAATTTAAGTTTTAAATTAGAAACATATATGCCTCTTGGTTAGCCAAATCTATTAGGTATTAAAAAAAATGTGTTCTTTAAAATTTTTTATGTAATATTATATTTTTTTATAAGTATAAATTATTATAAATCGTGAAAATTAAGCTTTTCTTTTTAAAACTATATCAAAAAGACTATTTTCTATTATACCTATTGCTGGAACAAATAGAATAAATCATAAGAAGTAAATAGCTGTAGCAAATTGCCCTACTTCAACAAAAGGACTTGTAGGATGTTCACTTCCTATCCACATTAAAATAAATAAGTCAACAACTAGTACTCAGAAGAAGAGTTTAGATAATGGTCTAAATTGGTTTCCTCTAATCCGACTTGTATCAGTTATAGGTAGAACTAATAATATTAATAAAGAGGCAAACATAGCTAAAACTCCTAACAATTTATTAGGAATAGATCTTAGTATAGCATAGAAAGGTAATAGGTCTTTAAATTTTAAATTCCTAATTTATATTTCATAGATGGAACAAAATGTTCTACAATTAAAGGTCTTAAAATATTTGTTGATGATTTATTAATATATATTCTAGACCCTATATCTGTAATATGCAAAGAACAAGAAAGATTAAATTTATTAGTTAAAGCACTAACCAATAAATCTACATCTGATTTTGAGAAAGAGTAAACACTAAGATGTAAACCTTCATTGTGTTTACTTCCGTCTGCCATGATTCAATGTGCTAAGGCAATAGGAGTAAGTAAATCTTTAATATTAGATATTAGATATTAGAAGGAACTATTTTTACTTTATCTAAGTATCAAATAGACCTTAATTCAATAAAACATGGTAATTGCATAGTAGTTAAAGATATACTGCTATATACAACATTATGTCTTGAATCTTTTCAAGTTTTAGAATAAGGAACATAACCTATTGTACAAAAAGGTAACATTAAAGATAAAACTAAATTAAAATATTCCCTTTTTTCAGGTTTTCCAGATTGTGCAAAAACAAATCTAGCATTACTTTTAGGTGATCTTTGGGAAATATGACCATCACTTAACATCATACCAGTTAAGGCTTCATATGTATTATTATTTATTTTTATATTATCTCGTTCCTTTTTAGAAAGTCGCTTAATACCTTTGGTAGTTTTAGCGGAAAAAAATAAAATCCATGAAGAAATAAAATTAAATAGGTCTTTATTGGGCTATATATTTAGTTATTTTATTATACAAAAATAACATACTATGTTATAGTCTCTGAACAATATTTTTATTTATTTTTTTAACTTACACATGGTAAGTAAAAATAAGAAATGTTGCTTATTTTTAAATAAATAGACATTTTAACTTCGTTTAAATTTAATATTATTAAAAAATTTAAAATAAAAAATAAAAAAAGTAATCTATTTATAATTTAAATTCTAAGCATTTAGCACAGTTTTAGAATGACACCTATTTTTTATTTTGGTATCATTCTGGAACAATTGAAGCAGGCGTAGACATAGGATTAGCTGGAATATAGTTGTCACTGTGACCAAGTAAATTAGGATATTGAGTAACAATAATAGCTAAAACTAAAAAGAACAAATAAATGGTTACAAGATCCTTAAATATAAAATAAGGATGCATAGCTATTTTATCTAAATTACTTGAAATACCTAAAGGATTAGAAGATCCGTGTTCGTGAAGAGTAAGCATATGAATAATTGCTAAAGCAGCTAAGATAAAAGGTAATAAATAGTGTAAAGAGAAGAATCTATTTAATGTTGCATTACCTACTGAAAAACCACCTCAAACGAATTCAACAAAATCAACACCAATCCAAGGAATAGCAGATAATAAATTAGTAATAACGGTTGCACCTCAAAGCGACATTTGACCGTAAGGTAAAACATAACCAAGGAAAGCAGTCTTTAAGGGATTAATATTTTTATAATATTTTAATAATATTTTAAATTCCCAGTTCGATTGTACATTAAGTATAAATCTTATATACTTATTTTTGATCCAATCTGTAGCACTTTAAATTTTAAGTGACGGTCTAGTATTTTGTTTATATTTTAACCGTTATCAAAAATATAGATTTTTTTTTATTAAATTTTAGGATGGTTTAGGCAAAAAGGTTGATCTTAAAATAAAAAATAAAACAACAAAAACTTTTAACTTTATTAAAATTTTAATTAAAATAAAAAGAAATATAAATTATTTTTGTTTTAATGGTAAGTATCCTTCAAATTTATAGTGCATTGAAGGTACTATATCTACTAAATCATCCATAGATTGTTTTCAAATTGAAATTCTCCATTGATCCAAAGTTCCAGTTTTTATTACAGATGTTTTTAGGTTAAAATTTTTAGTTAATAATTCAGCTAGAAACAAACACTCAGTATGAGAAAAAGAATTTGTTGCAATATTAATTCCTTGTTTCTTTTGTCTAGAACCATCTTGCATTATTCAATGCGCTAAAGAAATAGGAGTTAAAAAATCTGCTATTCAACTAGGAATAACTTTTGTTTTGGCTGTAGAAAAATAATTTAAACTATTTTGTATATAAAAACCCTCATATACCCAATCAAGATTTGAAAAAGTATACAAACTAAGTCTAAATTTAGGTAGATCACTTGAAATATTTTTTAATTAATAAGTACTACAATAACCTAAATCAAATAAAGTTTTGGATAGACTTTGAAGGTAATCGAAATTATTACCTGATTGCTCAATTTGAAACCTATAACTTATATAATCTTTATTAGAATATTTTTGACCTCACCAATCACCTAATAAACCCCCAATTAAAATATCTAAAAATTATTTTGAATGAGGCCCTACTCTTTAATTAGCTTTAATTTTAGGGGAAATAAATGCTAAAGAACTATTCATACAAAAATTAGGATTAAAATAAAAAATAAAATCTGAATAAAGATAGGCCACAGCTAAAGTAGCCATCATAAGAACAAAAATAATAACTCCTATTGATCATGGAGCTACTCTAGGACTTCTATAAGAATTATAGTAAAGTCCTCTTCCAATATGAGCATACACAAAAATAAAAAAGAATGATGCAACGTTTGCATGTGTATATCTTATTAGCCAACCGTAGTTTACATCCCGCATGATATGCTCAACTGAATTAAAAGCTAAGTCAACAGTGGGTGTGAAATGCATAACTAAAAAAATTCCTGTTACTATTTGAATCCCTAAACATAAAGCTAATAAAGAACCCAAATTTCACACATAAGAAATATTAGAAGGTTGAGGCGAATCTACTAAGTAGGAATTTAAAAGCCTTAATAAAGGATTTTGCTTTAAAATTCTCATATATATTTATTAAAAATAAGATTTAAATTAAAAATCTAATAAACTTATTAGTTAATGTTTTTCGCAATTCCTCTAATTTTTTAAAGTTATATGAAGATAAGATATTGAACTATTTAAATTTAATTTTTATTTTTAAGAGAAAAAAGAAAAAGTAACATTATCCTTGTTCTGTCTTTATAATCTTTAGCATCTTTAGCAGAGTCTTTAGATTTCTGGAGCTAGAGGAAGAATAAAAAATTTTACTTTTCTGTTATTTCCTTTCCAAAAGAACAGGAACGTTTAACATTAAAAAAAATATTAAACAAAATTCTACTTATTAATATATTTTTTTATTCTATTCAAAAAAAGTATAGATTAAAAATTTTTAATAAAGAATTAAGTTATAATTATTTTTGTTAAATATGATTGATTTAATACTATTTATACTTTCTTAAAATTATTGAAATTTTGATTTACAAGAATAAATATAAATAGTTTAACAATAAATTATTAAGTTATGAAAAATTTAACAAATAATGTTTTTGTATAGATATTAAACTATTTTTAGTAATATTTACTGCAATTTTTTTTAGAAGTATCGAAGTATGTAAATAATTTCAAGTAAAAAAATGTATATAGCACAATATGCTAAAATAAAAATACCAAAATAAAGGTATCTATTTTGAAGTAAAAAATAGTCTTAGTCCTATTTAATATATAAGTATTTTATAAATAGAAAATTAAATTTATACTTATACTTATTTATAACAAAAATATGCTGTGGTTTGATGCTATAGTTACTATAGAACAAACACAAAAAATATAAAAATAACAAATAGAAATTAAAAAAAAAACATAAATAAATATTTTGAGTTTATAATTCATTTTGTTATATTGTTTTTAAATCAATGACCTGATTATTTTTAATATTATAGTTTAAATTTCTTTTCAACAACTCGAGATTGAGGAAAAAGTTCTAAAATTTCTTTAAACAAAACAAAAGATGAGAAAAACTTGATAAAAGAAAAACTTGATAAAAACTTGATAAAAGAAAATTTAAAAATAAAATAAGAATAAACATTAACATAAAAATAAAAACTAACCTTTTAAATTAAATTTTTTTAGATTTACGTACCAACTTTTAAATAAATTTAAAATATAATTAAAATTTTTAACTTATAAAATTTAAAATTATATATTAAATTTTTAATATTATATAATTTTTATAACTTATTTTAATATTTTGGAAAATTTATTTTTTTAATTAATCTCTTTGAGTAAAGTCTAAAACTTTATGACCTAATTCATAGACAAAACCTAATGTTAGAATTATAAAGAATACAAGAAAAATACTAAAACCGTAGTAAGATATTTTGTTTAAAGATACTGTTAAGGGAACAAGATAGAAAATTTCTAAGTCAAATATTAAAAATAAAATTGCAACTAAATAAAATTGGATATGAAATGGATTTCTAGTTTGTCCGTAAATTGGGCTGAAGCCACACTCGAAACTTGTAGTTTTTTCAGGATCAGGATTAAAAGGAGCTAATAACAAATTTAAACCTAATAAAATTAATATTAAAACAGGTAAAATTATAAAGAGTGTTATTATTGTAGGATTTATAACAGGATTACTCATCTTGGGTAAATATTAAGTATAAAAAATATTTAGAGCTAAAATGTGAGTGCTATTTAATAATAAATTAGGTTTAATTATAAATAGAGTTATAATTAAGGTTAATAATGAAATTAAAAAAGTAATTCCATTTGAAAGAATTTCTGTTTCTAGGTTCGAACCTATTTTTAAAGAATATTCTTTATTTTCTTTATTTTCTTTTGTTAAATTTAAATTATTTAGATCTTTTATTATAGCTTGATTAATAAAAAAGGATAAGGACTTTTTAAAATTTAAATCAGATACATTCTCAAAATGTGAAACTTTTATTATTTTAAGATAGTAGTAAGCACTTATAACACTCATTATAATAGCTACGAAAGACAAGAATATAAATTCAGAAGAAATTGAGGCATAAAGGACTTGTTGTTTTGCAAAGAAACCTAGTAGAGGAGGAACACCAGCCATTGAGAAAAGACATATAGCTAATGATAAACTTAAAATAGGATTTACATTAAATACACCTTTTAATTCTGAAATAAAATTAATATCTTTCGCTAATCCTTCACTGCTATTTTTATCTAAATCTAATTCAGAGTAAGGAAATGTAATGTTTACTTCCTTACTTTTATTATTTTGTGTATTATAAGCAATAGTATTATTTTTATCTAATTTAATTATATTTGTTAGAGAACCTTTAAAATAAGATATAGGATTTAGTATAACACCAAAAGACAATAATATTAAAAAAATATTAAGATTTGTTATTGTATATTGAATTAAATAGAAGAAGAAAGATTCTATTGAAATTTCAGTATTTATAGATAAAGATAATAGTAAAAACCCTATGTGAGAAATAGCACTAAAAGCTAGTAGCCGTTTTATTTTAACTTGTGATAGTCCTAATAAAGAACCAATAACCAAAGAAATTAAAGAACTTAAAATTAAAAGATTTTGTGGTAAATAAAAATTTTCAGAAGAAGTAAATTTCAATATATCATTTGTAATTGAAATTGAATCTGGAGTAAAAATATTAACACTATCTATTATGGTTGTACCTTTTTCCGGTAACCAATGTTGACTTCCAAATAAATAAGATTCAAATGTAGATAATGATTCTTGTAGGAATAAATAATAATCAAAATTTGACCTACCTGATATTACAAAAATATTAAATAATTCAAATAATAAAATAAATAAAGATAATTTAGGTATTAAAACTAATCAAATAGTTACTTTTGTAGGCACTTTATCATATACATCTGGTGCTCATTGATGGAAAGGCGCAGAACCTAACTTAATTAATAAACCTGTTACTATAAATATTATACCACTTTCTAATCATAAATTAAATTTTGATTGACTAAATATTAAATTTAAATCGAAAGAATTATAATTAGGAAAGGCTAACATAGTTAAAGATTCAAATTGAGTAAGTCCTGTAGAACTATAAATTAAACCTATACCTAATAAAATAAAACAAGAAGCTAATCCTCCAATTAAAAAATACTTTAAACCTGCTCCAGTAGCTGGAATAGAGTTTTTATTTAAACTTGAAAGTATATAAAGAGAGAAAGACTGTAATTCAATAGAAATATATAAAAATAATAAATCAGAAGAAGTTATTAAACAAGAAGCACCTAATAAATTAAATAAAATAATTAAAGGGTAGTTAAATAATCAACCAGCCTGTATACCTAAAGAACCAATATTTTCAGGTCTTACGTTATCATTTAATTTTATTTTATTTGGAAGTAAAGAAATTAAAATTAAAGAACCTATAAAATATATAAACATTTCTATTATTTGATTATAATAAGAAATATTTAAAAAACCATTATAAATACTTATTCCTGTACCAATATTTTTGATATTTACCATGTTACCAATTAATAAAATACTAAAAAAAATACTTAAACAACTCAGTCTAATAAAACTTAAATTTGATAAATTGTTTTTAAACCAAGGTAAAGACTTACACAATATACTTAAAAGGATCAAAAAGATGATCATTTTTTATCACTTAAAGTAAGAAAAAGTATACTTATATTTTAGAATTTTTATTTTTTAGTTTAAATTTAAATTTAATTAAAGCAAAGCAAAAGCAAATTCATAAAATCAGCAAAAACATAAATAAAACAGACTCATAAAATAAGAAAAACATAGCAGATAATCCGCAAAAGCTGAAATTCCTAAAATTTAAATTTAAATTTGCAAAGTATCAGAATAGTAAAAGTAAATTAAAAAAGAATTTATACTAAATAAAAAATATAAATATTTATTTCTACTTTTAAAGAAAAGAATAAAATTAATTCATCAAATAAACATAGAAAAGTATTAAAAATATTAAATAAATAAATACAAATAAATATAAAAATATAAATGATATTACATCACTATATTAGGGGTATTAAATTAAAAAAAGAATTGTGCTATAGCCTAAAAGGGGTTATTCTTGAAATTTTATTTACTGAGGATGAACTGTTAACTAATAATTTAAATTGAGACTCAAAATTTAAATTTGTTTTTAAAATTTAAATATCAAACAATTAGTAAAACTTTAAATAATTAAAAATAAAAAATTTTTATTTAAGAAAATTTAGATTTTTTAGAATTTTTTTCATTTTTATTTTAATAATACCTTCACTTTATTTTTAATGTAAATGAATTGCTCCTTTAATATAAGAACATGTTAATAAAATAAAAACGTATGCTTGAATAAATGAAACTGAGAGCTCTAAAACAAGGATAGCAATAAATAATAAAAAAGGAATTAGAGTTAATAAAAAGATAATTAAACCACTACTGAATGCTTTAAAGAAAAAATTAGACAATATAGCCAGGAGCACATGCCCTGCCGTCATATTACTAAAAAGTCTTACACCAAGTGAAATAGCTCTAGAACAATACGAAGCTAACTCTATTAAAACTAAAAGTGGAACCAAAGCTAAAGGACATCCTTCTGGAATAAATGTACCGAAGAAATTGAATTTATGAATTGAAATTGATAAAAAGGTAAACCCTAAGAAAATAATTAAACTTAATCCTAAGGTTAATACTACAGAAGTTGTAAGTGTAAAGGAGTAGGTTATATTTCCTACTAAATTAGAAATTAAAATAAAAAAGAACAATGAATATATTAAAGGTAAAAATATTTCATGGTTAGAACCTATTTGGCTCTTTACCATTGATAAAACAGTAACATATATACTTTCAAAAAAGATAGATCATTTTGAAGGTATAAGTGAATTTTCATTATTACTTAAAATATGTAAACCTATAACAATAAATAAAATTATTAGAGAATATAAACCAAAATTAGTTAATGAAATATGAAAATTTCCAATTAAAGAAGAAGAAAATCCTAAAAGACTTACAACTTCAAATTGATCTAAAGGAGAAAAAATGAACATAATATATAATTAAAGAAATATACTTTTTTATTTTATAATACCTTAAAGGCCAATTAAATTTCTTAATGACCAATTAAATTTATATTATAAAATAATATTGTAATTAAAATTTATAAAAATAGTATATAAAACTTTATTATTAAAAAAAAAGATAAAAGTTTTAGTCCTATTTAAAATCCAAAAAAATTCTTTCATTTATTTTTATATTTTATGATTTAAATTATTTAATATTGAATAGGCAAGAAAAAGTATATTTATACTTATAACTTTTATTCTTTAATTAAAAAAAAAATAATTTAAGCTAATTAAAATATAAAACAAGAAAATATTTTTGGTAACAATTATTTGCGTAGTGTATTTTTTTAAGTTTAGAATAAATGATTTAAATCAATATTAAATTAAAAAATAAAACTTATGATTAAGTTTGTTTTAAGTTAAATTTTCAGTTATTTTTTAAAATAAAAATTTGCAAAGTGGTAGGTATACCACAAAATTTAAGATATTTTACTTAATTTAGTTATATACATACCTTTTGAGTGGAGAAATATTTTTACTTTGATCTTTAAAACATACAGAAGAAATACAGAATAAAGGGATTATATTTTAAATTTTGTTTACTGAGGATGAGCTGTTAACTAAAATTTAAAGAAATGAACTGGATTAAAAAAAAATTAATAATATTATTAAGGATTAATATAAATTTTAGAAATAAAGAAAATTTATTCTGTTGAAAACTAAGGTGTTTTACTTAATTTAGTGATATATAATCGTACAACTTGTTGAAAAGTAAAATTAGGTAAAATAAATTTAGAAAAAAATAAAATTAATACAAATAAAATAAAAATAGAAAAAGATAATTGATTTAAAAAGTAATACGGAATTAGCTGAGGCATGGTTAAAAATAAAATATTTTTTACAGATTTAGGATAAAATAAAACCTATTAGCTCTTTTTTAAATAAAATTTAATATATAACGCAATAAATTTAGAAATATCTATTAATCAATATATTTTATAGTTTTAATTAAAGGTATATATTTTTTTAATTACTCTTTATTTAAAACTTTTCTGCTATAGCGGTATACCCTTGTGTGTTTTTTTTATTGTTTAAGAGTAAACCCTCTATTATTTTTATAAATCTTTAATAAAGTTTAAAATATTTCTTTCCTATAAGGCAGGATCTTTAGGAAATGGAAGCCCGCTATAGCATAAATATTTTATTTTTATTAAATACTGAAAATAAAAATGAGGATTGGGGATTAAATTTTTTTAGATTCATCGAATATTATTGTTCTTGTCTTTTAATTTAAAAAAGGAAGAGGATGATATAGCACAGAAAAATTTAATTTAAATTTAGATTAAAATAAATTTTATTGTTAAATTTTCCTAAGGATATGTTTGCGTATTTTATTTTTGTGCTTATAGCGTTAGTAGTGGTATTCGATAATCGGTTTTCTGGATGTTATAACCACCAGACCAAAACATAAATTTGTTTTAATTATTAATAAAAAGAAAAGTGTTTTCTTTTGCTTTTGTTTGAAATTTTAAAATTTATAGGCAAAATATTTAATAACTCTTAAGAGTAAGAGTAAGAGTAAGAGTAAGAGTCAGAGTAAGAGTCAGAGTAAGAGTAAGAGTAAGAGTCAGAGTAAGAGTAAGAGTAAGAGTAAGAGTAAGAGTAAGAGTCAGAGTCAGAGTAAGAGTCAGAGTAAGAGTAAGAGTAAGAGTAAGAGAAGCAAGCATTTTGTTTAATAAAAGAACAAAAAAAGCTTTTAAATTTAAAGTTAAATTTTTAAAAAGAAATAATAAATTAAAAAATATTTAAAAAAAAAAAATAAAGAAATAATAATATAATTTAAAAAAAAATAATAATATAAAAAAAAAGAAATAATAATATAATAAAAAAAAGAACAAAAAAGGAATGGAAATGTCATATTTATTTAGGATTAGAATTATTTAGGATTAGAATTATTTAGGATTAGAATTATTTAGGATTAGAATTATTTAGGATTAGAATTATTTAGGATTAGAATTATTTAGGATTAGAATTATTTCGTATAATTTAAATAGATAAACCTTATTTAATTTTTTTAATTTTGTTAATGTTTGTTAATTGTATTATATAAGCTCAAGAAGATTCGAACTTCTACAGATTCCTTATCAAGAAATTATTCTACCCTTAAATCATGAGCTTTAGTTTAAAAAATAAATGCAAGATATATTTATAAACTTTAATAAATGCAAAATATGTTTATATGCTTTATTTTTTTTTTGCTTTATTTTTTTTTAAGGTTTAAAAATATTTTAAGATATTTTTCCTACCAAAGCACAAAAATTTTCTTATTTTAATATTATGCAATAATTTGACAATAGCGAATCAAAAAAAAATTAATTTATAATTTTAATATGAATTATCTGTCTTCTTTTAAGTATTTGAATTAGAATGATGATGTGCTTTTGTTTTATTTTAAATTGCAAATAAATTAAATATTTATATTTATATTTAAATACTATTATTTTAAAACCAATGAAACCTAAACTTCCTCTCCTAAAGTAAAAGTAAAAGTAAAAGTAAAAGTAAAAGTAAAAGTAAAAGTAAAAGTAAAAGTAAAAGTAAAAGTAAAAGTAAAAGTAAAAGTAAAAGTAAAAGTAAAAGTAAAAGTAAAAGTAAAAGTAAAAGTAA
>Ga0307515_10006499_pt1 | contig 23379 bp, 32 predicted proteins | sample 17_EM_MG_FD_194513 | JGI IMG/M metagenome (GOLD analysis project Ga0307515, IMG submission 194513) | Populus trichocarpa ectomycorrhiza microbial communities from riparian zone in the Pacific Northwest, United States - 17_EM | ecosystem: Host-associated > Plants > Roots > Unclassified | place... | reverse complement strand
CACCTCAAATTGCTCTCAAGCACCGCCTGCAGCCAGTCCAGATATAGCATGTAGATGGGTAGCTATATAGATACATAGATACATAGATACATAGATGAGAATACAAACTGAATACATGACTGTGATTCGAGGTGCTCCCAGACATGTTGCCGGCGCTCCCAGGTTTGTCGCCGGCGCTTCCAGGTGCTCCCAGGCTTGTCATCGGCGCTCCCAGGCTTGTCGCCGGCGCTCCCAGTTACTCTGAAGGCCGGCAGGAATGCCCTCCTAGGGTCTGATACTCCTGAAATTGACGCATCTAAGTTTACACTCCACATCCTCTCAGACCAGTGACTAAAATACATTTTGCTGATGCTATGCAACGCGACCCGTCACCTGGGCGATGGGTAGCGTGTAATTTTCGGTCAGAGGGTACGAGGTTCTGTCTGAGCCGTCTGAGCAGTGCGGAACACCCGGGTGTTTCTGACGGAAACAAGAGTTGTTGCTGATGTTATCTCGGAGGAGGAGGATAAACACGATTCTGCACCACTGGCATCCAACAAGGTATTTGATTAAGTGTGTAAACAATTGAATTCGCCTACTAATGTATACATTTCCTGCAGGAAGGATTCAAAAGAAGCTGGTGAGCAATTGGTTGCATGGAAAGCTGGAAACCTGTTGCAATATGAGCCCTGTGTTGACGACATGACAGGCCTCATCTTTGGCACCGAATACAACGCCCAAACAACTCTTTCAAGCCATCCAGCGTTGGTCACGGCACATGTGACGCCTATAGCTATCAATTATGCGATCTTTGTGAATCCCTTTCACACAAATGCAGTGAAGACCGCCCAGATTCATAGTTGGTAGTATCAGGCAATTGCCAGGATTGATCCAGCGCACGGAAACTCAGACCCTCCACGTGGTTACATTCCAGTGGTAAATGAATTATCTCAACGATTGTTTCCATCGCTGACATTCTGCACCAGGCTCTTGCGAAGATGACTTCCTCCTGAGCAGCAATGGTATACCACTGCAAGACTTCATTCAACTGTATATAAGGATATCGAACAAAGTCACCTATAGAGATCCGGAAAATGGTACCCTGGCTATTGCCCAAGAACAGGTATACATGCCCCACAAATGTTTGTGAGGTAAGTTCAATGTTTGCGTCTTGTTCAATTGTTTTCTTGATGACCAATTTAGGAGTGCAAGTTTCAATTTGCAGCAACTAAAATTGTGGATCACATTCAGCAAACACACTTCTATGGCATACGACAAATGGGAATGAAAGATAGATCATTTATTGATGAAATCAACCCGAAATTCATTGCCCTCAATGCGACCCCCATCCACCATTGTCTGTCAGCCTGGATAGCAGGCCAGTTCAGGGTCCCACCAGAGTTTGGTCTAGGAGATGGAGCGCAATGTAAGTGCGATACAAGAAACATTAATCACCTGGTTAATAATGCATGCACAGATGTATTTCTTCGTCTCAACACAGATTTTCATTCTTCCTCACCAGAGGTTAGATCCAAATAGATAGACAATATAGGCTGTGTGATTTTCCAATCGATCCACCCAACTGGTACAGACCCAGCGATGGCACAATTTCACAGCGATTGGGGCTGCTTAAATGAGGACTTTCTTGATTCTGTCCCGGACGAGCTCATAGAGCAGCCGGTCAATTCTTTCAATTGTCTCAGCAGCTTTGTTGCTGCTACTAAAGCTAGCATGCGATTCTCAGCTGTTCAGCCTATGGGCTGGTCTGCCATCGCCAGCAGCAGCCAGCCCGTCCCCTGCATCAACAGCAACACGAACAGCAACCATATCACCAACAATACCCGCATTGAGAATACGGGATTAGTCAATGGATGTACAATTGTAGAGGGTGCGATGTTACTTGGAGGTTAGGAATGGTGTCAGTGATTGGATTTAGGATTTCCTTTGTGTGCTATTTTACTCTAGGTTTCATTAATATATCATAATAGTAGTAAATGTAATAGAACTGATTGTTTACTGATGTCTGATCTCAAATGCGTGAAATCATAATTGCGATGATGCATAACCCTCCCGCGCCAGTTGAACAACTGCAAGGTACTGAACGATCTCATATCAACAATTTAAATATCGTGAACCACTTCTGCATGGCAAATAGCATTGGTCAAATTGAGCCATGAGGGTCTTTAAAAATAAGAACTACACACTTCATTGAACAAACGGAGCAAGTACTATCATCATTGTGAGGACAAATCGAATTGGGCGACATAGAAGTATGCTGAGGGATGATCTATGATAGTGCCAAAGGAAGTGTAAACTGTTCATCAAGTGCTCATTGTCACATTCGCAAAAGTGGGTACACTAGTTGTAATGCTTGAAAACAGCATTGCGACTACTCAAAGAACACTCTGGAACATTAAAGCAATGCCATATTTCAGGGAAACCTCAATTTCATTTTTTTGAGTTAGTGGGTACAATAAACTAAATAAATTTAATGAAGGAAATGTAGTTTTTGCTGCTGCAAGTTCACATGATGACACCTTCCAAATACATCTCTCAGTTCACTCAATTGTAGTGTTGCAGTGCATCTCTATAGTCACTTGATCATGGCCTTCAAGTGCAACTCCAAACTCGCTTGATTACTATCTCCAAGTTCAGCTCCATCTTTATTTAATTGCTGTGCACAGAGACTCCCCTGATAGCCCTCGAGTACTGTCTGCTCCCAGATTGTCCATATGTATTTATATATATAGGTAGACATAGAAACTCAATACATGTCATATTATGATGGTGCAAATCTTCTTGTGATTGTAAAACAAATGTCAAAACAAAGACCAATATAATAGATGAGATAGCTTGTAGAACTCCCAGAAATACTGTTATGAAAATACAACTTTCAGGTACTCCTGCAGACCTACACAGAAGGTCTCAGCAGCTCCTGCAGATCTATGCAGAGGTCACAGTCACACAGATTATTGAGTCTTGTATGAGTCACATTTTGTAGCATTTTGAATACACCTCCACAAGTACAGGTATATTCAGGAGCACCTGAGAATACTCTTGCAGCATCTGAGAGCACTTTAAATAGCTTCAGAGTGGTCTGGGAGTGTCTGCAATGACTTTGGTGTACTGCTAAAGTTGACCGAAGCATCTGAGAGATTGTCATACAGCTTCTGGTGTGTTTTACATTTTGCTGATGATTGAAGATTCCTGGCGACACAAAGTCAGTGGACTGGTACTTGGATAGGATTAGAATATACTTATAGACAGCATATTTATTAAAATTCAGAATGGGCTGTTGTGCTACTAATAATCATTGCACTGCCCTATTTCTGTTTAGTATCTGGGACTTAATTGCAACATAGAATATACCAATGCCAACTGAGGGATTATGGCTGAATTTCATAACATCTGGGTCTAATATATGGAAACTGACCTCGATAGCACCTTCCAAGTGTGAGTTCTGTCATTTCCTGTATTATACTTTAGCTGGAATCAATCAAATCAGACCCTCCAATTTCAGAAATATCTGCCAGTCAGACAAACAATATCGACCTTTTCTGCAATGTACAAGAAGACTCAACAATGGGTATTAAATCCACAAGCTCAGAAATATGCAATGTTGATTCCAACATAGTACAATGATCTGTATGGTATAGCCAATTGGGTTGATGAGTTCATCCAGGTTGTCAAACAGACTAATATGATGCATATTGTACCAATCAAAGCAATTGTTGAACTGGTACATTTGGTGCAAGTGAATGCTGCATCAGATGGAATCAATAACATATGGCTTGTAAATTATCATGTGTATAAAGATACCTACTGGATGGTATATTGATCAGAATACCTGGATCAAACGGTATAGGAGTACTATAGCTTATCGAATTGTACTATTTGATGCAGCCATTATAATCATCACTTTCAGAGAGTATTGCTCTATGTTAAAGTTGCACTAGAATAGTCTTCAAAATGCAGTCAAGAGTTCCATTAGCTTGAAAATTTGCATATCCTAATTATTTGGTTTTGTAGCGTTTTGAAGACAACTATATACTATTCACAATATTCTTGTATTCTGTTGAATAACTTCCACAACAATGAAAAGCATCTGAGAGTGCATTGCATTCCATTCAGCCTAACTGTAAGCATCTGGGAGTATCTGGAAGGATCAGTGTGGCTGTTCAGAGTTGGTGAGTTGTTCAGTTCTAACTTTCAAACTATTTTACATTTTGCTGATGAATTTAGTAAAAATCTCAATATCACAGATATGTACTGGATTTACAAGAAAAGAAAATTATAGAATACAGAAAGCATAGTTTGTATGGGGCTCAAAGCAAGTTAGACAAAACTATGTGTCCAATAGTAAAGGGAGTGACTAGGTCAACCTTGTATTAGCTACTGTTCCAAATTCCCGATTCGGTTCCAGTTCCAGTTTCACCCAAAAGCTGAACTTTGCAATGCGTCTTACCACACGAAAAACCTGGACTGTTGGAAATGGGCCAGTTTTACCACCAAAAACCCAGCATTTCAAGTTCACGGTTTTGGCTCCAATTCAGTATCTGAGTTCTAATCATATCGTGACATGATCAATATGTAGATTGTGCAGTTTTAGCCGCTCTTCTACCTCCTGCTGTCAGATTTGCGATCAGACCAATATTTGTTTAGTCACTATTGAAACCACCCAAAGTTGGCAAAAAATATGACGTTATTTCACAGCGATTCAACGAATATTAGTCCGATCGCAAATCTGAACGTGGGAGGTGGAAGATCTGCTAAAACTGCACTATCTACATATTGATCTTGTCATGATATAATCAGAACCCAGATACTTAATTGGAGCCAAAGTTGCAGGAACCGTAAAATGGAACCGTGGTCCGGTTTCAACCCGGCCAAAAAACCGCAGGTTAATGTCCGGTTCGGGTTGCTTGGCGGTTCCTGACCCGGACCGGGGCCTTTGGTTCGGTTCCAACCCGGACCAAAGCCGGGTAACCCGGAACCGTTGCTAACACTAGGTCAAGCTGGCTATAATTCAGATTAAATTCAGGTTAAGACTGTAGTATGTGCCAGTGTAGTGAATTTTTTTTAAAAAAAACCAACATTGACTCAGATAGCTGTAAACTAATACCCCCCAAAAGCTCAGCCCTCTGGACATAATTTGAATTTTTGGTGGAGTGATGTCTCCAGACCTCACTTTTTTCATAATCTCAATTTGGATTAGACTCATAATTTCGGTTAGTAAAAAATCACGTGAGATCATGGGCCGGGGTACGCGGCCAACTCAACACCCGCTCCCACAGCAAAATCCAGTGCCAGAAATGGGGCGTCCGATCTTCTACTGCCTGACCCGAGTATGATAATTCCACACAATCACATTGCTTGTTTGCAGCTGCCATTTCGTGCACGTTAAGTATCTGCCAATCATCACGAGATGTCGTGTGTGCTCAGCCAGAAACGTCAAGCTGTAATGTCAGACAGCGGACTGGACTGACTGGATAGACAACTCGAGATTTTGGGTGTAAATAAAGCATACTCTAGTAATGTTTAAGATGTCGGTGATAATGCTGGCGGGTTACAGGAAACTCACGGGGTCTCCAGTGTGTTGTGATTCGTGAAGATCATATGTATGTAATTCCACAGGTTATCAGAATCAACAAACATAAATGAATGTCAAATCTGTAAGTGGGTAGTTAGATGATAGTAAACAGAAGTTCAAGGTCTCCGCCTATCTGTCATTATTTATCCGTAGTATCGTACACGTCTTTGTCGTGTAAACACCTATGGTGAAGAATATTCAGAAGCATTTATACACCAGTGCGTTTCGCCCCCACCAATACTGGCAAGCAACAAGGCGGAAGGAAAGTCCTTAATGTTTCCGAAACCATATCGGCCAACGTGAGTCTTGGTCTGTATTGTGATGTGATCTTCTACAGCTGATAACCAGGAATGAAGAAAAATTTTGCCTCCAGTTCTGAAATGGTTTGAATCATAGCAATGGGACAATGTTTTATAGTAAACGTGTGTCACATGGAAAGCTCCGAACTCTTGAATTTGAAATAAGACAGTAGCCATCCGAAGCCGATTACAATTATTAGCTCCAACCTTCCACAACAAAAACACGCTCACACACAAACGCCAACAATACCATCGCTTACAAAAACACACCAACAACTGCCAACAAACCCGTGAACACACCAAAGCTCTTTGCAGGCATGACAAGACAACCAGCACCGCTACCAGATGCTGAAGCAGATGCAGACGCCGCAGCAGAAGACTTAGAAGTGTTAGAATTGGAGGACGTCGAATCGGAAGTGGATTTCGAGCTAGAGGATCCAGTCTTGGAAGCGATAGCCTTGGTTGAGGTTGGGAGAGTAGCCGAGTACGCTTGACAGTACGAAGTCACTTGATTCTGGACACCGCTCTTGTCTGCATTTTGTCAGCGCGGTTTATGTGGGGATAAGGGTGTACAGTACCGGCATTGGGGCAGACATTGTAGCAAGTCAGGAGGTTGGTGGACTCAGTGCAGAAACACTCCCAATCATTTCCTAATATCAGTCAATTCCAGTGCAATACTCCGGACGGTAATGGATTGAGTCTACCTTTGCAAGCCTCGAGGCGCGGCTTGTACTGTTCTGTACAAGCATCCAGGATGCTGTGGCGGGTTGTTAGTGGTGGGTATGTCAGTGGGATAGATATATGATAAACGAGAGACCACTTACTTCTGAGCATCACACTCCTTCTGCTGAGCGACAGCAGCACCGATAGTAGCCAGCGCAAAAGTAATAACAGTAAGAGCGTGCATTGTCGAATATTTATATGGTTGACAAGATTGAATGAATTCAATTAACAAAACAAAGTGAGTGTGTGGTGTGTGAAGACACAAGCTAGGACAAGGTAAAGGAATAAGAGAAGAATGGAGGAGGAAGGGGAGGAGGAGGATGAACTGCAGCAGGTCTAATAACAAAACAAGCCCAGCGGGAAACATGTCGAATACAGATGCGGCTAACACTGTTTTGCACTCACTCATCCCTTGCTCAGCCGTTCCCGGACTAGCAGCACTGGTCTCTGGCCTCTCACGGTCCAGGTCTTGCAATCGCGTGCTGCCATCTGTCCGTCGATTGAACCGTCTAATCTCTTTGTGTTGGTCTTGTGTCTAGATGAAACCCTTCCCATGTACTCCTCAGGAATTCATGATCCCCAGGATCGTCAAATCGCTTGTTTATTTTTAGCGCGGTATATCTCGTGATACCAATTCTGCAAACCGACCAACCCGAGCACCCTGAAGTCTACAAGCACTTAAGTACGCGGCTCTCGCCAAGAGAGACAGCACATCACACAACATTCTTGACAGATTTTGAATATCCAACCTATCCCGCTGTAATGAAAACAAACACCATTCAAATTCATAAATCTCAACTCGAGTCCATGCCCCCAATTGAACAAATTGATGTGACCTACAACTACAGATCATATAAACCCCTCACCCCTCATTCCTCACCCCTCGATCACCTATCTCTCGCCCCAAATCATAAACAACGGGCCCCTCATTATGGATTGCTTCATCATTTCATAGTCGTACATCCCATTCATGGCATTGTGGATGGATGTGGAACCTATAAAACAAATTTCATGCTGGAAAACAATAGCAAAGAGAACAAGAAAACAAGAAAACAACTTAGAACGAGAACCACCCACAAAGAATGAAAAGAAGGGATACAATCCATGAGATTCACTATACTACTAGCTAGCAAAATCACTCCTGCCCAAAACCCATAGTTTCCTCCACGGCCAATGACAGTTTGCTTTGCAAAACGTCGAAGCTCTTGTAAGGAGGTAGATCTAATCGGTTGAAGCTATGACACCAGAAATATTAGGCACACGAAGAAGTTTGAGGGGAACTAGATACTAACCAAGTATGAGATTTTGGCAATTGTCCCGGCTCCCCGGCTTTCTCTATGGTAAATCGTCTTGGACCATCACTTCCCTGGAGATCTTTGAATCCATTCACAGGGATACGGGAAGTACCCGTTGTAAACTGAAGCAACCGAGACTTCTGCTCACCATCCCAGCTCCTAACGCACTTCCAAAAGTTGGCAATGACTTCGTCGGTTTCGGTATATCCACGGTAATCGGTATGTTTCTTCCAATCATCAACGTCTATATCCGCGATACCACCAATCAAAAGTTCCAACTCTCTTTCGTCGAAGACAGTGATCAAATCTGAGGGGATAAGGTCGTGGAAGCCTTCGGTGAACGCCTTAAACTGTTCCTCGACACGCCGCTCAATTCGCCATTCAGTGATAAGGCTAGAGCTTTTTTTAGCATTTACACAAAGAAGAAACACCAGATATCACTCACTCGACATATTCGCCTTTGTTGTCGTTTGTGACTTCTATGTTTTGACCATTGGGCTTGAGGTCAATTGTAACCGTCTCTCCAAACCGGTTGTCTTCAGTTGAAAATGTCAGGTCCAGTACATCCGTGATGTTATTCTCCCTATAGGATTATAGGTAAGCAAGCACCCACACCACCTACGTATAACCATCTGGAAACTTACAACATCCATGTAAGATTTCGGTGGAAGTCAGCATCGACACCCTCCATATCCGCCAAAACTACCTTCTTCCTCAAAATCATCTTGTAAAACGCTCCAATGAAGAAGGCATCCAAAAAGCGTCTGTGGAAGATGGCCAAACCGACTACACGACCAATGAACTTGAAGTAATTCAGATGCTCGGGATTGATGCCGGAGTGAGGGTTAATTTGAAGGGTATAATTGTCGTGGGCTGAGTACTCAAATAAGCAGTAAAATGGATTGAACATCTCGTGCGAAAGGAGGAAGAAAAACTCTCTGTAGACAATCAGCATCACAGAAACGTCCCGCAGAAAACACTAAAGGCACATGCCTTGACAGCCCACCATAATCCAAACCATCCTCTCCGTCAAACTTCACCATCAACCGCTTCTTGAGATCCTGAGGTGTTTGTCGCATAATCTCAGCGTAAGAGTCTTCAAAAATGTGATTTCTGCGAACTTTTACGTGACACTGGCCAGATAGTATCCGCAAAGCGGGCTGGGATCGAAAATAAATGAGCTTCCGCCTGAAGTCGCGTTTATACTGGGGTACGTTCTGGTCCAATGAAGATGGAAGTCGGGGATCATCCCAGGTCGTAGTTTTAGTGTTGTGATCAACAAAATACACCCGCGCGGTATTTGTCAGGCGCATTTCCCACCCACTAGGTAGAGGACCCAATTGGGAGACGGGCTGCTGCTGGATACTCCGGGAGTTTGCATTGTTCCCATACATCTGGATATACTGCTGTCTGCGAGGATCCACCCAAGTTGTTGTGCGAGTATTGTGGTCAACAAAGTAAACCCTGCCTTCTGGAGTATGTCTCTGTTCCCATCCTGGTGGAAGCTCGCCAGTACCAGCTGTTGTTGCTCCAGATGCTACCATTGACGCGGCGCCGGCGTTTGCTGCGGCACCACTGGAACTACTGGGTTGATGATGGGGTTCTGGTTGAGTAGCCGTGGATGGTGTGGGGGAATTAGCCCCTGTGCGATCTTCCACGGGAAGCATTCGATTGTTATGTCGTACTCTTTCCGCATCAGTATTCTGTTGAACAGCGGCACGTTGGTCACTTTCGTTGTAAGTGGTTGAGGGTCGGTTCCACGTCGTAGTTCGAGTATTGTGATCAACATAATATGTCCGGCCCAAGTTATCCTGTCTCCTCTCCCACCCAGCCGGTAGCCTTCCTTGTGAATCCTCAAAAGAGCTCATGTTGGCGCGGGTGCCATTTGAACCGGGCGTGTTATTAGCAGGTTGTTGTGCTACGAGAGCCTGTTGTTGAGAGGGTGGTGGCTGTCCAACAACCAACTGTTGTTGCTGGTGTTGGGGCGCCGTGAAAGCACTGCTCTGCGGAGGTCGGGACGATGCTGGGCTAGCCACCGAAAGCTGTGATCCAACTTCTGTGCTGTACAGTGAACCGTTGACTGGTGGTGACGATAATCCGTTAGTACTGGAAGGCCCCGGTAGTGTCAAATTTTGTGAAGGACGGTTCGCCGGTACTCTAATCGGTGCGTCGGTATTTGTTGACAGATTTACAATCAGTTTGCCGTGAACAACGAGGTTCTCGTTCGACTTTTTGAGGTCGCGGGTGAGCATTTCTAGCTTCATCAGCACATTGTCCCACCCTTCGCCTGAAATCCCAACCTTCTCCGTCGACCTGTAGCACCAACACATCTCCTACTCTAATGTTGATCACACCGAGAAAACCCTGGTCCTTCTTCTTGAACTTCTTCTGGTCGAAAATCTGAACCGCTATGATTGACGATTCGGTTACTTGACTACATCACCAGTTAGCATTACGCACGTCCCCAAGAAGCTAGTGTAATATACATGTCAAAGGACTCATTCCAATACGGGTTCAAAGTCTTTCGTATTACGGATGTCGTTTGTGTCTGCTCTCCATCGACGGTGACAACTGCAAATGGGTCGGGAAACCCTTGGTAGGAAGTTAGTCTTCAACCAGAAGCTCCATAACCCAGAATATTTTGGAAAGACTCACTTAAAATGTCACGTTTGTAAAGTCCATCGGCCGCAATGACTTTCAAAACCGAGCTGTTAGCTCGTATTGCAGGTTTATATGCAGTCACCACCGGAACACATACCTGTGATTCGGATTTTGCGCAAACCCCTGGAGACCGGTCAGTTTCGAGAAGTTGATTTCTCGCAGCAAAATTGGGAAACGTACGTTGTGGGGTCTGCCATTATTGGTAGTGTGTAGTTGACGGCGGAGATTCCACGATGGTCACTAAGTGCTGAAAGTACAGACGCCGATTGCAAAATGTCGACTTGGGCAAGATGGCCGTTCGGAAAGGCTGCGGGTCAGAGCGAACGGGGCTGGCTCGGGGTTCTCTGAGCGTACGTCAGGAGTGGCAGTGCTCTTTGCCCAAACGCAGCTTGCGTATCCGGAATCGACCGGGTCTATTGGGCACGCACGGCTTCAAAAAACAAAAGACTTAAGTTGAAGAAGTCGCAACAAGAAGACAGATGTTGTTTGAATACAACGTGCGATGTGGTCTACCGCCGAGCTGAGCTGAGGGAGTTGGGTAGTGGTTGTAGTGGTTGTGGGAGAGCCGCCACTGTGAGGGGCTTCGTTATGGAGATGTACTCTAGAGTTACCTACCGACGGACTTGCTGATCTTACCGCTCAGCAACGTCTAACTAATCCCATCTAAGCATAAATAAAGTGGGTGAAATATAATAAATCCCACTCCCATCGAGAATAAAGTCTCCCCTCGAGATGACGGCATCAAGGAGGAGTAGTGCACGTTCCTTATTAGTCTTTGAATTACTTTATTGCTGCGCCTACCTCGAAATTTCTACTGTTTTGTGTCTCTACTGTACTCTACATACCACCTCATTCCTTCGTCGGTCGTTTCGTCTCTGTATCGACACTCAAGTCCATATCTATTTTGAGACGTGCCGTCGCCAAGATGTGTTTCAAAAGCACAAATTGGCGGGATCTCGGCTGACGGGCTGACAGATCAATTCCCCAAGCTGAAGTTCTCAGAAATACGACTATGAGCTGCATTATCTACCCTACGGGATGTTGGAAGGAAACTAAGTACTCACGAGTTCCAGCTAAAATTCGCTCCTGTGGATTTAATTCGAGAACGAGTGATAAGACATGTAGCCCTCTTGCATGAACAGCGACTAAACATTTGAACTACCCAACGACACACATACTTGTTGAAGATGTCAAAGTGAGAATCATAAACATCAAACAATTTGCCATAAACTCAAAGACTTTACTGTACAGTACAATCGTGATCAAAAAAGGAAACAAAGAACCCGTTTTCATATAGCCCTACCACACGTCACGGAAAACAGAGGAAGAAGCAGTATATCGACCGCCAGACAAAAGTCCCATCACTCAACATGCCTGGACAAGGACGTCTAATACGGGGCATACCCTCTTCCCCGTCCTCTGTATCCACCTCTGTACCCACCGCCTCGAGGAGCATATCCTCCACGATAGGTAGGCGGGAAACCTCCCCTTCCAACCCCACCCCTACCGCGACCGCCTCGGCCACGGGCCATACCTGGCAGATTAGTACGCTTTGGGACGACCTGATACATAATTGTCAGCCAGTGACAAGGAAAGGAAGGTAAAATAAAACTGACCTTCAACGAGCGGCCGCGGAAAATGCTCTCATTAAGAACAAGCGCCTGGGCGACCAGACTGGGCTCAGTAAATTCGACATAAGCATAACTATACACATACATAATTAACTTCATGAATCTCTGAGCTTTGGACGCAAGGTGAAGCGCTTACCCTTTGGGATGTCCGGTAAACTTGTCCAACAAGATGGTAACCCTGTTGATAGAACCACAGCTCTGGAAGTGAGCCTGGATCTCCTCCGGACTTGCGCCGTAGTCGACATTGCCGACGAAGATGCTCCGGCCGTCAATATCCTCCCTGTCCTCGCGCAGGTCGTTCTGCTCCTTGTCGAGATTGGCTTGCATCTCTCTCAGCTTTTGCGCCTCAGCTTCCATTTCTGCAACTCTCTTTTTCATGGCTGAAATTTCCTCCTAGATAAACCGTTGAGGCAGGTGTCGCCCTCACTCATCAGCCTTCTTATTCTTTCTTATCCCCCTTGCATCATACCACCCTATGGAACCTGTTCTGCTCAAACTCGGAGGACGGCGGGAGGTTGCTGGCTCATTATGAGGTTGACGTGGTTCGCCAGTTGTCTCAACATCCACGTCTCCACCCACGACTCGTCCAGAGAGTTCCGCCGCACCCTCCCCGATCAGATGTTTATGAACAGAACCGGCAGGAAATGAGCAGTTTCCGCATACCTCTTCCTCGTGCTCGACTCCCTCCTCATTCATCTGTTCTGCCTGCTGCTCTTGCTGCTCTTGTGGCTGCTCTTTCTCCTTAAGCGACGGGTCCTCCGATGTGCTGGCCATGACTACTGATTGGCGGGTTTATATATTAAACGCTCGCAAGTATACACTGTACATTTTCGTCGTGCGACGAGTCAGCCTCGATCTTAACTCTGAAGTAGAATACAACAGTGAGGGCAAAACGTGAATGCAAGGAGAACGCAAGACCGACCAAATGACCTATGTCCCTTGAGACAGTGGTTAGCAAAGCCTCGAGAAAAGTGAAAGTCGGTGGTGATTGACGATGGTAGGTTGGTAGTCGGAGAAAGCGAGTTGTCGTGAAACGACACGAAGATCCCTGTCGGTTCGAGCCAAGCCAGCCCAACTAAGCCTAACTTGCTTTGGAGTGTAACGTGTTTTTTTACTTGAGGGCAATCCACCATAAGTAGGTTTGTGCATTGAATACTTATGGAAGCACACTTGCTTGAACTGGCAGCTCGTCATCATTGTAATTTCCGAAATTTGCTGTATAGGGCAATAAAAATTCCGGGTGCGGGATATATGCCTTCTTGATACTCTCTCATAAATTGACACCATAACCCTAGAATCTGAGAATACAGTTAAGTATGCGAAAAAAGGGCAGTATTACTATTATCACACAGGCGTTTTACTGGTGGCGATGCCATTAACATAACATTACGAGTAGACACAGATTTCGTGATCAATTTATGGGAATTGGATTATTTATCAGAGAATCTAACATTCAGTACCTCGCAGTTCATAGTAAGTATTTTCTCCATCATAAGTACCAAGTACCCTCAAGCGTGATGACTGATCACGGGAAAATTCCATTTCATGTGATGGATAACGGTCAGATTGATATGATCTAGCTGGTGCCCCATGATCAAGTTTGATTTTAAGTCTGCACTGGAGCCTGTGGATTTTGTATTCGCCCATCTCGTCCCTTCGTTACGAGGTCAAACCAGAAAAAAAGCAGTGGGTTCCATGAGAGCCTTGGAAGTACCATCGATTCTCGTAAACCCACTGATACTCTAACCCACCTCGGAGCTGGCATGCGAGCTTACTCCAACCTGCCTTATAGACTATCAGAAGATGTCTTTGTTAGCAAGGAAACCAAATATCTCCCATTATGAAGAATACCGTCCTAAATTCTCGCTAAGACGACATCAAACCTTTAACATCGGCGCAGAGCCAACAAGCATCTGCGGTTTTTGCGCGAAAGAAGAGACAGCTAAATATGTAGTCTCATTCCCAGCCCTTGGAAGGAGACTGACGACTAAAGACTCAACTCAGCAGGTGATCCAGAGCGGTAGCTGGGAACAAGGCTGCGATGGCTGATGCGTGCGGATGTCTTACATTTTTCGTCATCTCTACATTCTTAGTACAAGGGGGAAATGGTAGCAACGCATTCTGCACTTCCGAAGTACCTTTTCACTGCAAGAGCCACCAAAGGTACATCATCCGTAGCGCCTGCATTGGAAATTTCCGCCAGTCCCGAGTATCTACGGTACATATCATTCACATGCACATATGCACACCACATGAGTCACTATTAACTTTCTTTCCTTTCCTTTGTGTAGAGTTCTAATGTGCCAACCCATCTATAAGGAGTAAAGGTTTACCTTTGTCTCTACAGAGTATAAATTGACTTCATTCTGATATCCATCGCACGTATCGTGGCAAACGATGTCCCAACCCCAGCCATCACCAGAATGGCGCTGGAGCATGATCTCGCGCACCGACAGCCCAGCGGTGAAAGAGCTGCAAGAACTTGAAGCGTTGGTGGGACGCCCCGAAGACTCGGTTTTGAGATGGGTTAGGGTGAATTCTGGATTTGTCAAGGTGCGTGTTTACACACGTTGTTGCTTGTGATCGGTTACTAATAGATAGATGGGGGCAGCGGTGGGTAACAGCACTCGTGGGGAGCATATAATCGAGGCGAGTGGTGGGATGGGAAGGAGGCGGATTCTGTCGCGATTCATTCTGTTGAGATTTGGGGGGAACGAGTTTGGACCTTTGGTGTGTTTACTACCCAAATATTATACATAATTCCTACAGCTCACCCCTTTCAGCCCACCCATGCTCCTCCACTGTTTCAAGGGACTGGAAATAAGCGGTAATTATATCGATGGGGAAGTGTTGGTGGCTGGGATACAGTTGTTGTTATAACCACCTATTTGGGGAAAGACGTTTGATGCGCCAAAACAAAGAAATTATGGGCCATCAAACATACAACAATGCATTGCGGTCAAATGGGTGAAATAATAGAGGCGAATGATTAGACTCTCAGATACCTAGGGACACATTAGAATAGAACAGTACTGCACCACCAACAGGCACAGAAGCAACACAATAGAGCTGAAGCCGAGAACCTCGAAATAACAGAGAGATCGTGGTAAAGCAGGGTGGGCGAGCCGGAGGTAGAACCGCTGGCACTGAGAAGATCAAATGAATGGATGTGTCACTGGTGAGGGTCTAGTGGATCAGATATGCCAAGTTCTTTCTTTCCATCCCAAACTGGATTCTTCGGGGTAGCACTTTTGATGGTGTTTTTGGTGGTTCTTTGAACCAATCCCACCGATAGCTGCGTTGCGGTTGTTTTGTGGTTTTGTTAAAAGTCATTTTCGATTATTCACAGAAGGAGTAACGAAGGAACTACTAAAGGACCGATCTTAAACAACCTTAATACATCAACGCATGTAATGTCGTCGAAGCCTGTGGATCCTGCGGTCACAGTACGTAGGGAGCTCCATGGTTTGACTGAAAGACAAGCTTTGAAGCCATTAATTTACAGAGGAACCTAGGACTGTCCATTAGCCATCACTCGAGAACTCGAGTGACCGTGGAACATCCAGACCTAGTGACAGCCAGAGCACTCTCATATAATTGGGCAGAGGGAGCATACGAACGGGCACGTATCGATATTCCACTTAGACCTTGGGGACTTGGGATCTTAGCCGCGATGTACGGTGCACGGTGTACTAGTACATAGTTACAACCCTCTCTAGGCCGGGACATACAATTAGAGGTCCAATGCCACACAACACGTGTAAAAATCCGAATGAGAGGAGACGGCGCTCATGTACTCTGCAGCTGTGAGGAATACGCACCTATCTAACTTTGCGTAATGGCGGGATTGCGCCCAGTAATGAATATTACCATGTGCATGCTCGCTTCTCCCTAGTCTCGTGCCCAGACTCTCTCTTACCGTCTCAGCCACTTTCTGACGAAAGAGCTCCGACTTAGTGAGAGTCTGGAACTAATCGGTTTAGCCAAGTCCGATCGGGTGCTACTTTTAGCCATCGGAGCTTCCTAATACGGCAGCCCTACTTCCGATGTAACACTAAGTTCATTGGGAGTCTCCCGATATTATGAACTGTCTCCGGGTCCAAATACCACTGTCCGATGACGAATCCGAGCATCTATTCTGGTATCTGAGCTATTTATATCGGAATGCAAATTCCAAGCCCATAAGTGAATAGAACCCAATCCCTTGATATCCTGCCAACCCGGAGCCACCAAAAGATACCCTATAGCCTTAAACCGTTATGCTTTCCCATCACAAAGCAAAGAAAAACAATCCCCGAACCATAATCCCAGTAACAGACCCAAAGAAACAATGCAAACACAAAGGAAACCGCACACATCAATTCCAAAGGAAACAGAGTTAAGGATGTATACTCATAATCGTAAAATGAATGGGAGTGGCCTATTGTTACGGGGGTTCTTAATCCCAATAATCAATACAATAGTTATTGAATTAAGTACAGCCGCCTATCTAAGTTACTCTTTCTTTCCTCATCTTATCCTAAGACTCAACCTCTTGCGCCTTCAAAGCAAGAGCTACCAAATCTGTAACGGGACCAAAGACCGTCTCGTCGATAGATGTAAACAACGTTTCCTCGTTGTACAACTAGTCCTCGGAAAACTCCTCGAATGGTAATAGACCGGTGCGAAGATATCTCAGCACCAGGTAGTCGATATTCTCGAGTTCGCAAAAATGATACACCACTCGATAGGTGTGGGTTAAACGCTGCTCTTCCAAAGTGAACAGAAGGTTGCCGAAAGTCTCGACAACTTGTTGCAGTGCGTACTTGGATTGTGTGTATCTGTGTCCAGGCATAGAATGCATAGTCACGAGTGGATAATAGGTCTTGGGAGGAAATTTTGAATAAAGTAATAGATAGAATTCTTAATAATATTTTAAGGTCTTCTTCGGTGTTCTGAATGTTGACTTGTTGGTTGATGCCCTTTCATCCTACCGAACAACACCTTCTCTTATATAGCTTTCTTCATGGGTCTTGCGCGCCCGTACTTCGAAGCTATTACTACAAGTATCCTGATAGCGTTATCGCGGTCGCGTCTTTAAATTGCGCCCGGTAATAAGTGCCACGCTTCCCAATTGGTTATCGTGTTCATGCAACGTGGTTTCAAAGCATTACGCTCCTGATAATAATCAGGCCATCCGTCGCATGATATCATACGTTGCTTGTCTTATCTTTTAATGTACGACATCTTACTACCCGTTCGCGACAGTAGTTGGGCATCTGCCAACAAATAGTTGGTCCGCACTTTTCGCAAATTAATGCCTCACCCGCTAAGGCTATTTGGCTTGCGTCATAGATTTAATCGGCGACCAACCGATACTATGCCAACGTAGAACTTGACGTGTAAGCTCATATCGAATACGAGTCTTACGTTGCAATGCATACTAACTCAACTCAATGAGCAGGGTTGCTTCAGGCCTCATATCTTAAGCCAACGTCATAATTCCCTCAGTTACGTCATGCTTAGGTCGAGACCGTTCTCTTTGACCGGAGAGTACCATGATTACTCTTATCGCCTGCGGCAATAAGTCATGGGTCCCACTTACTTGCATTTGACTATCAACTGCTGCGTTTGTGTGTCGGAGTATTCTCCAGTCCAATCAAACATTCCCGCTAGTATCTGGAATATGAATGTGGTTGAAAACAATGCGCTCGGCAGGAGTTACCTCCTTTCGATCTGGCTACATTGTTGCATCATCAAATAAGAATTACCGTAGTATGTATTCTTTCAATGAATCTGCTAAGCAACTATTTGCTAATTCAATCGACGCGCGATTCTTATAATCCCCGCTAAAGGATATAAGACTGATTCCTTGCGTGTCATGAATAGGTATTATGAATATCACGTAACTAGACCTGGAGTAACTCCGTGACATGTATTCATGCTGTCACTACAAGTATCATTATCGCTATTAAGAGAGAACCCTTAACACCTATTGCCATGTTTGGCATTCATCAGCAGGGAAGGCCTTAAGCGTAGGCCGTGGAGGTGTAACCAAGTCCGGGTAATCGAGGGGAAGGTCGTCGAACGCCACATCGCGCTTGACACTTTTGCGTACCTGCCTTTGAATGACATTGTGCCATTCGCTAAGATTAATCGACATCTCAGCGTGAGGATTGTACGATTCATCAGGAAGGAGGTCAGGATCAGCAGGGAGGACGTCACCGAACCAGTCCCCAGCGCGTAGAGGAATGTCAGCGTGGGAATAGCGTTCCTCAACTGGCTTTTTATCGCGGATCCACTACCCACATTCCAATTAGTATGCTAGGTGTAATCTGATGGATCGATTAACTCACATAAATAGGCCCTTCTCGATATCCCAAGAAAACCTGGTTGGCACCGGCTGCCATCACCGCGTCCCTGCGGTATTCATCCACATCCTCGTAGGTCATGCCGGGAGGGGGTTTGGGGAACTGCAACTCGCCGCCTGGGTAAGCTCTGTGAGCGGTCTTCCATACCTCAAGAATGCATGTATGGTTATCCAAAACGTCTTCGTGCTGGTAAGTCATCAGAATGATGGTTTTGACCCCACCAAGCGATCTGTGTTGCCAATAGCTCCGCTTAGTCGGAAGGTCCCCGTATTTCTGAGTATTCGCAACCTCAACCATACACGGTGCCCAAGTCCCGACACCTCAAGAGATTTCAGCGTCCGGCGTATCCGCGGTGTACCAGGTTACATGCATTCCCGTAGGAATTCTAACTGGGTAGTCTGCGAGCTCGTTAGTCCGTGGCCTTCACCGACTGAGGAAGAATAGACATACTCGGTACATCGACATTTGCTTTCTTGTAAAGCGTAAAAGGTATATGGTGTTCGATGTACCACAACCTGAGTTGATGCTCACGGAGTGCAGTCGGAGCCACGTCGAGATAACCTCGAGCCCCACCCATTCTGGTCGAAGCAATCTGTAGTTGGTGGTCGTAGTACTCAACCTTGTGGAGCCAATGACGATCAGGGACCTGTTGGTAGTTCTGAATGAACTTAAACACGGGGTTGGAGTCTACCCCGATGGTGAGGAGGAAGTTGCTCGGGCAGAACCTTTCCAAATCAAAGTTAAGGAGCGTTGCGCAGCTATGTTCTTCGATTTGGGAGTAATTTCTCGCGAAGGGGTCGTTTGGCACAAGTGATCGAGGGCCGGAATGCAGGGAAGGCGTTGCTGAGAATGTGGACGCCGTTGAGGGGGGAGGCGATGGAAACGTGCTCGAAGGGGTTGGTGGCTGTAGTGAAAGTTAATCGTTGTTAGCATCTGATTCTCTGAATTCAGCTGCAGCGGATTCGGGAGTTGAAGTCGCAACGGTTCAAGATACGCTGCACTCGTCGCCATCATCTGAAGAGACTGGAGAAAGGCGATCAAAGTGTGAATAGTTAGGCATCGCAGGCAGGCGTGTTGGTGGTGAGAAAGAGCTGAGAGGTTTAGCAGGAAGTAATGGTGCTTGAGGAAAGCAGGGTTTGGTTTCTTCGCGAATGTTTGGCACTTTACCGCACACAAAGAAGCGCCATGTGGGAACGCGACGATCTCGGAAGCATAACCAATTCTCTGAGAACTCGTTGAAAGGGCAAATACGAAGTGAAGCAATCGCATTGCTCGTCCCCACTTGGCTGGTCGTCTTGGGGCAGTCGAAAGGTATGAATCACATTGCCCGCTTGGGTGTGATGATCTACGGGGTGCTAACACCTCAAACATTGCCACTGGGAAGTGGTGGAAGTGATGGTAGTGGAATTAACGCAGGTCCCGAAGACGCGAGTCGGAACTGATGTTAAGCGGATTGCAAGGGTAGAAATTGCTTTTCTTTGAGGTCAGGATGGTGTATCAGTCATCCGTTTGCGCTACTCCACACCATCGGTAATGTCGGATCCAATGACACGCTGCTGCGGGGGGCCCGATACCACAACAATGCGAGGAAGCATCAACGAAAGGATTCGGGAAGTTCTGCAGTTTATGAAGACGCGTGGTTTCACGTCGGTTTCAAGCTTTGTGGTGGCTATGTGTGATTCCTGGGCGCACGATATCAATCACCTAACTGGGATAATGCTTCGCTCCCGGGGTGTGTTCACAGAGCTGGTGGAATCGCCCTTTGCGGCGGGCAACGCAACAGCATTATTTAAGTTGACGTACGACTCTCATATATGTATATTGGCCCGGAAAGTGACGTTTGATAAGCTCCGGACTGAACTCGATTGCATCGGTAAACAGCGCGAACTCCGGCGCACGGAATCAGGTTTAGCGGCGGTAAATTGGGAGAGTCTGGATTTTGAAAGCATCAGGACACATTCCGGCGAGCAGCTCCTGCTACAACAGAGCTGGTGGAACAATTGTGTGGGGTTACAGCCGTAACTGCAGATTACCCTGCCCGTTCCAGAGGGCATTATACAGGTGGCAGTGCAGTTGGGGACGTGGAAGACCACTGGGGGTTAGACAGTCCTGCACCATTGGAAAAGAGGAAGATGATATCAGTTGTAGCAATGAGCTTTCTCAGTTATGCCAATTCACAGCATGCCAACATTGTACAGGTAATAGGTGTCTGAATTTGCGGGCCGGGGGCAGAGTGGATTGATTATAGACTACTGTGGGGTTTTACCTGTTTGCTTCCCGGGTTCCTAAACGCGTGATAGTTGTATTGCAATCTTTAGGCATATCAAGCTCCTATAGTCCTATTCTCCATAGCCTGGAGATTGTGGCGCGGCGCGAATTGGCGAAGACTAGAATCCGAGTACGGAACCAGCCGTTTAGGTTGCTATATGATAACTTCAACATATATAGCAAAGTGCTGGACGAGCGAATTCATAATAAGAACATTCAACACAACAATACTGTGGGTGCTGTGGTCTTTCTAAAGACGCAGCAAGGTGATCCCTGGCAAAAGCGATTGCCACAGGATAAACAAACAGTATCCCGGGCTGAGAAACTTCCTAATCTGCTTGAAGCCCACTCGGGGGATCAATCACGCCTATATACTCTGGCCCCGGAACAGCGGTGGATTCGATTGGACGAAATTGAGGATTTCACAACTCATGATGTATTGCCACCACTGTTTGAATCAGTCCGCACATATATGCCCCGAATTTCCGAAGCCATGATTTGCGATACATTGTGGGGCTTCGCAGGCGCCAATATCGGTTCGAAGAATGCCTGGAGTGGCCAGGAATTACTCCGGTTTGAAACTCCGGAGGTGTATAAACTTTTTCCGACAAGGATAGAGGCTGCGCCAATGAAGGCATTTGACCTGGACGAAGCATCGATATCAGGGAACTCTCAAATCCTTGATGCCATTATACATGAAGTAGACTTGGATACAGATAAACTTGGAGACAATTTCCTCGTGCCACTATCAGGCGATCAGTTAACTGTTCAGCGGCTGCGGTCTTTAAAATGCTGTAGGTCTTTTGATGATGCGAAAGCTGTCCATAAATTGCAATGGGTTATGCCGATATCTGGTAGGTAACTTCCAGGTTTCTAGCGGAGTAGAAGGGTGTATTGACATAGATGTGCGAGCAGGGCTTTTTCACCTGCGCAGGGCAGCGTGCAGAATGAGATATGACGCTCATGGTGGATTGGATGGTTGTCGAAATCCTTTATCACTACAGAGACTTGGAGGAATCTTGGCAAGAAGGAAGGTCTTTGGCGCAACTGGTCATATGGATTTTAACGCTGCGGACGCCCTACTCAGGCATATAACGGATGCATTAATCATTGTTGCAGTCATGGCACACATCAAAGTCGGGTCGGTTGAAGAGATGCGGACCCGAATGATGTCTTTAGACTGGCGCGCAACTATTACCGAAGTTGTAAAGAAGTGGATCCCTCCTATTAGTGTTCATTTTAACTGTAAAGAAAAGACTATCGAAGAATGGGATGCCTTACTGGAGAATGCAGTATTGCTACCACAGCACGGCTTGATTTATAGGGCACTTGGGGAAGCTGTCGCTCAAGGAGATTCAGGGAGGATAGTCAACCAGCTTCAGATGCTTACGATAATGTTTCACGGCGGACGACAAAGCAACTACGCGATCGAGTCTTTGGAATGGTCGGCAGGAATGCTAAAGACATGGTCCGACGGCCTTAAACGAGTTTGGTTGAATCATTGCGTCGTGAATCTTAGTGGGCAGAAGGGAATGTGAATTGATATGGATCGATTCAACGAACAGTTAGTCTGTTATATAAAAGAAGTTTACAACCCACGGGGAACCCCTGCATCGGATAGAGTTCTGTGGGAGGTTATTGCACGGTTATTGATGATGTTCAGGCGAGCAAAACTGGCAATGGCGAGAGCAACCAGAGCCCCAGACTATGGGACCCACCTTGGAGAAATGTCAGCCCAGGTAGACATCAGGCGTCTAATTGAATGCCTCCACAGTGAGAATGTATATTACTCTTAACCCACTCACTTGGTTATATAGAAATAGGCTAATAGCAGTAGGTCATTTTGGTCACCCCGGGCCATCGTGCCGTAGGGTCTTCCACGGACTCTTTTCACATCACTCCGGCGACGGATTTATAGGTGCAGGGTTGGGTTGCCCTCAACACGAAGAAGAGTATATCAGACCTCAAATGCAAAATCCTTAGTCCAAATGTTGGCATACCTCAATTTTCGGCTGCCGGAATGGGATCAGCCAATAGGCGCCGGGAGAACGACCTGGACTTGGATAAAATCGAAGGCTCGGACCCTAGCCCACCCAGAGGATTTTACGATGGCGATCTTATGGACTTTTTCATGGGAGCAGAGATAGATATGGATCCGTGTTTTTAAAGCTATCATCAGCAACGACCATAATTTCCGTCGGAAACACCCGGGTGTTCCGGACAGCTCTGACGGCTCTGACGGAACCTCGTACGCTCTGACGGAGAATTATACGCTACCCGTCGCCCAGGCAACGGGTCGCGTTGCATACGTACCTCCTTTACTTTGTGGCGATGTATACGCATCATCAGAACGACACGTGTGTTACACTCTTCGCAGGGGCTGCAGGTACGCTGAATCCGTTCACACAACGCCTGGCGATCGACGACAAGCCTGGGAGCACCTGGGAGCGCCGGGGACATGTCTGGGAGCACCTCGAATCACAGTCATGTATTCAGTTTGTATTCTCATCTATGTATCTATGTATCTATATAGCTACCCATCTACACACGCTATATCTGGACTGGCTGCGGTCTGCCGAATAT